>Ga0255338_1001261_pt1 | contig 50279 bp, 49 predicted proteins | sample MeOH1_35cm_T4_19_FD_203715 | JGI IMG/M metagenome (GOLD analysis project Ga0255338, IMG submission 203715) | Sandy soil microbial communities from University of British Columbia, Vancouver, Canada - MeOH1_35cm_T4_195 | ecosystem: Engineered > Artificial ecosystem > Sand microcosm > Unclassified ...
CCCACTCCATGACTGCCTGCCAAATGGCTTCCTTGTTCGGGAAGTGCCGAAACAGAGCACCCTGGGTCAAGTTCATGTGTTTTGCGATAGCAGCAGTTGTGATCTCGCTTGGGTTTTGTGAACCGGCAAGCGACACGACGGACTCGATAGTTACGGCACGACGCTCATCGGCCGGCAGATTCTTTGGATGGGTGTTCACGAACACTCCTTGTAAGATAGTAATTGATTACTATCTTATCACAAGAAACAACTTAAACAAGAAAAACCTGACGTACTCGTCAATATCTAGCATCGGCAATGCATTTAACCTGCATTTTTTTCGTTTTCTGAGACATCACCTGTAAGGTAGCAAGCGAAGTGGGATACTCTAGGCAGCAAACTTTAAGCATTTATAGTTTTATTAGGTCCCAGCTAAGGTAATTAATCTAATTTTGTACAAAATCCGTACCCATTTCTATTAACATTCTTAATTCAATGACTACTCAGTTCTAGAAAGTATTTATCACATACATGTCGATTTTCTCCTTAATCAATCATCGATCAAGCCGATTAGTGGGGGTTTTGATACGGTCATTCTTAATAAAAAATAAATAAGCAGTTTCCTAAAAAATAGACCGTTTACACAAAATTATTTACACACACTTCTCTAATACAAGCATTCATTTGACGCTTCTTGATTTAATTCAAAAAGTGCCAAGCTAATGAAGGATAAAACATCATTTAATTTTGTAAATTGACCTTTATCAATGTGTTTTTATAGTAATAGCGCATCATGTGCATCAAGTTACTAGAATTTTGAATTTTTGTATTCAATCGTCAATTAGTAGATGAAAATAACTTATTTTTTACAATTAGCAATGCGCTGTGATGTTTAAAAGGAGCAAGTACGAATGTTTGTAGAGATAACAAAGAACGATTCTGATCAGATTAAAAGTGGGACTTACAAAGTGAAATCTGGCTTTGCACAAATGCTCAAAGGTGGTGTCATCATGGATGTTGTTAACGTGGAGCAGGCGCAGATCGCTGAAGAGGCTGGGGCGTGTGCGGTAATGGCTTTGGAGCGTGTGCCAGCAGATATTCGTAAAGACGGTGGGGTGGCACGGATGAGCGATCCGAGCATGATAAAAAAAATTATTAATGCTGTTAGTATTCCAGTTATGGCAAAAGCGCGTATCGGTCATTTTGTAGAGGCACAAATATTGCAGTCATTAGGTGTAGATTGTATTGATGAAAGTGAAGTGCTCACACCTGCTGATGAGGTGCATCATATAAATAAAAGTAAATTCGATGTGCCATTTGTCTGTGGTGCGTGCAATTTAGGCGAGGCTTTACGACGTCTAGCCGAAGGTGCAGTAATGGTTCGTACAAAAGGTGAGGCAGGTACCGGGAATATTATAGAGGCTGTTCGTCATGCTCGCGCAATTAATGCATCGATACGTCAATTGCAATCAATGGATGAAAATGAGCTGTTTGCTTTTGCCAAGGAGTGTCGCGCACCATATGAACTTGTACAACAAACGGCAAAGCTAGGACGCCTACCTGTGGTAAATTTTGCTGCTGGAGGTATCGCAATACCAGCCGATGCTGCACTCATGATGCAACTTGGCATGGATGGTGTATTTGTAGGTTCAGGTATATTTAAAAGTGGTGATCCAGCCAAAAGAGCGAAAGCTATCGTGCAAGCAACCACGCATTTTAATGATGCTAAATTATTAGCTGAGGTAAGTGCTGAATTGGGTGACCCTATGGTGGGCATTAATATTGATGTATTGACCAATCAAGATAGGCTTTCTCAGCGAGGATGGTAGGGGGGGCGCGAATTGAAAGGGCAGCATGGTCAGAGACTTAAAATAGGTGTATTAGCGTTGCAAGGCGCTGTTGTTGAACATTGCCGTATGCTTGAAAGTCTTGGCGTCATTGTAGTGGAGGTGCGACTTCCAGAGCATCTTAAATTGCTTGATGGGTTAATTATTCCTGGTGGAGAAAGCACTTCAATGGGGCTGATAGCTGAACGTTGGGGGCTGATAGAACCGTTGCGCTCTTGGGTCCAATCTGGCAGACCTACATGGGGAATTTGCGCAGGTATGATTCTGCTGGCAGAGAGAATAGAAGATCAGAAACAAGGGGGGCAACCATCTATTGGAGGAATGGACATAGAAGTAAATCGAAACTATTTTGGGCGACAAATCAATAGTTTTGAGACTATGTTAAATATTGCTGATTTTTATGAGTCTGAAAAACCATATCAAGCAGTTTTTATTCGAGCTCCCATCATTACTGAAGTGAGCGATGGGGTGAAGATACTGGCTAGTCTCATGAACGGTTTAGAAGGTAAGCTTATTGTTGCGGCACGGCAGAAATTAATAATGGTTACTGCATTTCATCCTGAACTTACAGGTGATTTACGCTGGCATCAGTTATTTCTCAATATGGTACATGAGTCTCATGCTACTTAATCACGCTATGTAATAGATAAGAATTTTGAGTCTGAGGAGCGCTATATGAGCCGTTACAATTATCCTAAAAAGTCTTCACATTTTAAACAACATGCTCACTTGTTGAGTGAAGCAAAAAATATGCTTTAACGTTTGAGTGTTCATGGCGATACCCCACAATTAGATACAATCAAGGATTGGCTTTTTAAGCATATCGAATATCCAGACAAACCATTAGCTGAATACTTACTGCAGCATGAGGTGAATTGAGCTAATTGAGTAAATGAAAAATTAACTGTTTGCTCTTGAATTATTTGAAATCCTGTAATCCCGATACATTGTTAATTACAATATCTTTACCATTAACTGTAATAAGCTCCGCATTTTGTAGCTTTTGCATGACACGTGAAAAAGTTTCTGGGGAAACGTTAAGTATAGATGCAATTATTGTTTTATTAGTTGGCAGTCTGAAACAATCTGAACCTCTGAAGGTTCTGCTAATTTGTAATAAATAATCTGTTATTCTCTTTGTGCTATTCTGCAAGCAAATAGATTTTATATCCTTTACCAGTTGGTAATTTCGTGTAGAGAATACTGACAACATACGACCTGCAAGTTTTACATCTGTATCTATAATATCCAGAATTGCTTCCTTGGAAATTAACAAAGCCTGTGAGTCTTTCACTGTATATGCATACATTGAAAAAGTATGATCAGAAAATATAGACTCTTCGCCAAAGCTTTGTCCTGATTGAATTAATCTGATTACTTTCTCAGATCCATCTAAAGATGCTACCCCTAGCTTAACTTGTCCTTTAAGCAGCAAGTAGAATCCATGCGCTTGTTTGTTCTGATTAAACAGAATAGCATCACGCGAAACATCTAAAAATTTAGTCTTGTTTGTCAATAAAGCAATTTGTGTGGGGAAAAGATCAGAAAATAAGTGAAACTCTGATAACCGCTCAGCCATCTGTGTCTTAGTCATTGAAACATCCTTATCTTAGCTTTCTTTAGCCCAGATTTGATCTTTATCTTTGCTGGAATTGGATATATAAAATATAACCAAAAAGCTAAATTAATTGATATTAACTGTTGATAGTTTAGATACATTTTTTAAACTGATCTTAAAGTCTTTGGTTGCATAAGGATGTGCGTCAACGGCGCTTCCTGCTGTAGCAAATCCGCCAAGGTATACTTATCTAGCACAGTAAATAGTGCAACCTGCGCTTCTCGCAAAATCCCCATTAATTTGCAATTAGGTCGTATACAACAGCTTTCCTCATTATCCATACATGGTAACAACGCTGTGTTACCTTCAGAATATCGAATCATTTCACCAATATTCACCGTATTTGGTTTTCGTACCAGACGTAAACCGCCGCCCTTACCGCGAACAGTTTCTATATATCCGCGCTGTGCCAATTGATGCACTACTTTGGTTAAGTGGTTTTCAGAAATTTCATATGCCTTTGCTATATCAGAAATAGTCGCCAACTTAGATTTCTGGAGACCTAAGTAAATCATTACTCGAATTGAGTAATCAGAGAAATTTGTAAGGTGCATAATTTCAGTCCGTTAATAAGATGTATTAATAATATTGCTTATGAATAAATATCATGGTAAATTAAAGATGTATTTTACATACACCTTATAGAATGTCCATTAAAACTTACAACTAGCTGCTTTTTTCAAATGAATAGATGTATTGAAAGGTTATTTTGCAAGTGATTGATAAGCCCATAGCGAGCAATATTTTTATGTGAATTCAATTGATGATGAACATCATTATTAGAACTTTTGCGCAGACGTTGCGCTTATTCCTTGAAAGGTAAACACATGTCACAGCCACATCTTCATCTACTTCCAGATCAGATTTATCCATTCGATGCGCGCGGCATAGCCAAGCGATTTCGACATGCTGCTATCTTCGGTGCGTTAGACTCGTTGCATAGCGGTGAAATTATGCGTTTCGTCAATGATCACGACCCATTGCCGCTACTGAACCAGCTTGAGCAGCGATATGGTGCAACTGTCAGTATTGTTTATAAGCAACGTGAACCTGGGACGATTGTGATTGATTTCGTTCGCACATAAGCACTAGGAATCAACTTTGCTGCAATTTCAAGTAGCAATTACTCTACTGGCGTTTATCGCTGCATCTACCTTTGTTTTGTCAAAGAGCGGTGCGGCGATTGTCAGTTACCACATTATTTTCGCTATAGGCATCGTACCTTTGATATTAGGAGCGATGGTGCATTTCTTACCTGTGTTATCGCGCAGTAAAAATCCAGGTAAATTTATTAGGTTGTTGCCTGTTATAGCACTGTTCGGAGGTTTCTTAGTCACCAGTTATTTTGCTTATCCACAAGTATTGTCAGCTGGTCGCTATGTCGGTGCTACTACTATCATTATTGCAGTGTCAATTCTTGGGATTTGGGCATATCGCCTAAAAGTAAATGCGATTGGTAAACCACACCCTTGTCTTGATTGGTATCTGGCAGCCATGTTATGCCTATTTATAGCAGTTGGTTGCATAATCATGGGATATTTTATTCCCGAACAGCGCACTGCATTGCGTATGCTGCACACCCACTTCAACACCTTGGGATTTATTGGCATCACAGCACTCGGCACACTGCAAGTGCTGCTGCCCACAGCCACGCAACGCTCTGATCCTGAAGTGGCTACACGCATGCGTAAACACCTGAAATGGGTAGTCGCCGGAATTGTAATCACGGCATGTGGTTCCGCATGGCACCGCAATTTTGCATGGATTGGAATGACATTGCTGGCTATACCGTTATTCGTTATATTAAAGTCATGGCTACAACTTTATTCGAATGCAATATTCAAGGTACATGGCGCTGTTCCATTACTTGTAGCAGCTCTGTGTGGATATTCAATAACCTTAATTATCGGATTAACTCACGCCTATCATCAACAAAGCTTTAGCCCGGTTGCGACTTTCATTATCGCCTTTCTAATGCCGCTCGTGACGGGTGCTGTCAGTTATTTGCTGCCATTATGGATGCGTCCAGGGCAACAAACGGCCTGGCATCAGGCAGCCAGGAAGCGATTGGGATTTGGGGGTGGTATACGAGCATTGTTGTTATTGACAGGAGGGGTAATGGCTGGATTTGGCTATGAAATTGGCTGGTATTTGGCAGTGTTTACTACAGGTGTATTTGTTGTTCAGACATTTTCTTTATTTTTACAGCATACTAAGATTCCTGAGTAACAGTCTTAATACTTGTTCAAGCTTTAAAGCAATCACCTCTGTGTTATTTGCCATATGACACAAAAAGCAAGTTGCAATGCATGGTGACGTTACATTCACAATCATTCACCCAACAACCAATCCCTGCGTACCAAAAAGTAATTTCCAAAAGTCACTAAGCCATTTAAGCAGCATTTAATCAGTGTTTGGAACAGTTATTCCTAGTTCTAAGCACCATTGCCCGCACAAACACCTTGACCAAAATCAAATTGTTCGGATTAACAGAAAATGACAGAAAATCATGACATGTTTTTAATCATATTAAGCATGCAATGACCAGTAATTTGAGCAAAGCCTTTTATTAACCATAACGTATATTCAGAGTCGCATTGTAACTATTACATATGCAACGCTAATTGCAATGGTGGTTTTAATTTTAGCTTCTCCCATCGCTTGCGGCACCAACTTCAACTAACGTTTTAGGAGATAAAAATGCAATGGATCGAACCAGATTTTTGTGATCTACGTCTTGGCTTTGAAGTAACCGCCTACGTGTACGTGCGCTAGGTAATACAGGGCGCGGCATTTTGCCGCGTCCATAATTAAAATAAGGAAGTCTTTATATGTCTGAGCATTTTCATTTTCAGCCAGAAGACCGCCCGCGACTGGATTCCAAGTTTCTACTTCGTTGGGAGAAGTCACAGGATGCCTATGTACTGCTCTACCCTGAGGGCGTTATCAAGCTCAATACTACCGCTGCGGAAATCCTTAAGCGTTGCACGGGCGAAGCTACGGCCGCTAATATCGCTACCGAACTCAAGGCGCTATTTGTCAATAACGCTGATATAGAAAACAGTATTTACAAATTTTTGGAGATAACACATGGCAAAGGATGGATCCGCAGTTAGTCTGGATGGGCAAGGTAAGCCAATGTGGCTTGTGCTAGAACTTACCTACCGTTGCCCGCTCAAGTGTGTGTGGTGTAACAATCCACTGGATTTTGACCAGTATGGCAAAAAAGAATTGAGTACCGAGGAGTGGAAGCGGGTACTTCGTGAGGGGCGCGAACTCGGTGCCCTGCAACTTGGGTTTTCAGGTGGCGAACCTATGTTACGCGATGATATCGAAGAGTTGGTGGCAGAGGCGGAGCACTTGGGATATTACACTAATCTGATTACGTCCGGTGTTGGGCTCACACCTGAACGACTCAAAGCACTGAAACAAGCAGGTCTCAAGCAGATTCAATTAAGCCTGCAATCTGCAAATCGTGACTTAACCGATGAGCTGGTAGGAGCGAGGGCGCATGATCTGAAAGTTCATGTAGCGCGCATGATCAAAGCCGAAGGGTTTCCGATGGTACTCAATGTGCCGGTATTCAGGCAGAACATTGACCAGGTGGATGAAATCCTGGCATTAGCTGAAGACATCGGCGTAGATTACCTTGAACTTGCCAATATTCAGTATTACAACTGGGCGCTGCTCAATCGAGATGAACTGCTGCCGACGCGTGAGCAGATTGAGCGTGCCGAAGCTGCTGTTAACGCTGCGCGTCAACGGTCAGGGCAGAAGATGACCATTTATTTCGTTATTCCGGATTATTACGAAACACGCCCTAAGGCGTGCATGAATGGCTGGGGCACCATTCATCTCACCATTGCACCAGACGGTGCTGCTTTGCCTTGCCAGGAAGTTCGTGTAATCGAAGGGCTGGAATTTCCTACTGTGCGTGAGCATAGTCTGGACTGGTTGTGGAATGACTCACCACTGTTCAAGAAATTCCGTGGTGATGAGTGGATGAAGGAGCCTTGCCGGACCTGTGACGAAAAAGAAAAAGACTTTGGTGGCTGTCGCTGCCAGGCATTTCTGCTGACCGGCGATGCAACGAATACCGATCCTGCATGCGCCAAATCACCACATCACCATGTGATTGAAATGGCAATCAGCAAGACACGACAGAAACATCACGAGCCGCGCCCCTTGGTCAGGCGGCAAATTGGAGCAGTCACTACGATGTTTATGGCGCAGAAATGAAAACACCTTACGATACTGCCACCGGTACTATCGCGCTCGGCCTGTTGTTGACACTGGGATTATTCCTCATCGTCCGCTGGTTAGTGTTGGGAGGTTGATGCAAGATGGATCAGATTATCGACTTTTTGCTTCGCTGGATACATCTTTTTGCCGGCATAATTTGGGTTGGGCATAACTATGCCAGCGTGATTCAGCGACCAAACTTCCTACCACCCGGGAAAGAAGATTTGGGCGACGAGCAAAGCACTGTTTACATGGCTTTGCTCGGACGTGAACACGGTACTTTCAGATACGCGGCTATCGTAACTTGGTTGGCTGGTGTTGGTATGTTGTGGCAACGTGGACTGCTAATTGATGCAATAACGATGAAAGGCTATCTTGCCGTTATCGGAATGGGGTTTTGGCTAGGCACGCTCATGCTGGCTAACCTATGGTTTATATTATGGCCAAACCAGAAGAAAGTACTTGGTTTCATTTATGCACCGCTAGACGAGCGTGTGCGTTGTGCTCGCATTACATTTCTTTCTTCTCGTACCAATACCATGCTCTCCATTCCATTGCTGTTCTTCATGGCAGCCAGCCAGCATGGAGCAGCGCTGTTTGCCTGAGTTTTTTAATTTCTCTGCGGGCCCAGCCGTTATGCCAGTTACTGTGCTGGCGCAAGCGCAGCAGGAGTTTTTGAACTGGAACGGCAGTGGTTTTTCCATGTTAGAAACGCCTTTTACCGGTGACGCTTTCAAAACCGTGCTGAATCACGCGCACGACGATCTTCGATTGCTGCTGAATATTCCAGACAATTATCATATTTTATTTATGCATGGCGGCGCTTCAGCACAGTTCTCGCTGGTACCTCTCAACCTGCTGGGTGGGGCAGATCGAGCTGATTATGTAGAAACCGGCTACTGGTCGTGCAAAACTATGCGCGAAGCTAGCCGCTACTGTAATGTCAATGTTGCAGCCAGTAGTAGTGCCACCAGATTCGACCGAATGCCCGAAACATGGCACCTCGACTCAAGCGCAGCCTATTGCCACATTACCAGCAATGAAACCGCCAACGGCGTGCAATTCTTTGACATTCCGGACACCGGTGATTTGCCACTAGTGGCAGATATGACATCTGACTTTCTCAGCCGGCCGATTGATGTGCAGCGCTATGGTGTAATTTACGCAGGAGCGCAAAAAAATATCGGTCCAGCTGGTCTTACCATTGTCATTGTGCGCGATGACCTGCTGGGGCGGGCCCATCCAGCAACGCCAGCGGTATTCAATTATAAGAATCAGGCTGAAGCAGGTTCTATGCTTAATACGCCGTTGACCTTTTCTATCTATTTAACTGGATTGGTACTACGCTGGATTACCGACATGGGTGGTGTCGTGGCTATGGCGAAAAACAGTGCGCAGCGAAGCGCGCAATTGTATCAAGTCATTGATGCCAGCAAAGGTTTTTATCACTGTTCAGTGCAACCAGCCCACCGATCATGTATGAATGTTTGCTTTACGCTCGCTAATGATGCGCTCACACCATTGTTTCTGTCCTTAGCCGCTGAAGAAGGATTGTTGAATCTGAAGGGGCATCCCATGGCTGGTGGCATTCGCGCCAGCATCTATAATGCAATGCCAAACGCTGGTGTAATAGCACTCATCACCTTTATGCAGCATTTTGCAGATATGCATTGGCATCATGTATAAGTGTCTATTTTCAGCCGCATCTAAATTGGGTATGCCAAATGCTCGCAAATTGGCTGCACATTCAATTTGGCTAACCGCGATCTCCTCTAGAGTAGAAACGCCGCAAACCTTGCGGCGAAATGTCATGGGATTATCTTTCCCAGGTCCACTTGGGCTGGCAGCGGGATTTGATAAACATGGCACGCTCTTTAGCTGCTTAGCATCGCTTGGTTTTGGTTTTGCAGAAATTGGTTCGGTTATTCCGCTGCCAGAGCAGCAGCGTAGCCTGGGACTCGATAGGGTAGTTTCCCATTTATCTAAAAATATCAGACCGCATTCAATTCCACTTGGGGTGAGCATCAGCATGAACCGCATAACCCAGCCTGAAAAGATGGTCAACGATTATATGATATGCATGGAAAAACTCTGGGAATTTTCCGACTACATAACTCTTAATTTAGGTGTACGGGCCGGACCCGATCTGCATCAACCAGAGTTTCGTGCCACATTGTTGACCTTACTGGCAGCGGCCAAGGATAAGCAAGTGCTGATGGCGGCTGAGAGTGGTCGGGTTTGTCCTATTGTTGTAAAAATAGATCAGAATCGTGGAGACACAAATAATCTATTATCCTGTGTGCGTGATTATGCATTTAATGGATTGATTCTGAGTGGTGATGAGCATATCCATGATAAAAAAGAAGTGCTTGCCAATTTGCAACGCGCGTTAAATAAGATGCGCGACAGCATGCCAGTTATTTCAGTGGGTGGAATTCGTACCCCGCAGGATGTTGTTGACCGCTTATCAACTGGTGCCTCACTTGTGCAGATTTATAGTGGACTTGTCGAGTCAGGGCCTTTATTGCCAAGGCGAATTAATGCCTACCTGTCAAATTTTGGAGCTGTTAATAAGATTTAACAGTATCTAAATTCCATCCCTCGTGCTGAAAATACTTACCGTAATTGCGTAAAGACTGCAACACGCCTAGTGCTCCAACTCGTTGCGCTTGAATGTTCTTAGATGTTCGCATTAGCGTCACACCATCTAGCAAATCGACCAAGACAACCCTATGAAACGCACTATCTGCATCTTTAGCCAATTTGCAATTTCTCACAATCTCAGCAGCATTTCTCTCTATCACAATTGCTATTCGATGATAGTCATTAGCGCTAAGGCGTCCTTTAATAATATCATCTTGTCTGGCAGAAATGGCTTGGCGAATATTGTCCATTCCTAGCTTCACCACTTCATCGGTTTTCCATTTTTCACCTGGTTTCAAAACGTGCATAGATGGCTCTGCGTTTGATTGACTTTGATGTTTGTGTTGGTGTTCATCCGCATAGGCCGGTGTGGTAGCCAATATCAGACATAGAGCGCTTAATAAGTTAATGCCTCTCCATAAAAAAGCTGCAGTCAGCATATTCAATTTATCCTTTTAAATAGTACTTAAAGTATTCTTAAAATATAAATGTTATGCATTAAGAATGATCAAAACCCGAGTGATTTCCATATATCGTCAACTTTAGCTTTCACTTCGGCGGGCATAATAATTGGGCTACCCCATTCACGGCTTGTTTCACCAGGCCATTTATTGGTTGCATCTATGCCCATTTTACTGCCGAGACCACTCACTGGCGAAGCAAAATCAAGATAGTCAATCGGGGTGTTATTTACCAACAAGGTGTCACGTATAGGATCAACACGAGTCGTGATAGCCCAAATCACCTCCTGCCAGTTACGGATATTCACATCATCGTCCACTACTACGATGAATTTAGTGTACGTGAACTGGCGTAGAAAGCTCCAGATGCCAAACATGACAGGTTTAGCATGACCAGGGTAAGACTTTTTAATCTGCACCACCGCCATACGGTAGCTGCAAGCCTCAGGAGGCAGATAAAAGTCGGTGATTTCTGGAAACTGTTTTTGTAGTAACGGAACGAATAATTCATTAAGGGCTAATCCCAAAATGGCAGGCTCGTCAGGCGGTTTTCCAGTATAGGTAGAGTGGTAAATCGGGTTATGTCGCATAGTAATGCGATCAATAGTAAAAACTGGAAACCAGTCTTGTTCGTTGTAATAACCAGTATGGTCACCGAATGGCCCCTCTAGCGAATGCTCATAACCAGTTGCGTGTGATTCATCTGGGTAGATATGCCCTTCAAGCACAATTTCGGCTGAAGCGGGAACAAGCAAGTCGCTACCTATAGCCTTGACCAGTTCAGTGCGGCTTCCACGAAGTAAGCCAGAAAATTGATATTCAGAAAGGCTATCGGGAACTGGTGTAACTGCTCCAAGTATGGTTGCAGGATCAGCGCCCAAAGCAACAGCCACCTGATAGGGACGGCCTCGATTGCGCTCACAATGGTCACGAAAATCCAGGGCACCGCCACGCTGAGCTAACCATCGCATGATCACTTTATTACGCTTCAGCACTTGCTGGCGATAGACTCCAAGATTCTGACGCTCTTTATTTGGCCCTTTTGTGATTACCAGCCCCCAGGTGATCAGAGGTGCAATATCTCCCGGCCAGCAATGCTGAATTGGCAGTCTTGCCAAATCGACATCATTGCCTTCCCACACAATATCCTGACACGGTGCAGAGCGTAATACCTTGGGGCTCATGTTCCATAATGATTTGACCTGCGAACGCAGACCTAGCATATCCCTGAACCCGTTAGGCGGCTCAGGGTCTTTCAGCATGGCCAACACATGACCATAGTTGCGTAGCTCACTTACATCCGCAGCACCCATGCCTAGCGCAACGCGTCGCGGAGTACCAAAAAGATTAGCAAGCACGGGTATGCTGTGGTCTACTGGGTTTTCAAACAACAGAGCAGGGCCACCAGCACGCAGGGTGCGGTCACACAGTTCAGTCATTTCTAAATATGTTGAGACTGGTGATTCAATACGCTTAAGCTCACCCATTTGTTCCAGTTGGACTATGAAATCCCGCAAATCATGATAAGCCAAATCAGCCACCCGCCAAGTTGTTCTGAGTGGCTGCAGTCAGCCCTTCCCAGCGAGGTGCCAACTTATGCGGCACACCTAGCAAGTCGATAACGCGGCTGACAGTTTGGTCGATTATATCGGCTATAGTTTGTGGTCGATGGTAAAAACAAGGCAACGGCGGGTAGATAATGCCACCCATTTCGGTGACACTGGTCATGTTGCGTAAATGAGCCAGATTAAAGGGTGTTTCACGTACCATTAAAATCAGTCGGCGACGCTCCTTGAGCATGACATCAGCAGCCCGTGTAATCAGGTTGTCTGATAAGCCGTGTGCTACCGCTGCTAATGTTCTCATCGAGCACGGCGCCACGACCATACCATCAGACTGGAATGAGCCGCTGGCAATAGTTGCACCAATATTGTTGATATGATGTGTCACATCTACCAATGCTTCAAGTTGCGTGAGACTCATATCAAGCTCCTGCTGTAGATTCAGCAGCCCGGATTCTGACACCACCAGATGTATTTCAATCTCCGGCATATTGCTGAGCACTTGCAGCAGACGTACTCCATAAGTAGCCCCAGAGGCGCCCGTAATGGCAACGATCAGTCGTTTGGGTTTAGTGAGCATGGGGTAGAGGGTAGAGAAGGCAATTCTTCATCCATTTTTGCAATTACAAGCTCAAGTACAGCTTGCGCCATATCGGAATCGAAGCCCGTATGGTAGATTTTTTTCACACCATACTGGTTTAGCAGATGATAGCTATCCGGTTCTATGTCATGTTGAGCCAGACAAGCTTTAGTGCAAGCGAGGGGGCAACCGTCAAGTGCAATAATAGGGCGGCCAGAATGTGCAATTTTCACCAAGTGCGGCACGTTTCCACCTACACCTGCAATGCAGGACATTTCTGCTAAACCCAGTTTGTCGAGTTCTAACGCTATATAATTTGCCATTTGCGCCACACTGGAGCAGCCGGAACAGGAATATACTATAGGCAAATCTACATTTTTTTTGCTCATACGAATAGCTCCTTTCATCTAACTAGGTCAAAACTAAAGTGCATGGTCGCGATCATATCCACAGTCTTTTTTTCATCGTTTTCAACAAGTGTAATGGGGATACGCATTCAAGCTTGAGTATGGGATACTCAATGGCATCCAGCGTGTTCTTAGCGATCAATCCCAGTTCTGTATCGCCTTCCACCGCCAGTCTTCGATTAAAAAACAGGGTGTCAGGATCCTCCTTGCGCATAGCCAGCAGATAAAAATCATAGGCACTAGCACTAATTATGAGGTCTGGCACCACATTGCCCTTAGCGGCTGAAAAGCCATTGCTCAGCACAGTGAAATGCAAATGTAACCCGGCATCTGTAACGTGTATGGCAATCCGTTTTCCATACAGTGCTTGCAGGTCACCTCGACGGATAACTTGACCTAGCGCCAGATCAAGCACACAGGCAAAGGTAAAAGATGAAGGCCATGTTGGCAGATGTTCAATTAATCTACCTAGCTGAGATGGGAATGTGTAGGTTTTTTGGCTCATGACAGCATCTTAATTGATTGTTCAATACCAGATCGTCCATGCCAATACCCATCACATGGATCATCAAACAGGAGTGGTGCAAGTGCAGTTTGCGCTTCGCTGCTGCTCACTACACAATCAATCGCAGCCCTGAATGCTGCGACTACTTCACCAGTATGCTCCGGTTGCGGGCTGATACGCACAACGTCGACACCCAATTGACGTATGTCGTCGATCTCGCTGATCAAATTATGAATGCTGGCGGATTGAGTTTGCGTTCCATTTAATGCAAGAAAAGATTGCCCCTCACGCGTTTTAAGTGTCATGCCGCAAGGATGCTCCAGACACTTAAAATGACAATCATCTTTAGGCAGATTATGGCGCCTGGCAGTAAAGCAACGTGAAGAAAAAGCCAATGGCAAACGACCATAAGCAAATACCTCAGTCTCCATACCTTGAGGTTTTTTCACTAGTAGCTCAGCCAGCATATAACGTGACAATTCCACTGGCATGACCCAGCGGGTTGCTCCTTGCTCTGCAAGTATTGCGAGTGTCTCACCATTGTAAGTGTTAATGTGGGTTCCAACGACAAAGGGCTTGCCTGTGGATAGGCGTACAGCCCCCATATCGTTGGCTTCTATGCAGAACTGGCCATTACCAGTAAGGCGACGTAACATTTTAAGGTCGGATTCGGACTCTAGCAGCGCCTGCGTGGACAAGACCACTTCTTTACCAGCAGCAGCCAATTTACTGGCCACGTCTAACCAATCATCGAAACGCATCTCATGGCGACGTGAACAAACCACCTCACCTAAATAGACAATATCTACTGGCCAAGTGACAACCTGCTCGTAGAAATCCAGCACGCTTTGATGAGTCCAGTAATAAAGAATCGGGCCCAGTGAGATTTTCATAATATTATTTCCATGGACGATAATAGGCGCCAAGCGTATGTTGCTGCCCCTCCGAAAGTTTGCCGAGCTGTGTCATCCAGTCTTCTTTAGCTACATAATGAGCTGCATCTTGCTTCGCTGCATCAATAGCTGCTCGCCATACACGCGTCACTTGTTCAACATAGACGGGGCTGCGCTGACGACCTTCAATCTTGATGGCGCTGATTCCCATGCGCAACATGTCTGGAATCAATTCCAGTGTGTTGAGGCTGGTTGGTTCTTCCAAAGCGTAATATATTTCATCTTCAACTTCGAAACGACCTTTGCACAAGGTTGGATAGCCTGCATTCTCGTTAGCACTGTATTGATCCAGTAATACGCCATTCAAGCGCGATTCCAGTCCATTTGGCGTTTGTTGCCAGCGTACAGCTTTAGCCGGAGAGCATACGCCTGCAGTGTTAGGCGATTCGCCAGTGGCATAGGACGATAGTATGCAGCGACCCTCCACCATCACGCATAATCCGCCGAAGCCGAACAGCTCAATTTCAACCGGCGTGTTTTTTACGACGCTCTCGACCTGCGCCAGTGATAACACGCGTGGCAGTACAGCGCGTTGAATGCCAAAATGCTCGTAGTAGAAATTGATCGCCTCGTAATTAGTCGCTGAGCCCTGCACTGAGAGATGCAACCGTAAATCAGGATGAGTGCGGCTGGCATAGCGCATCAGGCCAAGATCAGCCAAAATCAGAGCATCGATGCCTAGTTCAGCCGCATCATCCACCGCCTGCTTCCATATATGAGATTGTGCAGTTTGCGGATAGGTATTAAGTGCCAGTAGTACTTTGCAGCTACGTTCATGGGCGTAGCGAATCCCTTGTTTGGCGGTTTCGTTATCGAAATTCAAACCGGCAAAGGCGCGTGCGTTGGTGCTGTTACGAAAGCCCATATAAACACAGTCAGCCCCGTTATCCACAGCCGCCTTGAGTGCTGGCAGATTACCTGCTGGACAAACCAGCTCAAGAGACATATTGAATATCCTTTATTATGTGATCTACTCCGGCGCGACTACTCTGACGGGTACCGCGTTGGCGCAACTCTTTCTCAATACCATTTAATATGTTCCATTTCTGTGAGCACCATTCAGGTGCCAGTAAAATATCTTTCGATGCTGTTGCAGTCACACGGTGGAAAATGATGTGTTGGGGGGTGCGCTCAATCAGATCCGCGGCGATGCGTATATAGTCAACTTGACTAAGCGGCTCATAACCGCCACGTCGCCACTGATAAGCCAATATAGTGCGCTTAACCACGTGCAGGGGATGGAGCTTAAGTCCATCCACACCGATTTCCAGAACGGTATCGAGCGTAGAATGATAATGGCGTTCATTTTCACCTGGCAGACCTATAATCAAATGAGTGCATAGCGGAATGCCTCGGGCACGCGTTGCCAATGCAGTCTCGCGATATTCTGCTAATGTATGGCCGCGGTTGACCCTGGCCAGCGTATCATCGAACGCCGATTGCAACCCAAGCTCCAGCCATACTTCCAGTCCTTCATCACGTAGAGTCTCCAGCAGGTCAAGTACCGCTGGTGATACACAGTCTGGACGGGTGCCTACCGAAATTCCAATCACATCTGGTTGCGCCAAAGCTTCGCGATAGAGAGTTTCAAGTTCTGCGATGTCTGCATAAGTGTTAGTGTATGCCTGAAAATAAGCGATAAACTGACGAGCCCGCGTACGTTTAGCTATTGCGGCTCTTGCCTTGGCAATTTGACCTGGGACATCAAGACGAGATCCAGTAGCCGGACTGAACGAAACATTATTACAGAACGTACACCCTCCAGTTCCTTTGGTACCATCACGATTTGGACAAGTAAAACCTGCATCAAGCGCCACTTTATGGATACGTTTGCCATAGCGTTTTAATAGGAACTGGCCATAAGTATTTACTCTGTTAGATAGAATCATGCATGACTCCATGCAAAAAGCATATCTGCGACTAGGTATCTTGTACCGTAGACTGGAATGCAGCGTATGCTGTTTCTTTGAGAAATCTGCAAATACTCTTTCATTTAAGATCCCATTTTTTTCTTGCGCTTTTAGTTTAACCAGCTAAACAACTCTAATATCCGAAGATTAGAGGGAAGTGAATGACGAAATTATGTAAATCAATGCTGGTGTGTATAACGTCAAAGACATGACTAGTCTGTTTTCAATTTGAAAACTTTAGTATGTATTTACTTGATATACCTTGATCTGGCTCAAGAATGAAAAATTAACTTTTAGCATTCATCTGAGGCTAAAAAATTACCATCATTTTGCGGAAATTCTGCTCTTGCTGCTTTGGGTACGACTATAAGTGAAGCAAGGAAATCAAAAGGTCTTTTTCAAGAAGCTTGAGCTGAGATAGTGAGTATTGAGCGTACATTTATGGCAGAGGTTGAGAGAGTAGAGCAAAACATCGAAATTATGAATCTGCTGTAAATTGCAGATGTAATTGAGATAATACCTTCATCGTTAATGGAAGATGTATCTGCCAAAAGTATAAATAACCAACCGATATTAGATAAAGATTAATATTTTTAGCATATTGATACATATCAATAAAATATTGAGTGTATATGAATATACTTTGCTCAGCCGTTAATGAATGTGTAGATACATACTTTTAATCTAACGGTTTTAATTAATTTAATAAACTCTAAATGTTAATTTAAAATTTCTAATTGGAATCAGTTAACGCCATGTTAGAACCACCTGAAGATCAATCCTCCACAACTACCGGCTGTTTAGACTGTTATCTTAATTTTGTACGCAACATGCCTAAAAACTCCCCATCTTCACTTAGGTTGCATAAACTTACTGATCGTGAGCGTGATGTTATTATTATTCTGGCCCGTGGCTTAAGCAATAAAGAGATTGCAAAAGAATTAGAATTGGCTGAATCAACTGTAAAGATTCATATTCACGGTATTCTGCGTAAGCTTCGACTCACAAGTAGGTTGCAGGCGGCTGTTTTCGTAGTGAAGCATGGTCTGGACAGAGCACTGAATTCACAAACTTCAAATAAATAAAAGCAACGCGGTGGGTTTATGCCACCACATTGCTTTTTCAAGGTTAATTTAAAACCTATTTACAATCGCCATTCCAAATCTGGATTTTCGTCAGGATTGTATGCAGTACCCCACGCACGTTGTTCTCGCTTGTAAGGTTTCTGATGCTGAGGATCGGCATCTTCAATTTCACGTGCAAGTCGATGACCATCGAAAGTAGTGTCTGCAATAATTCTAGGCGCTTCGGCATCACCAATAACAAAAACATCTGTGATGCCGTTCTTTTCCCATTCATCTTTACGCGCTTTTAGCTCACGATAAAGTTTATCTTCTGAAACTCGGGAGGTTACTAAAATTACCGTATCGCATTCATGCCATGCATGTGAATTATTTTCTTTACGAGGCAGTATTCCAGCACCTTTATATTCGCGTTTGTAACCTTCGCCCCAGATATTAAATAGTTCAACTCGACCATTCTCTACTTTAGAACATCCAGTCTCCCCCAGCACCTTAATTCCCAATTCATGAATTAGGCGTTGCATGTTAGCTCCTTCTAAAGTGAAGTCCATATAAGCACCTAATGGACTCACTGTAGCAACGGTTACATCATGGCCAGCGCGCGCAAATTTTTCAGCTAAACTCGGCGCCATGTAATAAGCATCGTAATTGATAATCATCACTCGCTTACCAACAGTTTTTTTACCTTCAAAAACTTGTTCAGGAGTTAAAACATGTGGAAGGCTGGCGTCAGCTCCAGGAATAGGCTCGTGTGTACGATGATTGACACCTGTAGTGCTCCATTTGGCACCTGTGGCGATTACAACTCGTGATGCACCATAAGCTAAAATGTCATCTGCGGTCATAGGCTTAATACCTAATGCAAGCTGACATTGCTTGTTCTTTTTGATTAATTTGTTAAGTTGAGTTTCTCGGTAATCACGGTGATAACTCCATTCACCAAGTCCAGGTAGTGTGGCTACTTCATTGACATATCCACCAATCTTTTCTCTAGAATCGACTAAGTGAACCGTATAACCTCGTTCCATCAGGACGCGTGCACACTCTGAGCCAGAAGGTCCCGCACCAATAACTAAAACATCATGATTAGATTTGGCTGGTTCAAATTTCTCTGGGTGCCAACCACGTCGATATTCTTCACCTGCTGTAGCATTTTGAGTACAGATGAATGGCACCCCACCCATTTCCCAGCGTGAGATACATACATTACAGCCAATACAAGTGCGAATATCGTCAATACGTCCTTCATCAATCTTGCGAGGTAACCATGGGTCGGCAATTGATGGTCTTGCTGCTCCAATAATATCCACGATTCCAGAATTAATAACTTGTAACATTTTTTCCGGGTCATAATACCTACCGACACCGACTACTGGTTTATTTGTGGCTTGTTTGATGTGACGGATCCAGTCATTTTCATGACCGATTTGGTAGAAACGTGAAGGGCCTGCATCTTCACCCCATTCTGTAATATCACCAATATTTACATCCCACAAATCTAAATAAGGTGATGCTAACTCAATAAATTTCAGACCATCTTCACCAATTTCTACACCTTTCCCACCATATAATGTATCAACTGCACAGCGTGTTACTAAGCCAATATCGTCTCCACATGCTCGACGAATCTTCTCAAGTGTTTCTACCCAGAATCGTGCGCGATTCGCAAAGCTTCCACCATATTCATCAGTACGCCGGTTGTAATAGGGGTTTAGCCACTGCATAGGGCCATACGCGTGCGCTCCATAAACATTTACTAGGTCAAAGCCTGTGTCACGAGCTCTAAGTGCAGCATCAACATACTGTTGTTGTAGTCTGTGAAGTTCGTCTTTATCTGCGGCATGGTTATATGTAAAACCTGGACAATTTGGAACAGTAGCAAAGTCTGAGTTGTATTGACTTGGACCTCTTGAAATGGTTCTTGATTCCAGACCAGGGGCATGAGGGCCGCCGTAAAATAGCTCACATCCAGCAAGTGAGCCATGGCTATGAACGTGATCTACCATTGCTCTAAGGTTACGCATATCGCCTTGATCCCAAATGCGAGCCGTAATCCTTAATGTATCATCGCACTCTGGGTGAATAGAGCACTGCTCCGTGTTAACTGCTCCCCATCCACCTTCAGCTTTAATGCCGCGGTGAGCCATGTTCATACCAGGGGAGTTTGTACCAGCGCCATTGCAATGAGGGACTTGGTAAAAACGGTTACGAATAGTTTTAGAACCGATCTTAACGGGGGTAAATAAAATATCAAATCTTGGATCTCTTGCCATAATATAAATCTCCAATATTAAAATTCTTAAAACTGCGAAAATTCCATTTGACCTAATGCACTCTATAAGCTGCTTCTTCGAGTTGATTTACGAAGCAGCTTAATCCCCAAATGGAGCAGCAACATCAGGTCCAATTCTTATTGCAAAAATCTTTTGGACAGTTTCTAAAGTTTTCCAAGTACCCTTGAACCCAGCTTCAACAAAAAAACTGTCACCGCCAACATAAGTTTTTGATTCACCAGTACTATCAGTAAGGGTAGCTTTACCCTTAAACATGTGTACCATCTCATCTGCGTTATAAGTAACTTGGTAGGTGCCCGGAGTAGCTTCCCAGAAGCCTGTAAGAAACTTTCCATCAACTGGTGCATGTTCTATCCAAGTTTTCATGGTAGGCATTCCTTCAACTGGTTTCCAACCACCTAAATCAGTTGTGATAGGTACAGAGTTGGGGGCATCAAACTTTCCAAAAGAAATTATCTTCATTAAGTATCTCCAAGCGTTAATTAGTAAAAATCAAAATAGTGATTGAGTTAGTTTTTTCATAAAAAACATAACAAACACATTGCTCTTTACTGATATTGCAAACAATACTAACTAAGACTTAGTCCTTAAGAGCTAACCTTAAAACTAGCTGGCTCAAATGGGATGTGGTAGCTATAGAGTTAGGAGAGGGCGAGGTGCGCGCCAACTTAATGCATGAAGACAAAGTGGCGGCCATCGAAGAATTAAAGAAACAAGGCTATCTTGTTGCTATGATTGGTGATGGAAACAACGATGCGTCGGCACTAGCTAGAACAGATGTTGGTATTGCGATGGGCGGTTGTGGCACTCAAGCCGCATTAGAGGCAACTGATATTGTGCTGATGGCAGATGACTTATCAAAAATCGTAATTGCCCATGTAATTGCTCGACGCGCTTATCTCACAATTCAAGAAAATTTATTTGTGGGCGTTGGTGTATAGTTCATATGCTAGGTTCTACTGAATCGACCAAGATGCCTAAGACACATTTAGGCCACGCTAGGAAATAAAGCTTCCAGTAGGTGCAGTTCGATTAACTCGAAGTTTACACAAAATTAAGGAAACCGCTTTTGTACATCTTATTAAAGCGATTTCCAGTAAAACGAAGGATTGAATTAGATAGTTTAGTGATAATAGGAAAAATTAACACTTTCATCACAAACTATAGGGAATATCCTAAGTATATGCGTGAAAGTAGGAAATTATTGGTGTGAAAAAATTATAACCTATTGATTTTTAATGGATTGGTAGTTAAGACATTACTCATCCCTACAAAGGGGCTTTTCTTTATTTAATGCAACAGTGTTTTTATTAGTGACTCGCCAGTGCGTGACAAAATTGTCACATTATGAGAATAATTGAATTTCATACCAGAGCTCCAAATGAAGTTCATGAAACTGCTTAAATATTATTTAATTCTGGCTAAAAGCTCATCAATTTTTGCACCAACTTCAGATACCCTCAAAACCTGTATCCGGTTTAAGTGTCTACCAGTAATTATTTACAGCAATTGAATCGCCACCAATTTTGTAGACGCTAGTCAGCCGTTTCTTGAATTGATTTTCGTAGTCTATCGGAGATAACAAGTTATTGGAATTGTGACGTCGTTTTGAATTGTAGAACAATTCTATATAGTCAAAGATATCCTGCCTTGCTTCATCTCGATGATTGTATATTTTGCGTTTAATCCTTTCCCGTTTAAGTAGTTGAAAGAAGCTTTCAGCCACAGCATTATCGTGGCAGTTGCCACGGCGACTCATGCTGGACTCTAGGTTGTGGGCTTTTAAAAATATATCCCAATCCTCACTGGTGTATTGGCTACCTTGATCAGAATGTATCAACACCTTATTTTTGGGTTTCCTACGCCATACCGCCATCAGCAGCGCATCCAATACCAACTCTTTGGTAATCCTTGATTGCATAGACCATCCCACAATGCGCCTAGAAAATAAATCCATCACCACTGCAAGATATAGCCAGCCTTCATGGGTGCGGATATAGGTAATATCCGTCACCCATGATTGGTCTGGATGAATGGGATTGAACTGCCTATTTAACGTGTTGGGACTGGTCAAGTAAGGCTTGACACCATAATGCCTTGGCTTACGGTAACCGACCTGTGCTTTTAAGCCATGTGTATGCATCAAGCGATAGACACGATTAACGCCGATATGCTCACCCAAAGCACGCATATCGCTATGCACTTTACGATAGCCATAAACACCACCGGACTCCAGCCAGCATTGCTTAATCAAACCACTTTGGCGCTGATCATTTTTATGCCGCACTGAATGTGGCTGTTTTAACCATGCATAAAATCCGCTGTGATGGACTTCTAGCATCTGACACAGCCATCTTGTTGGCCAACAGTCCTGGTGGTCTTTGATGAAGGCATATCTTACTCGGACTGCTTTGCGAAGTATGCCGCGGCTTTTTTTAGCAGGTCACGTTCTTCTGTGACACGCTTTAGCTCTTTGCGTAGTTGGTTTAACTCTGCTTGCTCTGTATGCTTAGTTTGGTAGGCTGCAGCGTCTGGCCCATACTTCTTAACCCATGCATAGAGACTGTCAACAGTAACATCTAGTCGTTTTGCCACATCGGAAACTGCATATCCGCCTTCTGTAATTTGACGGACTGCTGCTAATTTAAATTCTTCTGGATAACGTTTACCGCTCATTTGTCGCCTTTCTTTAGTTGCCATTATTACGGCTCAAAGGCGTCTAGTAAACTAGTGGCGATTCAAAGGTAGAACACAAGCGAGACGATCTCGACGCTGGAATCGAGCTATATTTCATGCATGACCAATCTAATCAGCATCACGCATTGCATGATGCAATGGCTTTATTAAATGGTTATAAGGTTAAATATTCTAGTCAAATGTGAGGTCTATATTACAAAATTAAAACTTAAGTGTCAGAAAAGCACAGTGGAACTCACTTATTAGCCCATTTGATACAAAAACCACATACTAATTGCACAGAGAACCTCACATTTCACTGTAATACTTGCTTTAGATGCACAGTGGACCTCACTTAATATACGATACAAAAGGATTATTTATCTAAAGGAACATCCTGATCAATAATAGCCAAGAACTAAGGAACCCTCAGCTCCTGTAGATTGCTACTGTCCTACTCGTTTTTCTCACCTTCATGGCTTGTTGTTTTGAGCCATGTACCTAACTTGTCTTTGAGACAGTATTGGCATATCTCAATAGAAACATGAGTTCCATCACCAAAAATAGATTTGTACCCACCAACAAAGTCCAAAGAAACAAACTCCGAAGCTTCGTAGTCATCACCAATCCTTGATTCACGGCCACAGCAATCACACTTTAGCGCAACTAAAGATTGAACAGTTTTTTCTTCGAATTTTTTCATAGTGAGATGATAAGGCAAACTTCGCCATATATTGATATGTTATCTACAGAGCATATGGATAAATTACGCTGAGTGTTTTTGTATAAAATCTAATTTAGAGTGTATTTGCACACAGTAATTGTAATAATCTGGATAAGATTGTAATTCATATAGACTCTCGGTACCAAAATCTAAAAAGACTGGTTTTTTCGCACTAAACCAAATATTTCTTGGGCGAGTCCACTCGAAAAAATGATGTCCTTTGTAGCTTTTGTTCAGGTGCCATTCATACTTTTCACGTTCATATTTTTTTGTATATCCAGTGCCGAACCAATCAGTAGATATTAGACGAAAAACAGTACCATCTTTATTCAATCGAAAATCGCGATGTAGTTCTGTGTATGGTGCAGGCAGTTTGTCTGGGAATGTTTTAAATCTATCTTTAAAACTGCGGCCATCAACAATCCATATCATGTTTCGATAAAAAGATTCACGAGATTTAAGTTCGTCCATTGAAATCGCCGAATGTTGAAGCTCAATAACCAAGCCTTGATTAGTTTTAATGTCAGCAATATGGCGCTCTCCAGTCGACTGGTCATAGTGTATAACCTCCTGTAAGTCCTCTTGAAACTGAGCTTTCCACTCCTTGTGCCATTCAGATTCATTTTCCCACCATGCATCACAATGCTTTGTAGTGATGTGTGCCCAATGCCACATGATTATGCTTCCACACTTAGAGCGTGTTGGCGCGCCACATGCGGGACAGTTACCAATTAATCGAGGGGATGCTCTTAGTCGTTGACCATTAACAATGGAAAATTGCATTTTATTTGCTTCAAAAAAACTCTGCCTCTAACTGGGAAACCTCCTCATCAAGCCTTTGCGGGAGAGGTCTATGTGACATCCTCTTTATTTTCTCAGTAGGGTCTCGAAGTTTATCGTTTAATTCAGGAGACAGAGATTCATTAACATCTACCATAAATTCATGCTCATCAAGATAAATAGTCATTACTCTTTTATCTTGATCATCAACTATTAATGCTCTTATTGGACATGCTTTGGCAAACTCTACAAATTTATTATCAAATGAAGCAAAAAAAGGAATAAAAAAATCGCTATTTTTGGAATGGCTTGCTAAAGTTTCTTGATACCTTATAGCAAATAAATCCCAAGCCATACCTCTAATTTTGTGTAGTGACTTCTCATTTAGCTGGCTAATAGATTCAAAAAATTTAAAATCTTTCCCGTACTTCAAAAGTTTCCAAGCAAAGTAAATCTCTGTTTTAGCAAAGGCTCCTAATATATTTAAGGAGAACTCTATAAGAATTTTTAAGTTATCTTTTAAACTGTTTGTATTTTTCTCTCGCAGCAAAACAGCCTTAAGGAGTATTAAATAAAGCCCCTTTCTCCGATTAATGAGCATTTCAATATCAGTGGACGAATGAAAAGCATGTAATGTATCTATGGCTCTTTTACCAGACTGCTCCCTATCTTCTTTAAACACTGGATTTAAAACATTGAATAATTTTTTATCATATTCTAAATAGTCAAATCTCTTTAATGCCCTAATCGTGTTAAAGGGTCTATGGTTATTTTCCTTCATCGAGTCTATTAAATTTTCAATTATGAAAAATGTGTAATCAAAGTTAAATCCCTTATTTTCCCCTTCCTTTATAAATCTAATTAACTCTTCAAACCGACCTTGCTCTTTATCTAAAGAACCACCGTTTTCCCATACTCTAAATCTTTCAGCTGCATTTGAATCAAGGCTAAGGGAATAATCTATAGGTATTTCAATACGGCCATGTAACCTTGTTTTGCTGTAAAGGTCATTTGAAAAAAAGATTAAGCCCGTTCCATAAAAGAATTTTTTTAAAACAGAACATTGCTCCTCAATCCTTTTCATGGATGTATGTGAGAAGTTTGATTCAATATTATTTGTTGAATATACAAACTTGAAGCCCCTAAAAAGCTCAGAATTGTTCTCAATTAGGTTTGAAAAACTGTCTGAGGGGTCATGCATGATAATGGCATTACCTGCTTGTTGTAAGCGCAGAATTCTTTGTTGCGGGGTTTCAACCGTCACTTTTTACTCTCGCAGTGCCTAATTTTTGACTGAGGTAATCAGTTTTTTTGCAGCAATATACTCATTAATTTCAGTTGGAGAGCCTGCAGGAAATAGATTGGGAAAATAATAGCCTGTGGCCGCCGTTGGGAATGCGATTCTTACAGGGCCTTTTACAGAATCTGAGGCTAAAAATCCCAGCTTCAGTAACTCGCCAAGCATATCTCTTGACATGCGCTCACCAAAGCCTGTAATTCTTGAAGCTTCGCCACGAGCGAACTCACCTTTACGAAGTGCTTCCATCACTAGAAGGTGAGACTCTTTTTTAATATAGGTTGTAGTAGATAGCACCCCAAAGAAATACTCGATGCGCTTAGATAGGTTGTCCAAATCAAACATTTCGGACATAAATTTCACTTGGTCTATGCAAATATCGACAAAGAATATGCTGAATGCCTGTAAGGCATTCAAAGATAAATTGCCACGACCATCTAAATCACCTCTGCGCAGGCTATCTGCATCTTGTAATAGAGATTTATATTCATCGACATTACGAGCCAAGCCACGTGCGGGAGACCATAAGCCTACACCCTCAATACTAGCTGCTTTCATGGCTAATACGGAGAAAAGCCGTGCAACACGGCCATTGCCATCCAGGAATGGGTGAATCCATAGTAAGCGGTGATGAGCGCAGGCAACCAGTGGCATGCGCTGATAGGGCAATTTTTTTTGCCATGCTATTTGATAGCCAGATTCAAATCTAGCCATAAACTCAGGCAATGATGTATGAAGCGGAGGGTAATGTTTGCCTACTATAACCTCTGATATTCGTAATTTACCTGGCTCTACCTTTTCTGATTTTTTACCATCCGCTGAGGTTGACCAATGTAAATCATCTGGGAGTTTGGAGTAAAAGTCTTGATGAATTGCACAAATAAGTTCTGTTGAAAAAACATCAACAAAGCTATCTGCTGTAACTGCTTTTAGATAAGACTTTTCAACTTCAACATGTGCTTTAGCTTCAAGCTGTAGTACACGTTTTTCAGGTGAGGTAGAGTAGTCACCAGACAATGCTCGTTCAATATCAATCGGTTTGGTGTTATGTCCCTCGATCAAGTTTGAATAGTAGCAGTTCATGTTGCTGACAAGATTAGCTACAGCATCAATACACATTGGGTGAATAGATGCTGAAAGCTTGGCTGATGCTATGGCTAAAGCGTAGCTTTTTTCGAGTAGCGTACCGCTAGCCTCAAATAAAAGAGGCTCCATCTGTTTTGGGTTGTCTGGAAATGTGTATGACATTTGCCGATTGTTTTTCCGATTTAATTGGTTGTATAGTATATTCTTTTATTGATTTAAACAAATTATTTTGCCGATTTATATGCTGATATGGATTTAACATGATAGAGAATGATTTAAGCCAGTTTGATGCAGTGAGAGACTCTAGAGCAGGAGATGTTTTTCATTATCGTTGGGCTGCAAGGCGATGTCTACGAATGCTGGATTTTAAATCTAAAGTAAATTATGTCGTCATTGAGGGCTCAAGTGAGTCATCGCGCCCTGGTGAGTTTGTAATGGATGTTACTGAGTATGTGGAGTCGTCAGAAGGTGGTAAAGAGGATATTAATTATTTCCAGCTTAAGCACTCAGTCAAGAGAGTTGAAGAGCCATTCCAGCTAAGTGAGTTACAAAATACCATAGAGGGCTATGCTGATAGATTTAAAGACCATTTAAATAATGTATCTGAAGATCATGGGGTGATTAGATATTTTTTAATTACTAATCGAGCATTAAATAAAAAATTAGTGGGGTCAGTTAAAACTATCGCTAATGGTAGTAAACCAGATACGAGAGTTCAAAATACTCTTAGAAGATATACAAAATTGAATGATACTGATATGAAATCGTTTTGTTCATGTCTAGATTTTATCGATAGTGAAGTCGATTTTTATAGTCAAAAAAAAGAATTACATTTTGAAATGGGAGCACTGTTTGCTGGAGCAATCGAGCAAGCAGAAATTAATAATCTCGTTACTCTCATCCAAGAAAAAGCATTACCCGATAAGACTGATAAAAATGGTGTTAAGGGGAAAATAACTAGGGAGGATGTGCTCAAACTGTTCGGTGTTTCTGATACGAGAGACTTATTCCCAGCACCAGCTGAGCTTGAAAAATTAAATCATCTTATCCGCCGAGAGCAGCATGAGATTTTGCTAAAAGGCATCTTGGATTCAACTGAGCCAATAATAATTAAGGCTGAAGGAGGTGTTGGTAAATCGGTGTTTTGTCAACAATTAGCAAACTCTTTACCAGATGGATCTTTAGCAATAATTTATGATTGTTTTGGCGCAGGAAACTACCTAAATAAAAGCCAACCTCGACATCGTTATAGAGATGCCTTGTTGCAAATTGCAAATGAGATAGCTATTCAAGGGTACTGTGATAGTTGGATTCTTCGTCAAACAGATTTAGATGATTCTATTCTTCGTGGGTTTTTATCAAGGATAAAATTTGCTTCTGAAAAGCTAAAACAAGAGAATCCTAACGCAATATTAGCTGTTTTTATTGATGCTGCAGACAATGCTGAGATGGCTGCAAGCGATGCATCTGACAAATGTTTTGTAAATGCATTGCTTGAAGAAAGTTATCCCAATAACTGTCGAATAGTTGCTCTGTGTAGACCAGAGCGAATCCATTTATTAAAACCAAAGTCTACTAATGCACAATTTGATTTGCATCCATTTACAGAGGCGGAAACGCTCAATCATTTACGTATAGTTTTCAGAGATGCCAGTGAACATTCTGGACTGGAGTTTCACAAGTTAACTGGGGGTAATCCTCGAGTGCAAGCCAATGCATTAGCATTAAACCATGGCGTAATTGGTGATGTTTTATCTAGCCTTGGCCCAGGAATGACTGTTGATGAGCAAATATCACAACAATTACAACGGGCCATTTCTCGACTGAAGGATATGCACGCTCAATTGGTTCAATTGGATATTGATGCAATTTGCCTAGGGTTGGCTAACTTTCCACCTTATATTCCGATTGAGGTTTTGGCCGCTGCTTCAAATGTTACTGATTCAACAATTCGAAGTTTTGTTGCTGATCTTGGGAGACCCTTATGGTTGTCAGAAAATCACATTCAGTTTCGTGATGAGCCAACGGAAACTTGGTTTCGGAATAATTTTTCTGCGAACGCCGAGCAATTGTCACGTTATATAGAGCGAATTAAAGCATTAACTCGACGTTTTAACTATGTGGGTGAAGTTGTTCCAGTTTTGTTGCATAAGGCAGGTCAATATGATGAGCTTGTAAAGTTAGCTTTGTCAGAAGAGTTTTTACCCGAGAGTCCAATTGACAGAAGGAATGTGAGACTTAATCGGCTGCAGTTTGCTTTTAAATCGGCGCTAAAGAAAAAAAATTATGTTGATGCTATCAAATTGGCATTGCTTGCTGGTGAAGAAGTGGCGGGAGACAAAAGACAACTAGAGTTACTTAGTGAGAATGTTGATTTAATTGCACCATTACAATCACCGCAGCGAGTTCAGGAACTAGCATTCAGAAGAATGCTAAGTGGGGATTGGGATGGATCTGAGAATATATATTCAGCTTCTTTATTATCTACTGTGGAAGACTTTAAAGGAGAAGCGCAGGGCTATTTAAGATCCGCTGAAAATTGGATGAGGATATATTTTGAAGAGAGAAAAAAGAATAGAAATAACTCAGGTGAAGAAAAGTTAGATAATCAAGATATAACTGAAATGGCCTTTGCCGTTTTTAATATATTTGGCATGGAAAAATTAGTAGGTTTTATAAATAGTTGGAAACCTAAAGAATTAGCATTTCGTATAACAAGGTTACTAGCTAAAAGATTAGTAGATATTGCTGACTTTGAGAAAATCGATCAATTTTCATTGCTAGGCACTAATAACATTTACATTACTTTGGCAATTAATGATGAGCTTAACAAGTTGGGCAAAAATGCTCCAATTAGTGCTTTGCAGCATAGCTTAGAAATGTTCGGGAAAGTACGTACCCGCCCAGAAAAAGAAAGAAATAACTACGAAACAAGAGATATTGAAATTGCAATAATTTCATTTTGCGAGGCTTGCGCATCTCACTCGCTAGACAAAAGGAAAATTCTAAAGATTCTCAACAATTACTTTCCTGTCAGAGCCAGCCAATCAATTCATAGTGAATATGGTCAAGAAAAGGAGCGCAGCTATTTTTTAAGGGTTGCTGCATTAAGAGTAGTACTTTCGCAAAAAGCTATAGCCTTTCCTAAGGTTAATTTAGAGTTGCTTATGCCTGAAGATTGGTTAAAAGATCAAGTTAAGTACGACTCGAGTCAGGATATTAAACGATTCCAGGAAGTTATTGGCGCTCTACTTCCATGGTACCTAGTACGCACACTTTTGATTTTAGATGATAGCCAAAATTTGAAGGTGTTGGTAGAAGATGCAAACGTAAAGTCTAGGGGCGCTACAGTAAGTAGGTATCGAGAGCATGATCACTTGATATATGAGTTAACAGCTTTACGGTTCGAAATAATAAAGCTTTGTAAAGATGAGCAAAATGATTTACTGCCCGAATTCACTGAAGAGTTAAAAAAAGAGAATTTTAGTTTTCTATTAGGCGATAGCTTAAATGCTCTGCGTGTAGCTTCTAGAGTACCTTACCTTAGAAAGTTAAAGTCTCCTCTGGAGACTTATTGCCGTCGATTAATCATAGCGAGTAAAAGCGATGGTTCTGAAAGCCTTGGTGGCTTGTATATTGAACTTGCAAGAGCTGTACTATCAGGATCAGTTGAAGATGCAAAGATTTATTTTGATTTTGCTATTGATGCAATTTCGAAGTTTGGTGATGAGCTAGTCGTTCGTTGGGATGCGCTAGTCGGTCTTGCTAAACGTGCTGCAGAAGATGAGTCTGGCAGCCCAGAACTTGCTTATAAGTTTATTCGGTGTGCAGAGTTGGTTGGGGAAAATGTTTATAGAGAAAAGCATTGGGATAGGGATGAAGCTATCCAGGTATGCTTTATGCTGCATGAGCCATCAGCTTTTGCGGCAATAAGTCGTTGGCGTGATCGTGAGGTAGGTTGGTTCGATCGTCAATTCTCTGCACTCTTAAATGAAGCCGTTCAGTCTAGGTATATATCTGCCAAAGTTGGTTGGTCGTTATCTTGCTTAGCTCAAACTAGCTTCTTAAAAGAATTCAATTATTTAGAGTTTGTGAAGCTTTGTATTGGAAATGAAACCGACCGAAAGACTAAGCAGTTTATTTTTGACAAGTCAGTTCGTGACTTTCGTTTAAACGGCGGTTCTAAATCAGATTGGAATGAGCTTTTAAGCTTAGGTACAAAATATAGCTTGAATGTAGATATTCTTAATGAAGTGTTGACCAGTACTGATCAGAGTATTCCCGAACGAGAAACACAGTCTAATTTGCAAGAGCGTGAACGTGAAATTAATTACTTTAATGATTGGGATAAGTTATTTAATGGGCTCGATCTAATTGATTCAACATCTCTAAATGAAGCTGTAGGAAGATTCAATAATATTGATGGGCCACGACAGACTGAAACTTTCTGGCAGGAGCTTTATAAACGCTCTCCTGAAGCTAATATTAGCTTAACAATACAAAAAATTATTGAGTTAGAACACGTTGATTATTACGACATCGTGTATGCACTTTCTCAACTTTCAGTAGATTTACGGGAAAAAATTAGTGTGCAGAAAGTATGGCCAAAAGTAATAAGAATGGTAGGTAGGCGCTTTGCATGTAAATATATAAACTGGTATGTATCAAATCAACTTTTTTCGAGAATCAATGCTAATGATGATGAAAAAGAATACTTAAATCTTGGGATTCTTGAAGGGCTAGAGAATAGTTATCAAATTGAAGATGGCGCCACACTATTCTCTTTTTGCAATGTTGCCGCTAGATATATATCTCCAGAATCTGCAATTGAAGTACTTACTTTTGGCCTTGATAGGTTTAGTGATCACATAGATGCTGGCTTTGCAGATGGGAACTGGTCAGAATCTTTAACGCCGCCAGAAAATTCTCCAGAATCTGTTGCTGGGTTGATTTGGTCTGCACTTGGGTCACCACGCTCCAAAGTTCGTTGGAAAGCTGCTCATACTGTACGAAGATTAGTTGAAACTGAAAGTGTTCAAGAAATAGATGAACTCATTATTTGGCTGAATAAAGGCACAGTAAACGCTTTTGGTAGCAGCAAATATCCCTTCTATAACCTTCATGCAAGATTGTATTTATTAATTGCTATTGCACGCGCGGTAAAGGATAACGCCAATCCGTTTTTAAAACATAGTGAGGTTTTTGCTCATTATGCTCTAACTGACATTCCTCATGCTCTTATTCAGAAGTTCTCAGCAGAGATTGCTCTTCAAATAGAAAGGGCATTTCCAAGTACTTATACAAACGAAATTGTTATACAGCTACAAAGTGTAGGTCGAAGCGAATTTCCAATATTGCAATTGGATGGCTACAATAAATCATTTCAAAGTCCATGGCATATAAATAATCTGATTGATAAAAGCTTGAGCTTCAACTTTTCATATGATTTTGATAGATATTGGTTTGAGCCATTGGCAGACGTTTTTGGCATTTCTTCTCAGGAGGTAGAGGAGCTCGCTAAGCAGGTTGTAGTAAATGATTGGAAAATAAAGGCAACAGGACATTTTGTAGATGATCCGAGATTAAATTTGTGGAAATCAGACCACGATCGAGAAACTTGGCACAGCCATTATGATTATCCTAAGGCAGATAATTATCAATTTTATCTTTCATATCATGCAATGCTATCTGTGGCATCCAAATTATTAGGAGTAATGCCAATCGTTAAGCGTTATGAGTATGAGGAAAACGAATGGTTAGATTGGCTGAAAAGGCATTTTCTATCATGCAATAACGGTGACTGGTTGTCGGATCGTAGAGATCCCCCGCCAATTGGTCAGCGTGCTTGGTTAAGCGAAGTTAAGTCGGAAAGTTGGCGCTGGGAGATAAAACCAGAAGACTTTTTGGAAGGGTTGTTGATTGAACGTGAAGGAAATGTTTGGGTAAATGTTTGGGGACATTGGGCAGATACCGACAATGAGCGTATAGAGGAGTACTCAATCATGACTGCATTTGTTGATATTGAAGCCTCTTCTGCATTATTGAATGCATTAACAACCTGCACTAATCCCCATGATTATAAGCTCCCAAACTACCAAGAGACTGAAATGGAGTTTAAATCATTACCTTTTATATTGCATGGATGGATTTACAGAAGAGAACAAAGCTTATATTTAGATGCATTAGATCTTTTTTCCGGAAGAATTTCTTATCCGCCGTACGGTGTAGGGGATTCCTTTGCAAAAAAATTTGGGCTGAAAGAGAGTGCTGATCAACGCACTTGGGCTATAAATGAGACCAAAGAGGCAGTTTTATTAAGTGAAATTTGGTCAAATGAACAGCCTGAACGTAGGGATGCTGAAGTAAGAAACGGAAATAGAATCATGGTTTCAATATCATTCTTACAAAGAATGTGTTTAGAGTTGGGCCAAAACTTAGTAATTGAAGTTCAAATTAAGCGTCGGAAGCAATATAGCTCATATAAATCGGAATCGGATGATGAAATTAATTACACTCCCGCATATAGCAAAGTATATCTCTTCTCAAAAGATGGAACACTTAGAGATACAACAACGAGTTATCGAATTGGGCAAAGCTTTAGTAAAGGAGTTTGATGTTGAATCAGGAGTTGACACGCTTACGAGGTGGATGGCAAATTACATAGCTGAATTGATAACAAACCTAGAGAGCTCTGAAGGAGATGAAAAGGTTGAGTCTCAGAATCGGTGCTTTGAAGCAATATTAACATTGTGGCATCACCGATCCTTTTATCAGGATGGTCATCGACCTTTTGAAAATTTTGAGCCAATTTTTAGGGCGCTTGAGTCATTAAATCCAGAAGATGGGAGATATTTTTATTTGCGGGAAATTGGTAATACTCCCAAGTCACCAGATCATAAGCCAGGTAATGTTCACGAATGGATTAATGTGTTACTCCGAACAGATGAGTTGGCTCGAATATTAATTAGTTACAGCTTACAAAAGGCTACAGTACATGCTGTAGATGAGAAAACGATTGAGTGGTTAAATAAATCAATACCCCTGATTCGAAATGATGATTTGGAGGTAATAATTAGGCTGGTTGAGGATAGCCCTGTTAATGGAGAGGTGGACGCATCAATAAAGAATGATTTAGGCCGAGAAAAAGAACTAAGGTCTAAACTTTTAAAGTTAAATGAATTTATCAAAATTAGCGATCAAATTAAGACGAGTATATTAAAGGAATTAGAGGCTTTAAGTAACACCGCTAAATGATCGTACTTGTCATGAAATAAGCCATCACAATTTCATCACACTGAGATTGGTAAAACTTGGTATATTTAGGTATGTTTGAATTAGCTGGAAAGTTAGCTAAGTGTTGATTTTATTGCGATAAAAGATGGTGGCAGGGGCAGAATAGAACTGCCAACACGCAAATTTTCAACCTTATTATCTAGATTGAGGATTGAAGTTTAAACAAATGGTTCAACAATAGTTTAACAGCATAGTTGTATAACATGTACGGATAGTAATATAACGGTTTTTAAGTGCCTGTATTGTAACTTATAGTTACCTAACAATAAGGACTTGTTATACCTTCATGGCGCTACTTAATAGATATGATTATTTAAGGTGAGAGTTTTCGTACTTAATTCAGCATTGATTAGGTCAGTTTAGATGTTTGCTCTTTTGGATAGAAACCAGACCTTTCGCTGCCGAATTGAATCGGATTTATCGAATCAATAAGATTTTTTGGTACTTTCTCATTCTCTAGAATTATGACCTGGCCAGGACCATCCCAGCTAGCCAGCCATGAATAAAAACCATCTCTAACTGTTGATATTGGAACTTCTAGTTGTTCTTTTGACTCAGGATCTGCGTAAGCTTTGAGTGGTGAGTCAATAACAACAAACCCTAAATGGGGATGATCATTTTCCATTGAATATTTGAGCATGGAAATGGAAAGCGCAGCGAGAAACAATGCTCTGCGACCAGCACCATAACTTAGTCTTGCTCTCTCATTGATATACAAATCGCAGGTCTCAGTGTCTAGTCGAACGGTGTTTACTCCTGTAAAACCCCAGCTCATCAATAAATCTTTTGCATACTGCGCTACAGATGTTGATGCAGCTAAAGCTTCTCGAAGTATCGGTATGGGTTTGGAACGTTTGACTTCTTTTAGCCTTTTAATCTCTAGCTCTAACCGCTCTATTTCTTCTAACAGATTTAATTGTGAAGATAATTCGCTGTGACGTATAGCAAGCTCCCTAGGATCGCTACTAAATTCAACTTTAAGGCTATTGATTGCATCTCGCTCAAATTTCTCAAGGATGCTTAATTGCTGCCGCTCTCGATCAGAAATTGTCGTATTAACTACGAGTCTCAGCTCCTCTTGATTTATGGAGTGACTCAATCCAACTCTTAGTGCTTTTATTTTTTCTGCTTCTGCAAGAACTGCTTTCCTATATTTTTTGGGACTTTCTATATCTGTATCTAAGTGTTCACCATGCTCTTTAAACGATGATCCACAAAGGGGGCATGGTGTTGACTCTAAAGATTGATAATAGGCGGTGCCTTCGTTAATTGCGCCAAGTCGGTCTAAATCACTTTGATATTTGGCATCCAATAAATTAAAGCGTTGCAACATAGCTTCAGACTGGATTCGTGCTGATTCTGACGATTTTAGTGAAGTTATAGATTGAGTTATTTTTTGGCGGGTTTCTCCGAGCAATGCTGCTCTTGCATCATATTGTCGAGTGACAGCCTGAAGAGTCTCATCAACTCTAGAAAGAGCAGAAATTACATCCTCCTTTAATAAATCAGGAGGTATCCCAGCATTCGCTCTTTTAATACCTTCTTCTGCTGCAAAAATTCGGCCTGATATTTTGTCTTTTTCTGATTTCGACTGTGCTAGAACAATTGCACTATCGTCTTTTCCAGTTAAAAATACATGAAACGCGGCAACGCGCTGTGTTCTTTCAACATGATTTGATCCGCTGGTAGGATCCTCACTAATCATGGTCGGTTGAGACAACAAAAACCAATGCCTAAGGTCACCGCTAGTAACCCCACCTTTTTTACTTACTGAGCGCATAGTTTGCTTATCAGCAGCTCCAGCAAGTCTCACTATCAAATCATTTATATCTTCTTCAACTGCCGTTAATTGCTCAGAGGTAATCTTATTATCTTTGCAATCAATTGCAGCACTGCCACCTCTTAAACCACGGGTGATAATGTAATCTTGATCGCCACTAGTTATTTCGAGTGATAGTGATTCGTAACCTTCATCTTCTGGAATAGGTTTTGGTTGCTTGTCGCCACCGAGTAAATACCAGAGGCAATCTCTGATGTAAGATTTTCCTGTATCACTTGGGCCTCTAATCAAGCAGCTTGAGTCAGAAAATTTAATTTCTGCATCTGTTTTATCTGGGCCTCTAGACACAAGACGCTTTAATACTATTGCCATATCTTTAGCCTTTTAGCTCAAAACTTTCAAGTTCCGCACCCCATCGATGCCCCATATCTGAAAACATTTGTGTAAGCTCCAAAGAGTCAATATTTGCATAACGCTTTGCAGCCCAATTACAACGAATTTCCAGCTCTCTAAAATAAGGAGAGGCAAGTGAACCCACTAATGCAAAGGAATCTTTACCTGCCAGATATGTTATGCCCTCATCATCAGCTCGTGCTTCCACAAGTCCTCGCATGATCATTAAATGCAAGCCTTGCTCAATTAAAGTTCTACGGCTCAACAGTTCACCACCTCTAAATGGTACTGGAGTATGTAAACTTGGAGGGCCATTTAAATCTCCAGAGTAAACTATCGCATAATCAAGTAGCACCAGCTTTTGCAAATCTGCACCCATTGGACGTAATGAGCAAAGTAAATAAACCATTCTTAACCCAAGCTCAAATGGAGAGTTAAATACTAATGGAGCAGAGTTTTTTATTTTACCCATTTGATTTTCTTTTCATTGACCAAATGGTGGCAACTACCAGGAAGGTCTCCAGGTCGCATTGTCGGACGCAACTTGCTGTCATCCAGAGCCAAGGATGAGACCTGCGTCATAACAGCAGTCAGTCTGTCCAGTCCGTTTTTATGTTTTGGATTAGTTACCGTACTACGAACACCTTGATGCACCATGTTTAAAAGCCGTTCAAACTCATCTGGATATATATCTCTACTAAAGCGTTTAAGCCCTTCGGCACAATAAAACTCACTACGACAATCTGTTAAATGCTCTGAATAATCAGAAGATGCCAATACTTCGACTAAGTCCATAGGCTTACCTACATCTTCCTCGTAAACCTTAACTAATTCATTGATGTAAATTTCTTCTTCAACTGTGGGACTATTGGGTGCTAAAGGATCGTCACCACGCACGGGAGTAATATGAAAAGTCTTAAAATGATTCACTTGGTCGGTCGCATGTAAATCAATTAACTCTCTAACTAGAACTTCGCGAATATTCTTAAAATCAAATTGATCAATTTGTGCCAGAGTTTCTGGTGTTTTCCATTTTGTCTTGCCTTTCAAGCCAGTTTTCTCTGACTCCCAATCAGCCAAGAATCTTTTTTTAAATTCGTCAGGTTTAGCCAGCAGATCATGAAGTTCAGGCCCTGTATTTAAAGGTGCACAAATAAAGTAATAACGAGGTCGAGGAAATGTGCCTTGCCCCAAATGCCAAAAAAATTTGGCTAACTCTGGGAAAAAATCGGAAGGGGCTAATTGGTTTTGATAGTGTTTTGCTTGATATAAATCCCATTGATCAATTATTAAATCACTAACCAATCTAGCCTCAACGTCTCTACCTGCATCGCCAGGTCCGCCAAGACGCTTAACACTTACATACTTTCCTCTATTGCCAGTATCTAATACACAGCATGCTTCAATGAAGGCCTCCCACTGCTTATCATTAAAGTGCTTTACTTGTACAGATGGAGGAAATGCCCCAGCTGAAATCTCAAGTGAGTTATGTCGAGCAGAAGAATTTTTTTTTGGCATTTTTACCCAGTTTTTTATAGGGAATAAAACTGGCGCATAAATTATATTTTTATAAAATTTCCAACATATCTAGATTGTTGTTATTTGGTAACTAATTGTAATAATACCAGCAACTCAATGTAAAAAACTAGGTTTCTACAGTTTCAATAAAAGCAATAGTGAATGATCGATTTGTCAGCTATCAATAATGAAATATACAAAATCAGGTGGAAATTAAAGGTGAGATAAATCGTAATTTATCTGTATGGTGAGAGTTTTCGTACTTAATGTGGCATTACAATAAATTGAAATGCTGCCCATCCCAATTTCATCCCAGTGAAGTCAGTATATTGAGGTATAAAGAAGTATATTTAGGTATATTGATTTAGCTGATAAATTAGCTAAGTATTGATTTAATTACATATTTATTGGTGGCCGGGGGCAGAATCGAACTGCCGACACGCGGATTTTCAATCCGCTGCTCTACCGACTGAGCTACCCGGCCCTTGTATAACTGAGTGCAAACTTCGGTAAATGTTTGCAAGCCGCGCATTATAGCAAACTTCACCTGAAACTGACAAAAATATTTCTATAAACTGTCATTTTTTTAAAAGTTGTCTAAACAAACATGTAAAATCCATTCTTATGAAATTTAATATCGCTCAGCCTAATCAAGCACTTAAAGATGCTCTCATTCACAAAATCAACCAGAAAACCAAACCGTTAGGTGCATTGGGTTTGTTGGAGTCAACTGCGTTGCAGATTGGCTTGATACAAAACACATTGACGCCACAATTATCTAATCCAGCGGTGCTGGTATTTGCAGGGGATCATGGTGTTGTGGAGGCTGGCGTCAGTCCTTATCCGCAAGCTGTTACCGCGCAGATGGTGCTGAATTTTTTGCAGGGTGGTGCAGCCATTAACGTGTTCGCACGGCAGAACAAAATGCAGCTACGCGTGGTGGATGCCGGGGTTAATTACACTTTTGATGACCATCCAGGCTTAATTCACGCTAAGGTAGGGCATGGTACCCAAAACTTTTTACTTGAGCCGGCAATGTCATTGGCGCAATGTGAGCAAGCATTAGCTTCAGGCGCGGCACTAGCTGAACAGGAAATAAATGCAGGCTGTAATGTGCTGGGGTTTGGTGAAATGGGTATAGGCAATACCTCATCGGCAAGCTGTCTGATGAGTGTATTGTGCAATGTGCCGATTGAGCAGTGCGTAGGACGGGGTACCGGATTTGATGATATTGGATTAGTCAAAAAAACTGCAACGCTTAAGCAAGCCCTGGAGACGCATCAATTAACAGATGCTGATGCGATGCAAGCGCTTGCGACCTTCGGCGGTTTTGAAATTGCCATGATGGCAGGTGCAATGCTTGGTGCAGCGCAACAAAAAGCCGTTTTACTGATTGATGGTTTTATTGCCACATCAGCTTTGCTGGTAGCTTATCATCTGCAGCCGAATATCCTGCAGTATTGTATTTTTGCGCATCGTTCCGGTGAAGCCGGCCATCGTCAGCTATTAACGTATTTAGGTGCTAACCCCCTGTTGGATGCGGGGTTGCGATTAGGTGAGGGTACAGGAGCGGTGCTGGCTTACCCAATGGTGCAGGCGGCCGTTAATTTCTTAAATGAAATGGCTTCGTTTGAGAGCGCTGGGGTGAGTGAAAAATCAGATGCGGACGAAAAGTGCTAAGCTGCTTATATAAGGAATGGCGCAGTTTTTTGCTTGCAGTGGGTTTTTTCACGCGTATACCTGTTCCCAGCCTGGCAAACTTTCAGGAGCAAGAGCTAAATCAGTCTGCTAAATTTTTTCCATTGGTCGGCATTATGGTTGGCATGGCGGGGGCAGGTGCCTTTGTACTAACAACATGGATTTTCCCCGGTAATATTGCAGTCTTGCTTAGCATGGCGACTACCATTTATCTCACCGGCGCATTTCATGAAGATGGCTTGGCGGATAGCATAGATGGTTTGGGCGGAGGCTGGGATAGGGAGCGAATACTCACTATCATGCAGGATTCAAGGCTCGGTACCTATGGCGCGTTGGCGCTGTTTTTTATGCTGTTTGCCAAGTTTCAGGTATTAAATGCTTTGCCAGCTCAATTTGTGGCATACGTGTTAATTGCTGCCCACGCACTTAGCCGATTGTGTGCCGTTTACGTGATGGCCACGCTCAGTTATGTTAAGGCGAGCGGCAAGGCTAAGCCATTGGCGACGAAGGTGAGTGCGGAGAATCTAGTGGTGGCGACTATTTTCGGACTATTTCCTTTGGTGCTGTTGTGCTGGTATTTTTCGTCATTTGTAGTGAGTGTGCGTGATTTAGTAACGCTGGCTTTATGCTGGCTGCTACCGGTATGCCTGGTATGGTTTTGGTGGCGAAATAAAATCAGGCGCTGGCTGGGGGGATACACGGGTGATTGTCTGGGCGCGATGCAACAGATGACAGAACTGGCGTTTTACTTTGGTGTTCTCGCCTGTTTTGGTTTTATCAATTAGTTTTAGTCGCTATGAAATTACATCTCATACGCCATACCTCTTTAAAAATACCGTCTGGTATCTGCTATGGGCAAAGTGATGTGGACGTTTCCAAAAACTTTCATGCAGAGTGTGGCTTATTAAAAGAAAAACTTGCCCATATCCAGTTTGATGCCGTGTATGCAAGCCCTCTGCAGCGCTGCACCAAGCTGGCTAACGCACTAAATTTAGGTGAATTACAACTGGATGATCGTTTAAAGGAGTTGCACTTCGGCGATTGGGAAATGCAGGCCTGGGATGCTATCCCGCGTGATGTGTTTGACACCTGGGCGAATGATTATGCGCATTTGTCGCCCCCGAATGGTGAAAGCTTTTCTCAGTTACATCAACGTTCTAAAAGCTTCGTGGAAGAAGTGGGTAATCACTCACATGGTAAAAATATTGCTGTCATTACGCATGGCGGCGTGATTCGTGCGATGTTGGCGGATGTACTCAATATGCCATTAAAAGGTTTGTTCAGGATGGTGATCGATCATGCCAGCGTGACACAAATTTCGTTTGATGAAGTTATCCCCAGGATTCACTTTGTAAATCGCTGATTATCAGTGAAATGGTATTAATAGAAGTTCTTTAAAACGTTTTAAGTGCGTTTTCTAATTTTTCCCAGCCATTCTCAGTGGGCAGGCCAAATCTCAGTGCCGGCGTTTCCGTAAACAGCCTTACCCAGATGCCCTGTTTTGCCAAATGTATTTGCCATGCTTCAGCCTGCTTGGTTGGTACATATTGAAACAGGCCTGTACCTGCTTGCGGGGTTAAGCCATAGCGGGCTAGCAATGTCGCCAGGCGCTGGCTATTGGCTAGCAGCCTGATACGCGTGTTTTGCTGCCATGCCCGGTCATTCAAGGCTTGTTTGGCAATAAAGCGGCTTGCTCCGGTGAGTGACCAGGGGCCGAGTTCTTCTTGTACTTTTGTAAGCATTTGCTGGCCAGCAAGTAAAAAGCCTACTCTGGCACCGGCTAAACCAAAAAATTTTCCCAGTGAACGCAGTACAAATAAACCCTCTAAATGTGAATGCTGGGCGATGCTGTTTTCTGGAGTGACATCCATGAATGCTTCATCCACCACCAACCAGCCGCCGCGCTTTTGCAGCTCGGTATGCAAGTTGAGTAAATCTGCGGGGGAGAATGTTGTTGCGGTAGGATTGTTGGGGTTGCACAGCAGCACTACATCCGCATTGTTGCGTACATTTTCATCATGCAAGTTTGTAAAAGATCTGATTTGGTGACCGCAGCGCTGCCACGCATGTGCGTGTTCTTTATACATCGGGCTGGGCATTGCCACCCGGCAAGGCTGGCGCAGCTTAGGCAGGATTTGCAATGCGGCTTGAGAGCCGGCAGCAGGCAAGGCCAATCGACAGCCGAAATAGGTGCAAGCGGCTTCAATGAGGCCATCGTCATCAATCGGCAGCTGTTGCCAGATTGCAGGAGGAATTTCGGGAATGGGGTAGCCATCAGGGTTAATGCCCGTAGATAAATCCAGCCAATCTTCAAGCGGAATACCATATTGCCTGGCTGCCAGTGTTAAGTTGCCACCATGTTCAAGCAAAATACACGCTCCCTATTATTGTCCCGATTATTATCAATGCGCACCATAAGCCTACACTGCGCTTAACCAGGTTAATCGCACTCAAAATGTGGCTTTGATTCGCGCTTTCACCTACGCCTAATGTGGGGCGCTGCTTGCGTTGACCATGATAGGTCGCCGCGCCGCCAAGTTTTACCTGTATTGCGCCCGCGCCCGCAGCCATTACAGGACCCGCATTGGGACTGTACCAGGTCCTGGCCTGACTGTGCCAGCATTGGATAGCGCTTAAAGTATGTCCGCATAACGCGTAACTTAAAGCCGTTAACCGCGCAGGAATCAAATTGAGCAAGTCATCCAGCCTCGCAGCCGCCCAGCCGAAATATTGATAACGTGGTGTACGGTAACCCCACATGGCATCAAGCGTGTTGGCTAGCCTGAATATAACCGCACCAGTTCCCCCCAATAGCAGGAACCAGAAAATAGCGCCAAAGATGGCGTCGTTGCCATTCTCCAGCACCGATTCGACTGTCGCCGTGGCAATCTCGGTTTCATTCAGCGGCGAGGTGTCACGGCTCACGATCATACTCACTGCATGCCTGGCCTCAGCAAGTTTGTGTTGTGATAACGGCTTGTAAATTTGTTTTGCATGCAGAAAAAGACTGCTTGCACCGATAGAAAAATAGAGCAAAGTCACATCTGCCAGCCAAGCCACAATACTGTGCGTTGCAAAGTAACTGATGGAGGCGATGGGCAATAACAATATGAGCCAGGCCATGAGTCCCAGAATGCGTAGGCGTAAAGTCGAAGAGCTGTTGTTCAATTTATGCTCTATGCGATTTGCAAGCCAGCCAAACCCCACCAGCGGATGCCAGCGCTTGGGTTCGCCCAGCAAAGCATCCAGAAGGAGTGCGGCAACGACTGCGGATGCAGGATTGCATAACGCTAGGTTGCCAGTTATGAAAATGGGATAATAATCGAATGACATTCAAATCACTTATGGTTCAAGGCACTACGTCGGACGCGGGGAAAAGTACCCTCGTTGCGGCATTGTGCCGTATATTGTATCGCAGAGGCGTACGTGTTGCGCCGTTCAAGCCGCAAAATATGGCGTTAAATTCTGCCGTTACGGTGGATGGCGGTGAAATCGGACGGGCGCAGGCCGTGCAAGCTTATGCATGCGGTTTGGAACCGCATACTGATATGAACCCGGTATTACTGAAGCCCAATACGGACACGGGATGTCAGGTCATTATTCATGGTAAGGTGGTGTGTAATCTGGAAGCGACCGGATACCATGCCTACAAATCTACCGCAATGCGAGCGGTGCTGGCTTCCTGGCAGCGTCTTCAGTCAAAGTATGAATACGTGGTTGTGGAAGGTGCCGGTAGCCCAGCCGAAATCAATTTGCGTGAAAATGACATCGCCAATATGGGCTTTGCCGAGGCGGTTGATTGCCCGGTTGTCCTGGTTGCCGACATCGACAGAGGCGGTGTGTTTGCGCATATTGTTGGTACATTGGCGCTGCTGTCTGAAAGTGAAAGAGCGCGCGTGATTGGTTTTGTTATCAATCGTTTTCGCGGTGATATTGCATTATTGCAACCAGGCTTGGATTGGCTTGAGCAGGAAACCGGTAAACCTGTGCTGGGTGTCATTCCTTACCTGCACGGACTGCACATAGAAGCGGAGGATGCCGTGCCTAAAACCACTTACCCCCACCCTAACCCTCCCCCTGAAATGGGGAGGGAATTGCGTCGGTTGCGTATAGTGGTGCCGGTTTTGCCGCATATCTCCAATCACACCGATTTTGACGCACTACGCCTGCATCCGCAGGTGGATTTTCATTTCGTTAAAATGAATGAAGCAATCCCGCCAGCTGATTTGATCATATTGCCCGGCAGTAAAAATGTGCGCGGCGATCTTGAGTATTTGCGTGCCCATGGCTGGGACAAGGCGCTTACCCGGCATTTGCGTTATGGCGGAAAGGTGTTGGGTATTTGCGGCGGATTTCAAATGCTGGGGCGTTTGATACATGATCCATTCGCCATAGAAGGTGACGCAGGGTCGAGCTCAGGTTTGGGCTGGCTGGATATGGAAACTACGCTGGCGCAGACCAAGCAATTGAGACAGGTATTTGCCAATTTGGCCTTTACCGAGGCGCAGGTGACGGGTTATGAAATTCACATGGGTGTCAGTACAGGCGGGGCGTTGCAGAATCCTGCGCTGTACATCACAGATGGGCAGGTCAGCCAGGCTGAGGGCGCAATTTCTGATGATAACCAGATTGCAGGCACTTACCTGCATGGCCTGTTTGATCATGAGCAATCCTGCGCGGCTTGGCTGCAGTGGGCTGGGCTGCAAACGCAGCAGCAGTTTGATTATGAAAAATTAAGAAACGATGAACTGGATCGACTGGCTGATTGTGTGGAGCAGCATCTGGATTGGAATAAGCTCGCTCAATATATCTAGCTGCTGATTAGATTAATTTGCTGTGACTACAATTTTTTGACCTAGACATTCCACTACCTGACCAGCACGTATCTTTGCGGTTCGGCGCGTTTCAATATGGCCGTCCACCTGCACGATACCGTCAGATACCATCATTTTGCCTTGTCCGCCGCTGTTGGCCACGCCTGCAAGTTTAAGCAGGTTACACAGCTCAATAAATTCGCCTTTTAATTCAAATGTTGTCGTTTCCATAGATATCCTTTAGTCGTTATCCTTTAAGTGTGAGCGGCAGTCCCGCTGCAACAAAACTCACCTTGTCTGCCAGTTGAGCTATGGCCTGATTGAGCCTGCCCTGTTCATCCTGAAACTGACGGTTGATTTCGCCTAGCGGTACGATACCCATGCCTACCTCGTTGCTGACGAGTAACACTGTACCTTGCAGTTTCGGTAAGGTTTCCAGCAAGCTTGCCCGTTCAGCTTGCCAATCAAGGTTATCGGGGCGCTCACAGTCAGGGCAAATACACTGCGCAAGCCATAGAGTCAGGCAGTCTACAATCACTAATTCGCCTGTCTTGGCGTGTGTTTGCAGGGTTTGGCCCAAATTGAAAGCTTGTTCTATAGTTTTCCAGTGGGCAGGGCGCCTGATTTTGTGATGCTCAACGCGTTGCCCGAATTCCTGGTCATACACTTGTGCCGTAGCAATATAAGTGACAGGCAGGCCGCTTTCTGCTGCCAATTTTTCCGCAAACGCACTTTTGCCGGAGCGCGCACCGCCTAAAATCAAGTGCACATTATTCATGAGTGGTCCATTGGTTTTCCATCACCATCTCGGCCAGAGGTTTGGCTTGCCGCCAGCCTGTTTCAACCAGCATGGGTTCTTTATAGAAAGTATTTACGTGCCCCAGGCACAATACCGCGATTGGTTTGGCATCAGCCGGTATATTCAGCAAAGCGCCAAGTTTGACTGGATCAAAAATTGACACCCAGCCCATGCCCAGGCCTTCGGCACGCGCAGCCAGCCACATGTTCTGAATGGCACAGCTGACCGAGGCAAGATCCATTTCAGGTAAAGTCCTGCGACCAAAAATATGGCCTTCACGTTTATTGCACAAAGAGACGACTAATAGCTCACCGCAATCTAAAATACCTTCAACTTTCAGGCGTAGAAATTCCGCCATGCGCGTAGTGCTTTCATACTCACCTATTGCCTGCGCCGTGCGAATACGCTCTTCATCCACCAGTTTATGGATACTTTTACGGGTATCCACATCGGTAATTCTGATAAAGCGCCATGGCTGCATCAGACCCACGCTGGGTGCTTGGTGCGCTGCCTGCAATATGCGGGTGAGTATTTCAGCTTCAATGGGTGTGGGTAGGAAGTGCCGCATATCCCTGCGTTCGGCAATCACACGGTAGACGGCAGCGATATCAGCGTCTGGGTAACGGTGCGGGTTCATGTTGTACTACCTGAAAATAGCTTTGCCGCTGCTTCAGGGTTAGAGGCAAAGTAAAAATGCAAAAAACTGGCGTGAATCGAGCCATGCCGGTAAATATTCTCTGTTTTGCCAAAACGGGTTGAAGCGCTGGCAATAGGAGCTAGCGTCGTTTCAAAGCTGCCGTAATGAAAAGTATGTGCACCCAGCTCGCCCTGCGGTAATTCAGCTCTTAAAGACCCCAAACCCTGCAAGCGTTTGTGGATTTGACTTTTTCCCGGCAGTAAACCAAATGTGGGGCTGTTATCAATGCTTTCGGATAACGCCATCATGCCGCCGCACTCGGCAAGTATCGGTTTGTTGGCAATCAAGGCTGCATGCAAGCCGTGTTGCATGGCAGAGTTTTGGCTGATTGCATCAAGATGCAGTTCCGGGTAACCGCCGGGCAGCCAGTAAGCATCAGCTTCCGGCAAGCTTTGGTCATGCAGTGGGGAGAAAAACTTGAGTGTTGCACCCATCTCCGTTAAGCAATCCAGATTGGCTTGGTAGATAAAACAAAAAGCTGCATCGCGGGCGATGGCAATCGTTCTGTTGGCAAGCAACCTAGGTAGGGTTTGTTTTCCTGGGGCTTTAAAAACCACGGATGGCGGCAAGGGCAGTGCCGATGAACTGGCTAATGCGTTTGCAGCAATCTCAATTTTTTCTTCCAAATCCGTGATTTCACTTGCCCTAAACAGACCTAGATGCCGCTCAGGCAGGCTTAAGTTTTCATTCTTTGCCAATGCCCCAAACCAGTTTAAATGCTGCGGTAAGCTATCGCACAAGAGCCTGGCATGTCCCTCGCTTCCAACTTTGTTGGCCAATACACCTGTGCCAATGAGTGCAGGTTTATAACCCAATAAGCCTGCAGCAAGCGCGCCAAAGGTTTGCGCCATGCCGCCTGCATCGATGGTGAGTATTACCGGCAGGCCAAAGCGCAACGCAATGTCCGCGCTGGAAGGCGTGCCGTCATATAAACCCATCACGCCTTCGACGATGATGAGATCGGATTCTTGCGCAGCGCGATAAAGCTGGGCTTCGCAGTCGGCTTCGCCGCACATGGTAAAGTCCAGGTTGTAAGCAGGGCGGCCTGTAGCCGTTGCCAGCACCATGGGATCAAGAAAATCAGGGCCGCACTTGAATGCCTGTACACGCAAACCACGGTTGCGCCAGGCACGGGCAAGTGCGGCGGTAATCAGTGTTTTTCCTTGCCCGGAGGATGGCGCCGAAACTAGAACGGCGGGGCAGTTAATGGGATTCATGCAGGATACTTAACTCTGAAAATTGGTTACCACTCAATGCCGGGCATGGCCTGCACCCCGGCTTGAAATGCATGTTTAACCAAATTGGCTTCACTGACGGTGTCAGCTAATTCAATGAGGGCGGGTGGTGCGGCGCGCCCGGTAATCACTACATGTTGCATCGGCGGGCGGTTTTTGAGTGCTGTTGCAACCTCTTCAATCGTGAGCCAGCCATATTTCAGCGCGTAGGTGAATTCATCAAGAATCACCAGGTTAACGGTTTTATCACGCAAATAGTCACAGACCAACTCCCATGCCTTGCGCGCAGTAGCCAAATCCTGTTCCGGGTTTTGGGTCTCCCAGGTAAAACCATCGCCCATTACATGCCAGCTTAAATTTGGCGCATTGCGGAAAAATGCCTCTTCACCTGAGTCCGAGCGGCTTTTAACGAACTGTACTACAGCAGCGTTCATGCCGTGACCTAACGCACGGGCAAGCAGGCCAAAAGCGGCAGTGGATTTACCTTTACCAATACCAGTGTGAATCAGTATCAGGCCTTTTGAAGTTTTAGCGGACTCTATCTTTGCATCAACCACCGCCTTTTTGCGCTGCATGCGCGCAAGGTGGCGGATGTTTTTATCGCTATCGTTCAAGATTTAAGCTTTGGCGCGATTTGCGCCGCTTGCAAAAGCAAATACCACGTGTACTACAAGTGCGATGCCCAGCCAGAACCCGAGATTTTCCAGTTGATGTGGAAAATATTTCATCAAGCGTTCGCCGAATACCGCTAGTGTAGGGTCAGCATAACGGCCGCCAAAGAAATAAAAGCCGCCGCTGGAGAACAATTCACTCACCGTAGCGGCAATGGTTACGCTACCCACTAGTGGTAAAAGTGCGCTGGCGCTGAAGCTATAACGTTTGGCAAACCAGCGGCCAGCCAGCCACAGTACGCCATAAGCCGGTAATAAGAAGCCATAAGCAGGTGTGACACAAAAGCTGCTGACGCCGCCGACCGTGATGGCTGCGTAATCCAACCCCGCACACAAGGCAAGCAATGCCGGGAATACCCAGGCTGGTCGTAAATATAAGCCAGCCAGGAAAAACACCGCGAGTGATGCGCTGGGTAAGCTGTTAATAGAGGCAAAGTGATGGCCGCGTGTCGCAATGATTAGCGCCGCGAGCACTATACCTATGACTAGTTGGTTGGTTTTTGAAAGAGTTAACATGGCAGGGGTGACCTCCGGATTAGTTCATAAAATGTCTGGGTAGTATTCTAACTTAAATGCGTTTCATAAGGGTGGGTTTGCACCCACCCCTGCATTGCGATAGAACGCTGTTGTTACGGTTTCATTTGGTATCTTAAGCCCACAAACAGGTTGCTTCCAGCGGTATTGTATGGCACAGAATTTGCCGCATTTCCTGTATAAGCAAGTACATAGTTTTTGTCGAATATATTGTTTGCACGCGCTTCCACTTTCCATTCAGGGTTAAGACGATAGTTAGCCGTTAAATTCACCAGTGCATAACCTTGCATGACTTTAGTGTTAGCGGCATCGTTGTAGCGGGTCGACGCTCCCGTTATTTCAGTGCCCCATTGAAAATCACCTAAAGTATGTAATAACCCCACCGTTCCATAGCGGTTGCCACGGCGAATAAGCAACTCGTCGGTTTTTTCGTTACGCGGTGACTGAGCAGTAAAGTTACCGTTCAATAACAAGCTATCGGTAATGTTCCAATCGCCAGCAAATGTTGTACCAATAATCTCCGCTTTGGCAACGTTGATCGGGTCAAAACCGCTAGGTGGACCAGAAAATTCAATCAAGTCTCTAATTTTGTTATCAAACACTGTAACGCGTGCATTTAATTTAGCAATTTCATAACTAACAGTGGCTTCTACATTTTCAGATTTTTCCGGGTTCAAGTTTGGATTACCAAAATTGGGAAAATATAGCTGATTAAATGTAGGCGCTTTAAAGGCATTGCCATAGTTCGCGATGATGCGCCACTCCGGCGTGATGCGATAGCCATAGCCTGCGCCACCCGTAGTGTAGCTGCCAAACTGCGTGTTGCGGTCTTCTCGTAATGAGAGCTGTAACGAGTGGTTGCCACGGTCAAGTAAATAGCTCGCCAGAAAACTATCGTTATTGCGCTCTTTTTTGAATTCAGATTTAACGTTGCTTTTACTATCTACGTTTTGCTCAAGGCGGTCATAAGCCAGTATCAGCGTGCCTAATGGCAAGCTAAGGTCATTTTGCCAAGAGAGTTGCTGTTGTTCCGTGCGGTATTCGCTCACGCCTGTCGGGTTGTAGCTCGAGCTGGTTTTTATTGTGTTAGGTTTTGCGTGACTATCGGAATCATCTATGCCCGTGCCAATTTTGAATGTGCTGTGCCAAAAATCTGTAAATTGATTTTTGCTGGTAAGCGCATAGCTTTGCAGGATTTGGTTACCATAATTATCATAACCACTATCAAAGTTACTATGGGCTTTGCTTTCAAAGAACTGCAGGCCTAAAGTGTGGCCTTGCTTTAATGTCAGGTCTAAAAATGCAGATGCGCTTAAATTACGATAACCATCGTTGTCTTTATCAAACACGTTGTTACGAATACGTTTGGCAGAAAAACTATCGGTATCAAAGCTGCTTAAATTGACGCCATATCGTAAATTACCATAACCGCCGCTAATGCCAGCCTCAGCGGTTTTTGTGTCATAGCTACCTAGCCCAACCGCTGCATGAGCCAAGGGTTTTTCTGAATCGCCTTTACGCGTGAAAATCTGGATTACGCCGCCAATCGCATCAGAGCCATAAAGACTGGATGCCGGCCCACGTAAAATTTCAATTTTTTCAATTTGAGAAAGTGGAATACTTTCAAAAGCAGTGGTGCCGAGAGTGGCTGAGTTAATGCGTAAACCATCCACCAGCACCACAACGTGGTCACTGTTAGTCCCGCGTAAAAATACGCTACTTGCCGTTCCGGCGCCGCCGCTAGTGACTATTTGTACACCGGGTTGTGAACGTAATATATCGGTGAGTGAGTTTGCGCCTGCGCGCTCAATGGTTTCCCGGTCAATCACGGTAACATCAGCTACTACACTTGCGCGTGATTGTTGAACGCGGGAAGCGGTGACAACTACATCATCCAGGTTTATATTTTCAGCAGTTAAAGCAGGCGTGGTAAAAGTGATGCCAATGAGGCTCATAATAAGTTTTTTGTTCATACAGCTTCCTTGTGTTACATGCGACCCCGCATGTAATTTGAAAAAAGGAAATACTGAGGAGAACAGAATCTAAACGAAAAATGCACGACATAGTCGCTCGTTTTGACACACCGTCACCCCGCGGTATTTCCAACTTTTTGTTGCGAGGCCGGTCTCCGGGCTTGTGAGTTTCAGGTTTTTAACCCAAGGATTTGCGCCTTCCCAAGTTATTTCTAACCCAGTGGCATA
>Ga0255338_1001262_pt1 | contig 50255 bp, 37 predicted proteins | sample MeOH1_35cm_T4_19_FD_203715 | JGI IMG/M metagenome (GOLD analysis project Ga0255338, IMG submission 203715) | Sandy soil microbial communities from University of British Columbia, Vancouver, Canada - MeOH1_35cm_T4_195 | ecosystem: Engineered > Artificial ecosystem > Sand microcosm > Unclassified ...
CCCAGCTCATGCTGTTGAGTTCCGGGTACTGGTTGACCAGCGATTCGGCCCGCGTCTTGAACTCCTCGGCGTCCAGTTCACGGTTGCCCAGTTCGCGCGCCATGCGCATGAGCTGCTCCTGGCGCTCCAGCAACCGCAGCCGCAACTGCTGTTGCGCGTATTCCAGGTCATGGCGCAAGGCTTCGTGCTCGCGGTCGATTTCCTCCAGCCGCAGGTAGGCGAATACGACCACGATGGCCGCAAGGAACAGCATCACCGCGACCAGCGGCGCTAGCATGGCATAGCGGTCCTGCCGGTGCGGCGACTGGCGGCGCCACCACTGGCGGATCAGACTGGTGACAGGCAGGTTGCGCAGGGAAGGCAGCTTGAAAGGCAAACGCAGGGGCATAGGCCACAAGTGTAGTGGCGCCGTTCGCTTGCGGGCGTTGCTGAATGTCTTTTCATTTCGTATGTTGAAATCAAAAAGCATGATTTGAAATGTGGATAAAAATGTGAGAAACTCCGCGCCACCGTTAGGACGCCGTACTAAATTACGTTGACACCAAGAAGGAGACCCGCATGTCAGCCATACCTGAAAACCTGTTGGGCGCCAGTGCCAACGACGAGGACCAGCAGGAAACCCGCGAATGGATCGATGCGCTGTCGGCGGTCATTGCCAGCGGCGCCACCCATGGCGAGGGCCGTGCCCGGGCGCACTTCCTGCTGGAGCAACTGCTGGAGCAGGCGCGCCAGGAAGGCATCGACATGCCTTTCTCGGCCACCACGGGTTATGTGAACACCATTGAGACCGACCTGGAGGCACGCTGCCCCGGCAATATCAAGATCGAAGCCCGCCTGCGCGCCTACATGCGCTGGAATGCCATGGCCATGGTGGTCAAGGCCAACCGCCATCACCCGCCCGAGGGCGGCGACCTGGGCGGCCACATCGGCTCGTTCGCTTCGCTGGCCAACATGTTCGGCGCCGGTTTCAACCATTTCTGGCACGCCGAGAGCGAAAACCACGGCGGCGACTGCATCTATATCCAGGGCCACGTGGCACCCGGCATCTACGCGCGCGCCTACCTGGAAGGCCGCATCAGCGAGGAGCAGTTGCTGAACTTCCGCCAGGAAGTCGACGGCAAGGGCCTCTCCAGCTACCCGCACCCCAAGCTCATGCCCGAGTTCTGGCAGTTCCCGACCGTCTCCATGGGCCTGGGCCCGCTGATGGCGATCTACCAGGCACGTTTTCTCAAGTACCTGCATGCGCGCGGCATTGCCAACACCGAGAACCGCAAGGTCTGGGTGTTCTGCGGCGACGGCGAGATGGACGAGGTCGAGTCGCTGGGCGCGATCAGCCTGGCAGCGCGCGAGAAGCTCGACAACCTGATCTTTGTCATCAACTGCAACCTGCAGCGCCTGGACGGCCCGGTGCGCGGCAACGGCAAGATCATCCAGGAGCTCGAGGGCGAGTTCCGCGGCTCGGGCTGGAACGTGATCAAGCTGATCTGGGGCAAGGGCTGGGACGAGCTGCTGGCGCGCGACAAGGACGGCGCGCTGCGCAAGATCATGATGGAGTGCAACGACGGCGACTACCAGGCCTTCAAGGCCAATGACGGTGCCTACGTGCGCAAGCATTTCTTCGGCCGCGACCCGCGCACGCTGGAGATGGTCGCCCACATGAGCGACGACGAGATCTGGAACCTGCGCCGCGGCGGCCACGACTCGCAGAAGGTCTATGCCGCCTTCCATGCCGCCAACACGCACAAGGGCGAACCGACGGTGCTGCTGGTCAAGACCGTCAAGGGCTTCGGCATGGGCAAGATCGGCGAGGGCCGGAACACCGTGCACCAGACCAAGAAGCTGTCGGACGAGGACGTCAAGGCCTTCCGCGACCGTTTCAACATCCCGATCCCGGACAGCCAGATCGCCGATTTGCCGTTCTACAAACCGGCCGACGATACGCCCGAGATGAAGTACCTGCACGAGCGCCGCAAGGCACTGGGCGGCTACCTGCCGCACCGCCGCACCAAGGCCGACGAGAGCTTCACCGTGCCGTCGCTCGACACCTTCAAGGCCATTCTGGAGCCCTCGTCCGAAGGCCGCGAAATCTCGACTACCCAGGCCTATGTGCGCTTCCTCACGCAGCTGCTGCGCGACCAGGCGCTGGGGCCGCGCGTGGTGCCGATCCTGGTGGACGAGGCGCGTACCTTCGGCATGGAAGGCCTGTTCCGCCAGGTTGGCATCTACAACCCCGCAGGCCAGCAGTACACCCCGGTCGACAAGGACCAGGTGATGTACTACAAGGAGGACAAGCAGGGCCAGATCCTGCAGGAAGGCATCAACGAAGCCGGCGGCATGAGCAGCTGGATCGCCGCCGCCACGTCCTACAGCACGAGCAACCGGATCATGATCCCGTTCTACGTGTACTACTCGATGTTCGGCTTCCAGCGCATCGGCGACCTGGCCTGGGCGGCAGGCGACATGCAGGCGCGCGGCTTCCTGCTGGGCGGCACCTCCGGGCGCACCACGCTCAACGGCGAGGGCCTGCAGCACGAGGACGGCCACAGCCACATCCTGGCCGGCACCATCCCCAACTGCGTCAGCTACGACCCGACCTTCGCGCACGAAGTGGCCGTCATCATGCAGCATGGCCTGAAGCGCATGGTCGAGAAGCAGGAGAATGTCTTCTACTACATCACCCTGCTGAACGAGAACTACGCCATGCCGGGCCTGAAGACCGGTACCGAAGAGCAGATCATCAAGGGCATGTACTTGCTGGAAGAAGGCGCCAAGAAGACGCCGCGCGTCAACCTGCTCGGCTCCGGCACCATCCTGCGCGAGTCGATGGCCGCCAAGAAACTGCTGGAAGAGGAGTGGGGCGTGGCCGCCAACGTCTGGAGCTGCCCGAGCTTCAACGAACTGGCGCGCGACGGCCAGGACTGCGAACGCTGGAACCTGCTGCACCCGACCGAGACCCCGCGCGTGCCTTTCGTGGCACAGCAGCTGGACAAGCACAGCGGTCCGGTAGTGGCTTCGACCGACTACATCAAGTCCTACGCCGAGCAGATCCGTTCCTTCATCCCGAAGGGCCGCAACTACAAGGTGCTGGGCACCGACGGCTTCGGCCGCAGCGATTTCCGCAGCAAGCTGCGCCAGCACTTCGAGGTGAACCGCCACTACATCGTGGTGGCCGCCCTCAAGGCGCTGAGCGAGGATGGCAGCGTGCCGGCGACCAAGGTGGCCGAGGCGATTGCCAAGTACGGCCTCAAGGCTGACAAAGTGAATCCGCTGTATGCATAAAGCGGGTTGATCTTGCGGCGCACGCCTCTCGCCTGGCGATAGGGTGTGGGCGTGGCAAGACCCGCTTCCCGACAGGAAGAACAAACATGGCAATCGTTGAAATCAAGGTCCCCGACATCGGCGACTTTTCCGAAGTGGCAGTGATCGAGCTGCTCGTCAAGCCGGGCGATACCGTCAAGGCCGAGCAGTCGCTGATCACGGTCGAATCCGACAAGGCGTCGATGGAGATTCCGTCCAGCCACGCCGGCGTGGTCAAGGTACTCAAGGTCAAGCTCGGCGACAAGGTGAAAGAGGGCTCGGTGGTGCTGTTGCTGGAGGCGAGCGACGCGGGTGCAGCGGTTGCAGCACCGGCGCCCGCGGCTCCGGCCGTCTCGGTGGCGCCCGCCCCGGCGCCTGTGGCGGCGGCACCCGCTGTGGCACAGGCCAGTGAACCGGTGGCTCGTGCCGCGGTCGCCGTGCCGGCGCATGAGCCCACGGCGCCGACGGGCGTGCTCCCCCATGCCTCGCCCTCGGTGCGCAAGTTTGCGCGCGAACTGGGCGTGCCCCTGGAGCAGGTGCGCGGTAGCGGCCACAAGGGCCGCATCACCGACGACGACGTGAAGAATTTCACCAAGTCCGTGATGAGCGGTGCCACTCGCACCCAGGCCATGGGCGCTCAACCCGCGGGCGGTGACGGCGCGGCCCTGGGCCTGCTGCCCTGGCCCAAGGTCGACTTCGCCAAGTTCGGCCCGATCGAGCGCAAGGAGCTGTCGCGCATCAAGAAGATCAGCGGCGCCAACCTGCACCGCAACTGGGTCATGATCCCGCATGTCACCAGCTACGAGGATGCCGACATCACCGAGCTGGAAGCCCTGCGCGTGCAGCTCAACAAGGAGAATGAAAAGGCGGGCATCAAGTTCACGATGCTGGCTTTCGTCATCAAGGCGGCCGTGGCGGCGCTTAAGAAATTCCCCGAGTTCAACGCCAGCCTCGACGGCGATCAGTTGGTGCTGAAGAACTACTGGAACATCGGCTTTGCGGCCGACACCCCCAACGGTCTTGTGGTGCCGGTGCTCAAGAACGCCGATCAGAAGGGACTGGTGGAGATTTCCGCCGAGATGGCTGAGCTGTCCAAGAAGGCGCGCGAAGGCAAGCTGGGCGCGGCCGACATGCAAGGCGGCACCTTCTCGATTTCGTCGCTCGGTGGCATTGGGACCACCTACTTCACGCCGCTCATCAACGCGCCGGAAGTGGCGATCCTGGGCCTGTCCAAGAGCGCGATGAAGCCGGTCTGGGACGGCAAGGCCTTCCAGCCGCGCCTGACCCTGCCGCTGTCGCTGTCGTACGACCACCGTGTGATCGACGGCGCCGCAGGCGCACGTTTCAACGCCTATCTGGCCCAGGTGCTCGGCGATTTCCGCCGTGTGCTGCTGTAAGGAGCAAGACATGGCACTCATGGAAGTCAAGGTTCCCGACATCGGCGATTTCGCCGAAGTGGCGGTGATCGAGGTGCTGGTCAAGGCCGGCGACACCATCAAGGCCGAGCAGAGCCTGATCACGGTCGAGAGCGACAAGGCCTCGATGGAGATTCCGTCCAGCCACGCCGGCGTGGTCAAGGAGCTCAAGGTCAAGCTGGGCGACAAGGTCAAGGAAGGTTCGGTCGTGCTGCTGCTGGAGGCGGCCGATGCCGCTGTGGCACCCGCGGCCAAATCTGAAGAAAAACCGGCCTTGGCCCCCGCTGTTTCTGCGCCGGAAGCTCCTAAAAATGTAGCATCCATTGCGCCGTCTGCAGCCAGCTTTGCCGGCAGTGCCGACCTGGAGTGTGACGTGCTGGTGCTCGGTGGCGGCCCCGGCGGCTACTCGGCCGCTTTCCGTGCGGCCGACCTCGGCCTGAAGGTGGTGCTGGTCGAGCGCTACGCCACACTGGGCGGCGTCTGCCTGAACGTCGGTTGCATCCCGTCCAAGGCGCTGCTGCACGTGGCGGCGGTGATGGACGAGGTCAGCCACCTAGGCGACCTCGGCGTGGACTTCGGCAAGCCGGTGGTCAACATCGACAAGCTGCGCGGCCACAAGGAAAAGGTGATCGGCAAGCTCACCGGCGGGTTGAGCGCCATGGCCAAGATGCGCAAGGTGACGGTGGTACGCGGCTACGGTGCCTTCGTCGGTGCCAACCATGTCGAGGTGGAGGAAACCACCGGCACGGCGCAAGACAAGACCGGCAAGAAGCAGGTGGTGGCGTTCAAGAAGGCCATCATCGCCGCCGGCTCCTCGGCCGTGCGCCTGCCCTTCATGCCGGACGACCCGCGCGTGGTGGACAGCACCGGCGCGCTGGCGCTGAAAGAAGTGCCGAAGCGCATGCTGATTCTGGGCGGCGGCATCATCGGCCTGGAGATGGGCACGGTCTACAGCACGCTGGGCGCGCGTCTGGACGTGGTGGAGATGATGGATGGCCTGATGCAAGGTGCCGACCGCGACCTGGTCAAGATCTGGCAGAAGATGAATGCGCCGCGTTTCGACAACATCATGCTCAAGACCAAGACGGTGGGGGCGAAAGCCACGCCGGCCGGCATCGAGGTGACGTTCGAAGGCGAAGGTGCGCCGCCGCCGCAGACCTACGACCTGGTGCTGCAAGCCGTGGGGCGCAGTCCGAACGGCAAGAAGATCGCCGCCGACAAGGCCGGTGTAGCCGTGACGGAGCGCGGTTTCATCAACGTCGACATCCAGATGCGCACCAACGTGCCGCACATCTTCGCCATCGGCGATATCGTCGGCCAGCCCATGCTGGCGCACAAGGCGGTGCACGAGGCGCACGTGGCGGCCGAGGTGATTGCCGGCGAACTGCAAGGCAACAAGGAATTGGCGAGCGTCGCCTTCAATGCCCGCGTGATTCCGAGCGTGGCCTACACCGACCCCGAAGTGGCCTGGGTCGGCCTGACCGAAGACCAGGCCAAGGCGCAGGGCGTCAAGGTCAAGAAGGGCCTGTTCCCGTGGACGGCTTCCGGCCGCGCCATTGCCAACGGCCGCGACGAAGGCGTGACCAAGCTGCTGTTTGACGAGGAGACACACCGCATCGTCGGCGGCGGCATCGTTGGCACGCATGCGGGCGACATGATCGGCGAGATTGCGCTGGCGATCGAGATGGGGGCCGACGCGGTGGACATCGGCAAGACCATCCACCCGCACCCCACGCTGGGCGAGAGCATCGGCATGGCGGCGGAGGTGGCGCATGGCAGCTGCACCGACGTGCCGCCAGCGCGTAAGTAGTTCAAGGCTGCTTCCCCAACGTAAAGCGCCGAACCCTCACCGGCCGCTGCCTGTGGGCGGTTTTGATCGCGCGCATCTACTAGGGTTTTCCGCTGGTGTTCCCCGTGTGTGGTGGGCAGATGCGCCTGATTGCGTTCATCGCCGGGGAACCCAGATCAGGAAGATCCTGGACCACATCGGCGTGGATGTCTGAGCCCCCGTTGCAATAGCCCCAGCACGCGGGCCACCGCTGTGGGATGACTGCGACGTTCAGGTAGGCGAGGGTGTCGAAGTCGAGCCGGACTGGGATCTGGCGGCGCAACCGGCACCCGGTTACGAGGTGGATCAGCGCGTCAATTGGTGAACGGGCACAAGCGGCGATTATTCCGTTCTATCTCTTGATAACGGGCTGTCAGATGGAGCTAGCACCGGGCAATGCCGTCACCACCGCCTGCAATATCTCGTCCGACAAAGCTTCATCATCCACTGCGCGGGCCAGTATCAGCGCCCCCACCATGCTGGCATAGGCCACCACGGCGCGCTCGCGCTTTACCGCTTTGATGCGCCCCGGCGCAAACGATGTGAACAGGTCCAGTATCGCGCGCGTGCCATCAGTCACGGCGCGGCGCAGGCTACTTCCCTGGCGGGTTGCGTCGGCACCCAGCGACGCCATCACGCAGCCCTCGCCCGGGTTGTCGCGGTGCTGCTTACTCAGGTAGCCCCGCATCACCGCGGCCAGCGGGTTGCCGTGGGCCCGCCCACCGACCGTGGTCCAGGTTTCCAGCGCACTATCAAACGAGCGGGCGCAGGCCTCGGCCATCAACGCTTCCTTGGAGCCAAACTGCCCGTAGAAGCCGCCGTGCGTCAGCCCCGCGCTCTTCATCAAATCCGCCACGCCAATGCCGTCAAAGCCGCGCTCGCGGAACAGGCGTGCGGCGACATCGAGCACGCGGTCGCGGTTCTGGGCGGCTTGTTCTCTGGTGACTTTCATGGCTTTTCCCCGGTAGATCTTATTATTTTAATGATGTGTATCATATAATTTAATAATGACGATCATAATTTAACGAGGCCATCATGAAAGCAGTCATTAGCGGTTATGCCCGCTCTCCATTCCACTTTGCCAAGAAAGGCGCGCTGGCCGGTGTGCGCCCGGACGATCTGGCTGCACAGGTGGTCAAGGGCCTGTTGGTCCGAACCCAGCTCGTCCCCTCGCTGCTGGAAGATGTCATCCTGGGCTGCGCCTACCCCGAGGCGGCGCAGGGCAACAACCTGGCGCGCATCGTTGGCATGCTGGCTGGCCTACCCATCGAGGTGAGTGGCATGACGGTAAGCCGCTTCTGCGGCTCGTCCATGCAGGCCATCCACATTGCCGCCGCGCAGATCGAGGCCGGCATGGGCGATGCGTTCCTGTGCGTGGGTGTGGAGTCCATGACCCAGGTGCCCCAGGGTGGTTTCAATTTCTCGCCCAATCCACAGCTGCTTGAAAGCACCGATGCCTATATCAGCATGGGTGATACCGCCGAAAACGTGGCCCAACGCTGGGCCGTCAGCCGAACTGACCAGGAGCTTCTTGCCGTGGAGTCGCACCGCAAGGCCGCGTTTGCACGTGAGTTCGGACGATTGGAAGATGAGATCGTGCCCATCACTACCGCAACCAACGAATGGGTTACCCAAGACGGCTGCATCCGTCCTGGCACCAACGCCGAAGCCCTGGCCGCGTTGCGCCCCGTATTCAAGGCGGATGGCGTGGTCACGGCAGGCACCTCATCCCCTCTGACCGATGGCGCGGTGGCTGTACTGGTCACCAGCGAAGCTTTTGCTAAACAGCACGGCCTGCGGGCCATGGCGCGCATTGTGGCGTTTGCCAGCGCGGGTGTGGATCCGGCCATCATGGGCATAGGCCCTATCCCCGCCACGCGCAAGGCGCTGGCCCGCGCTGGCATCACCGTGGCCGATTTGGACGTGGTAGAGATCAACGAAGCCTTCTCATCACAAGTCCTGGCTTGCATCCGCGAACTGGGCCTGGACCCCGCCACGGTCAATATTGACGGCGGTGGCCTGGCTATCGGACACCCACTGGGTGCCACCGGCGCACGCATCACCGGCAAAGCGGCCGCGCTGATCGTGCGTGAGAACGTCCGCTACGCGCTGGCCACCCAGTGCATTGGTGGCGGACAAGGCATTGCCACCGTGCTGGAACGCATTTAACAGTCGTACTTTTCAGCCCGTTCGTCCTCCCCCTCCCACACACCAGGAGCATCACCATGCAAATCAAGAATTCTGTCGTCCTCGTCACCGGCGTCTCATCTGGCATTGGCCGCGCCACAGCGCAAATGTTCGCCAAGCAAGGCTGCCAGGTCTTCGGTACGGTGCGCAATATTGCCAAAGCATCGCCGTTGCCAGATGTGCAATTGGTCGAGATGGATGTTCAAGACGTTGCATCCGTACAGCGCGCCATCCAATGGGTCATTGATCGTGCCAAGCGCATCGACGTGCTGGTCAACAATGCGGGCGTGGCCATGCTCGGCGCGGCGGAGGAGACGTCGATTGACGAGGCCAAATGGATGTTCGATACCAATGTGTTTGGCATCCTGCGCACCAGCCAGGCGGTGCTGCCCCACATGCGCGGGCAACGCTCGGGTCGCATCGTCAATGTCAGTTCGGTGCTGGGTTTCTTGCCCGCCCCCTACATGGGGCTGTACTCCGCCACCAAGCACGCCGTGGAGGGCATGTCCGAGACGCTGGATCAGGAAGTGCGCCAGTTCGGAGTCCGTGTGTCCCTGGTCGAACCTGGTTTCACCAAGAGCAACCTCGACGCCAATGCGCCCGAAGCCAGCAACACAATCCCGGCATACAGCGCTGACCGCAAGCTCGTATCGAGCGCCGTGGCCAAGAGCGTTGGCACCGCACCGGGGCCGGAAGGTGTCGCGAGCACCATCGTCACCGCGGCTCTGGGCGCTTGGCGCATGCGCCATACCCCGAAAGGGCAAGCATCGTTGCTCGCCAAGCTACGCCGCTTCATGCCTGCAGGGCCCGTGGACCGAAGCCTGAGAAAGTCGTTTGGCCTTTCCTGACATCCTTTTCAGCCACCGGCCACAACGGGAGAACCCCATGACATCTCTTACACAGATCATCGGAGACTTCAACCCATCCTCCGAATTCAATACACCCGAAAACTGGTTGCAGGGGCGCACCATCTACGGCGGGCTAGCGACAGCATTGGCACTTCAGGCCGCACTGCGTGATGCTCCGCCTGACCTTCCACCGCTGAAGTCGGCTCAGATTGTGTTCGTGGGTCCAGCGTCGAAATCGCTGACCTTCAAGACTGCCGTGCTACGCCAAGGCAAGTCGGCGACCTGCATTTCGGTGGACTGCATGGCGGGAGCGGATGTGGCCCTGCGCGTCATGTTCATCTTTGCCGATCCAAGGCCCAGCAAGATACAGCATGACTTTTACCAATTCCCCGTTGTCAGCGGGCCGGAAAACTACCAAAGCCTCGGTGTCGTCCGTGGAGCACCGGCTTCCCTGAGTAACTTTGAACTGCGCTTTGCGGGCAAATCCTTGCCTGTAACAGGCTCGGATCATCCCGAGCTGATGGCCTGGGTCCGACACCTCGGCGCTTCGGGCGTGGACCCGGCGGTGGCGCTGCTCGCCCTGGGCGACAGTTTGCCGCTGGCGGTCATGGCAAGCTTTACCGAGTTTGCTCCGATAAGCTCCATGACATGGGCGCTGGATATTGCGCTGCCGGTGGTTGCGGGCGAATCGAATGGTTCCTGTTGCGCTCGGCCAGTCAGCGCTCGGTAGACGGCTACTCCTTTCAGACCATGGAGATCTGGAATGAACAGCGAAAGCTGGTTCTCTCTGGCTCCCAGACGGTTGCCTTTTTTGCCTGTCAATAGGCACGGCATACCCTACCTGCCAGGGTGCAGGCGAACTTTACCTTGGCGTGCTAGATTTGTAATGGTTTGTAATGAGTAGGGTGACGAGCAAGGCGCGACAACTCGTGATTCGCTGAAAGAATTTACCCACTCGCCTGAAATCAAGGGAGGAGGGGGATGGGACGCTCATGGGGCATCGAGACTTCCTGCTCAGGAAGCCATTCCATGTCATGGTTGCGACGATGTCGTGACAACTTCATCTCTGGCGGGCTGGCTTGGGCTCTGGCGTTTGTTTCGGTCGGATCGCTGGCGCAAACGGTTACGCCACCACCCAATACCGATCCCGGTCGTTTGCGCGAACGGTTCGACGTGCCCGTGGCGCCTGCTAGCGCAGCACAACTTCCAGAATTCAAAGGTTCGGACCGCGAGGCAGTGCCCGAGGCCGTCAAGGCGATACGCGTTACGTTGCGCGAGATCCGCGTCGAAGGCGCTACCGTCTTCACGTCCGAACAACTACGCCAGCACACCGATGCCTACCTCGACCGTGAAATCACCGGCAGCGATATCTTCGGCTTGGCACAGGCGCTCACCGTCCTCTACCGCAACGCCGGCTACTTTCTGTCGCTCGTGATCGTGCCGCCGCAGTCATTGACCGAAGGCCGGCTGACGCTGCGCGTGATCGAAGGCTACATCGACTCGGTGTTCATCGAAGGCGATGCGCGCGTCAGCACCCAGCTGGCGGCCATGGCGGAAAAAATCGCGGCAACGCGGCCCATGCGCGCCGAGGTGCTGGAGCGTTACCTGCTGCTTGCCAACGAATTCCCCGGCGTGCAACTGCGCAGCGTGTTGTCGCCCTCGAAGACGGTGGGGGCGGCCGACCTGACCCTGATCGCCACGGTCAAGACCATCGAGGGCTTCGCGTCGGTCGACAACTACGGCTCCCGTTACATAGGGCCGAACCAGGCCACGCTGGGTTTTTCGGCCAACCAGCTGCTCGGTGTCAACGACCAGCTGCGCTACATCGGAGTAGGCACCGGCAACACGCAGATGGCCTACCACCAGCTGTCCTACAGCCAGGTGCTCAACGAGGAGGGGCTGAAGCTGGGGCTGACGCTGTCGCAGGCGCGCACCCAGCCGGGGGACAGTCTGCGCACGTCGGACATTCTGGGGCGTTCGGAGGGTATGTCGCTGTCGCTGGGTTACCCGCTGCTGCGCACGCGCAACCAGAGCCTGCTGGCCCGCGTGGTGTATGACAACACGGACATCGACTCCAACGTGCTGGGCGTGCGCACCAGCGAAGACCGCATTCGCGCCATCCGCGCTGGCCTGAGCTGGCAACGGCTGGACCGCTTTGATGGTCAAAACACCCTGGACGTGGACATCAGCCAGGGCGTGGGCGGCACGACCGGGGGGGATACGCTGAAAAGCCAGGCGGGTGCGGATGGCATGTTCAGCAAGCTGGTGTTCGACTACAGCCGTTTTCAGCCCCTGAGTGCCCGTTGGGGCCTGTCGATCGGCGTGGCGGGGCAATGGTCGGGGGATACCCCGCTGCTGTCATCGGAGCAGTTTGCCATCGGCGGGCGCCGCTTCGGACGCGCCTACGACGCCGCCGAACTGGTGGGGAATCGCGGTCTGGCCCTGCGCCTGGAGCCGCGCTACGCCGGTACCTCCTCCCTGTCGTGGCTGCAGGCCTATCACTTGCTGGGCTTTTACGACATCGGCGAGGTCACCAAGGCCGGCGTTCAGTCAGCCGGCACGCCGGCGACCCAGAGCCTGGCCTCGGCCGGATTGGGTGCGCGCCTGTTTCTGGCCGGCAACGTGACGGCCCAGATGGAAGCTGCCTGGCCCTTGACCAAGACCGTGACCAGCGACCCGGACAACGGCAAGGCCGTGCGCCTGCTGGCCTCATTGATGTGGCGCTTTTGACAATGGCTAGAAAAGGTTCAAACTAGAACAATGGGCTGATATGACAAGCAAACTTAACAAGCTGCCGTTGCGGCGCCGTTCTAGGCGTGCTGGGGAGCCGTGCTTGGCGCTGAAGGTGCTGCCGATGGCGGTGGCACTGTGCTTCTGTCCTGCCGTTCGGGCCGATGTGATCAATTCGACCGTCAGCGGTTTGCCCATGGGGGGCACGGTGGCGGCCGGAGCGGTGGCCGGTCAAGTGACCGCCAGCAAGATGACGCTGACCCAGAGTACAGCGCGTGCCGTGGTCGACTGGAATTCATTCAACATCCAGGCGGGCAAGGAAGTTCAGTTCGTCCAGCCCAGTGCCAGCGCAGCGGTGCTGAACCGGGTGTCCGCCAGTGCCAATATGTCGCAGATCGCCGGCACCATGACGGCCAACGGCATGGTGGTTCTGCTGAATCCCAATGGTGTGCTGTTCAGTTCGGGCGCGACCGTCAACGTCGGTTCCCTCATTGTCACGACCGGCTCGGTCAATCAAACGTCCTTCATGGCCGAGGGGCCGATTGCCATTACGGGTGCCACCACTGGCAGCGTGGTCAATGAGGGCTCGATCACGGCGGCCAATGCGGGCTTGGTGGCCCTGGTGGCGCCCTCGGTGGTCAATAAGGGGGCGATCATTGCCACTGGCGGGCGCATTGCACTCTCCGGTGCCGACCGGGCTACGGTGTCGCTCAACGGTGGACTGTACGAGTTTGCGGTGGATAGCGGTGCCTTGGGCACCAATGCGTCGATCACCAATGCAACTGGGGCCACCCTGGCCGGGGCCACCCTTCTGATGAGTACGGGCGACGCCGCCAACCTGGTGTCCGGCGTCATCAACCTGCAAGGCGTGCAGCAGGCCAGCAGCGCGATCGTCGTTGACGGCAATACGGTGGTGCTCAAGTCCGACCTCAATGCGCCGAACATCTCGGGCAATTCCAACACCGTGCAGGTGCATGACACGGCGTCGATCCAGGACGCGGTGAAGATTGCCAAGACCGGCACGGCCGGCGCCGGTGCCACGGTTGAGTTGCAGGCAGGAACCTTTAGCGAGCAGGTGACGTTGAACAAGGCCAATCTGACGCTGACCGGCGCCGGTGAGGCCGCGACGACGATCGATGCACGCAGCGTCACCAGTGGCTACGGCATGAGCGTGACCGCCAATGACGTCACATTGCGCGATTTCACCTTCTACGGCCCATCGACCTATTACGCTTCGGCCTATGGCATCAAAGTGGCACCTGGCGGCGCGGCCGATGCGCGGCTGCGCAATTTCACCATCCGTAACGTCACGAGCCGAGGCGCCGGCAAGGCTGAGCTGGATCTCAACGGCGTGGATGGCGCCCTGATCGACAACGTGACCCTCAACGGCGCACCGGTCGGCAACGATGCCGGGACGACCCAGGGCGCTGGCCTGCAACTCACGGACAGCGCCAATGTCACGGTCCGTGATACGACGACACTGAACAACGCCTGGGGCGGGGTGGCGCTGTACCAGGCCAACCGCAGCTACAACCAGCGGATGAACAACGTCACCATTGAGGGCAACAACCACTTCAATGAAGTCAACCCGGTGTACCTGCAGGACGAGTCGGCACTGTATGACTTCGGCACGTTGAGCATTGCCGGCTTCGACTATGCGGTGCGCAACGCGGCCAGTGCGGACAGCGGCCAGTACACCTGGCTGCAGGCCACGAAGCAAAAGGCGTATGACTACGCCGTCAATCTGACGGGCGCCAGTTCGAGCTATATCCAGGGCTGGAATGGCGCGGCTGCAACGCAGAACTTCGAGGTCGGGGTTGGCAACCTGAGCGCAGGCGGCAACCAGGCCATGTCGATTGCTACGGCAATCAATCAGTCTGCCAGCGGGGCCTCGATCCATGTCGATGCCGGAACCTACGCCGAGCAGCTCGCGCTGAACAAGGCCGGCTTGACCCTGACGGGCCAAGCCGGCGCCAAGCTGGTGGTGCCCGATGCGGCAGATGTCAACGGCATCGCCATCAGCGCCAACAACGTGACGGTGCAAGGCATGGAGATTGCCGGGCCGATCAACTCGCCGTACTACGACTACTACGCCACGACCAAGCCCAACATCAGCCGTGGCATTGCGGTAGGCGACGGCGTCACTGGTTTCACGATCCAGAACAACAATATCCATGACGTACGCAACGGTATCCTGATCCACGGCCGCAACAGCACCGGCATAGTCAGCAACAACCGTATCGAGAACACCAAGAGCGGCATCTCGGTGCAGTACACCGATGCCTCGGGTCTCACCCTGTCGGGCAATAGTGAAGGGACGATTGGCAACGAGTGGGGCCTGAACCTGCACCTCAATGGCCACTTGGACGGCTCTGGCACCATTCTGAGCAATTCGACGCCGATAGCGGCGGCACCGACCTCGTCATGGCAGCAAAGCCTGCTGAACCTGAGCACAGCCAACAACGGCTGGGCGGTGCAGGACCAAGGCTATACCTCATCCAACCGTACCCGGGTGACAGTGGCCACGACCGGCGCGGCCAGCAGCCAGGGCAGTCGGCTCACGCCGATCAACACCATCCAGGGCGGGGTCAATGCGGTCGTTGCGGGGGGCAAGGTGAACGTCAACGCCGGCACCTACGCCGAGAGCGTCAGCATCACCAAGGCGTTGGCGCTGGATGGCGCCGGCGCCGGACAGTCGATCATCGACCCGGTGAGCGGCAACGCCGTCACGGTGAGTGGCAATATTGGCGCGAATGCGACGGTACTCATTGACGGTTTCACTTTCCGTGATGCACCAACGGCAGGTGTGAGTGTTGAAAGCGATGCCGTGCTGGGCCAACTCACGGTTCAGAACAGCGTATTCCGCGGCAATGGCGCCTTCGGTTTCACGGCCAACGGTTCGGCCACAGCCGGCATTCCGGGGCTGGCGAATGTGTCGCTGCTCAACAGCACGTTCGAGGGCAATGGTGCGCCCTCGGCCAGTGCCACGTCGCTCGGCCAGGGTGATATCCACTTCAACTACTACAACGGCAATGCAACGCTGAAAGATCTGACGATCACCGGCGCGACCGAGCACACCGGCATCCATTTCCGCGGTTACCACAACGCGACCAGCGGCGCCGTATACGACGCCGGCACCTGGGTGTTCGACAACGTCACGCTCGCGGGCAGCTTCCTTCGTCCGAGCGGCAGTGCCGGGACCTGGAACCCGGGTGGGCCGGGCGATGCCATCCATCTGTTCGAGTACGGCTCGGTGGCCAACGTGAGCTTCAACAACGTGCGCGTCAACCCGACGGCTGGCCATGGCCTGTTCCTGGAAGGCTTGAGCTCGACGCTCAACATCGGCAACACTACCTTTGGCGTGCCGGATAGCACGGTCACCGGCACGGGCACCAATCCGACGCGTTCGATGAACATCGTCTCGGGCTCCAATAGCCAGAACAACGTCAAGACCAACGTCGACGCCACCCTCGCCACCTTCACCGGTGCGACCAGCGGATTCGACATCGAGGATCGCGTTGGCCACGCACTGGATGCCACAGGGCTGGGTCTGGTGACCTGGAATGCCGGCAATCTCTACGTCACGCCGACCAGCGGCAGCGTCCAGCGCGGCATTGACGCCGCCTCCGTCGGCAACACGGTGAACGTGGCGGCCGGAACCTATGGCGGCTTCAGGGTCAATGTCGCCGGCCTGACCGTTCTGGGCGATCGGGGCAACCTCACTGCAGCCGGCCCGGGCTTGAATGCGCCGTTCATCAACACCTGCTACCAGGGCATTGTCTGTTCCGGTGTTCTGATCGATGCCGAGAACGTGACCTTGAGCGGCTTCGATATCAGCAATGCGAGCGGCCCGTACGGGGTCCAGATCGGCGAGATCAACGGCGCGCGCGCCAATGGCGCGACCCTGTCCTACAACCGGATTCACGGCGTCAACGGCGTCAACAGCGGGGACGGCATCCGCGCGGTTGAAGTCGAGCCGGCGAACAATGTGACGATCAAGTACAACCTGATCGAGGACATCAGTCCCACCAATGCCGCGGCCGCCAGTTCGGGTAAATCGGTCGCCGGCATCTTCGTTCGTTCCGCCGGCGGGGCCTTTTCCAATATTGCCATTGAAGACAACGTCATCCGCAACATCGACCTGCTCCATGCGACCGACATCAATGGGGCCAAGGGGATCTGGGTCGGCGGCTCGGCGGGTAGCGCCAGCGTTGCGGGGCTGACGATTCGTCGCAACCAGATCTCGGATCTGAAGTCCAACCTCGGTGCCGAGGGCATTCTTGTGAACCACGGCAAGAACTCGAGCGGCACAACCTCCGGACTGCTTATCAGCGGCAATTCCATCAGCGACGTCGCAGGCGGCGCATCGAGCCATGCGATTGAACTCAGCGGGCCGACCCCGAACGCGCTGGTGACGCAGAATGACATCAACCTCGCCTCGTCGACCGCGGCAGACACCACCGGCGTCTACTTCGATTCGAACGCGAATGCGAACGCATCGGCCGCTACCGTTGCAGTGTCGGGGAACCGGCTCACGGGCACCGGCTACGGCGTCACCGTGGTTGGCGGTGCGACTGTCAACGCCTCGGGCAACTGGTGGGGCACAACGAGCGAAAGCGGCGTGCTGGCAAAGACCTCCGGCTCGGTCGACATCTCACCGTTCCTGATGAGCGGCACCGATACGGATCTCGGCAGCGCCGGCTTCCAGGGCAATACGTCGAACCTGGCGGTGAGTGCGCTCGGCGCCCAGACCGGCAGCACGGGGCGTATCCAGGAGGGCATCAACCTGGGTAGCGCTGGCGGTACGTTGAATGTCAACGCCGGCAACTACGGCGAAAGCGTGAGTTTGGGCAGTTTGCGCAACCTCAATTTCATTGGTGCAACCCTGCAAGGCCTGACGTTGAATGCCGGTGCGGCTGGTTCTGGCATCGGCGGACAGGTCACGGTCAACGGCGCCGGTGGCATCACTTTCAATGCCGCCGTGAATCTGCTGGCTGACACCACGCTGGCCACCACCGGCAGCAACATCGCCCTGAACGGAGATATCCAGAACGCCGGCAGCACCGCCTACGCTCTGACGTTGACAGCCGGCAGCGGCGGTACTCGTGGCAATGTGCAGATGAGTACTGGCGGTACGCAGAGCAATGCGCTGGGACAGTTGGAGGTCAAGGCCAACCGCTTCAGTCTGGCCGATACCCTGCGGGTCAAGGCCTACAAGATTGATGCGCTGGGCGACGTGGCTTTGAGCAATCACACCTTGAGGGCCATGGCGGCCGGCGTGGCCAATACGCTGACGTCCGGCGGCAACGTAAGCGGCTCTACCACCAGCGCAGGTGCCATCGTGCTCAACAGTGCAGGCAATGTGTCGGCGAATGTCATCGCCGATGGCCAAGCCACGGTGACCGGCCGCAACATCAGCGGGACCATCGGCGGCTCAGCCGTCACGGCCACCGCTCAGCAGACGCTGGACGCGGCCGTGACGGCCAGCGTGTCGGCCATACTGGCGGGTGACAGCATCCAAGGCAGTGTGAGTGCGCCGACCTTGACGGCTAACGCAGGCAGTACGGTGAAATTGGCGCTGGCGGTCGGAACGGCCGATGTGCGCGCCGGAGTGCGTGCCGATATTACCGGCCGAGCCGACCGCATTGGGCTGGATGCAAAGGCCGGCCGCCTCAATGGCAGTTTTCCCAATGTTGAGAATAAAGGGAATGGCACCATCTTTAACAACGACGTTCCGCACCGGAGTGACGTAGCCCCTGTTCCTCCGCCGTTCATTCCTCCGGTCATCGTTCTTTCGCCTCCCGTACCCGTACCTGTACTCGCACCCACACCAGCGCCAGCGCCGGTGACTGTCAGCGAAAGTGTGAACCTTGACGCTCTCCCTCCGACCGCCTCGGGTGGTGGCGGGGGCTCCATGGCCGGCCCCTCGACGCCTGCTGGCGGTGGTAACTCAAATGCGTCCGGCGCAACGTCCGGTGGAGGCAATGGATCAACTTCTTCGGGCTCAGCATCCGGTGGAGGGACCGGATCGTCTTCTTCGGGCACAACATCCGGGGGCGCCAGCGGGGCTTCGTCCTCTGGCGCGACCACTGCAGAGGGAGGCAGTTCGTCGTCTTCGGGTTCATCGTCCTCAGGTAGCAGTGGATCTTCTTCCGGCAGCACAAGCTCCGGTGGCGGCAGTGGTTCAGGTCGAGTCCGAATCGTCGCGCTCTCCGGCACGCCGGTGGTACCGGTCAGTCGCAGTGCACCGGGCAAAGCAGGCGCTGCGATTGACAAGGGGCAGGCGGTGGAGATCGACCTGTCGCCAGGCCAGTGATCCGTGGCTTGGCGATAAAAAAGCCGGACGGGCCTTAAACCCGTCCGGCTTTTTTAGTTGTTGCGCCTTATTTGGCCTCGTTGATCATGAGCGTGGTCTTTTCCTCGACCTCTTTGGCCACCTGGGCCAGGGCCGGATCTTGAGACAGCATCGAGAGCATGTCGAGCGGCTTGATCATGCCGATCTTGGTCTTGCCTTTTTCCGTATAGACCGAGATGCGGCAGGGCAGGGCCATGTTCATGCGCATATCGCTGGCCAGCACGCGGGCGGCCTGGGCCGGGTTGCAGACTTCGAATACGCGGCAGCCTTCGTCGAACGACTGGCCTTTGCTGCGCAGGGTGTTGCCGATATCGTGCACATGCAGCACGCCAAAGCCATGGCGTTTGACGGCGGCGTCCAGGTCGGCGCTGGCTTGTTCGAAGGATTTGGAGGTATCGACGGTGTAGTACATGGCGACCAACTTTCGTGTTTGCTGATGGAGGAATGAATGCTGCCATTTTGCCGCATTCCGTCGTCGGTCGACGATGGCGTGCACACAGGGAAGCTCAGGGGTAGAAATGCCACTTCGTGCCGTCATGACGGCCTAGGGTGCTATGAAAATGAGAGCGTTTGAACTTATTGCCGGCCAGCGTTGTCCGCCGCCAGGGCGGTCGCCGGATCGACCTGGCCGCTTGCGACCTGTTCCGGCACGCGGCGCGCGCCATCGAAGCGGCGGCTCCAGTAGGCCACGCGCATGTCTTCCACCCGCACTTCGGCGCCTGGCTTGGGCGAGTGGATGAACTTGTTGTCGCCGACGTAGATGCCGACGTGGCTGAAGGCACGCCGCATGGTGTTGAAGAACACCAGATCACCGGGTTGCAGTTCGGTGCGGTCGATCTTCTGGGTGGCGGCGGCTTGCTGTTCGGCGCGCCGGGGCAGCATCAGGCCCAGAGTCTGTTCGTAGACGGCACGCACAAAGCCGCTGCAGTCGAAGCCAGTTTCGTAATTGTTGCCGCCGCGCCGGTAGGGAACGCCCATGGCGCCCATGGCGGCTACCACCAGTTCCGAGGCCTTGTTGCCGACGTTCTGCCCCACCTGGCTGATCTTGCTGAGCAGGCCTTTTTCGGCCAGGAAACGGTCCATGTCGTCGGCCGAACCCGCCGGTTCGGCGTGCACGCTGAGCGTGAGCAAAAGGCTGGCAAGGAGGACAGGGATACGCATGGCGGGTAGCATAGCGGCATGAGAAGCGCAATGTCAAGTTAAAGTTTTTTCCTGAAAAACTTTCTAACATATTGATTCATATTGAATTTAAAAGGATGTCCCATGTTCAAAGCCCTCCTGCTGGACAATGCCAACGGCTTTAACGCTGCGCTGCAGCAGGTGGCGGAGTCCCGCCTGCCGGCGGGCGATGTCACGGTGTCGGTGCAGTACTCCACGCTCAATTTCAAGGACGGGCTGGCCATCTGCAACAAGGGCCCGGTGGTGCGCAGCTGGCCCATGGTCGCCGGTATCGATGGCGCCGGGACCGTGCTGGAATCGAGTCACCCAGCCTGGAAGACGGGCGATGCCTTCGTGCACAACGGCTGGGGCGTGGGCGAGACCCACTGGGGCTGCCTAGCCGAGAAAGCGCGCCTGAAGGGCGACTGGCTGGTCAAGCTGCCGACGGCCTTCACACCGCGCCAGGCCATGGCCATCGGCACCGCCGGCTACACCGCCATGCTGTGCGTGCTGGCGCTGGAAGACCATGGCATCCAACCTGGCAGCGGCGAGGTGCTGGTGACCGGTGCCACCGGCGGCGTGGGCAGCGTGGCCATCGCCTTGCTGGGCAAACTGGGTTACCAGGTGGTGGCCGCCACCGGCAAGGCCGCGGAGGCGGACTACCTCAAGGCCCTGGGTGCCAGCGCCATCATCGACCGCGCCGAACTGGCCAGCGCCGGCAAGCCCTTGCAAAAAGAACGTTGGGCCGCGGTGGTGGACGCCGTGGGTTCGCATACGCTGGTCAACGCTCTGGCGCAGACGCGCTATGGCGGCGTGGTGGCAGCCTGTGGCCTGGCCCAGGGCATGGACCTGCCGGGCTCGGTGGCGCCCTTCATCCTGCGCGGGGTCACGCTGGCGGGCATCGATTCGGTGATGGCACCGCTGGCCAAACGCCAGCGCGCCTGGGACCGCCTGGCGCGCGACCTTGACCCGGCCTTGCTGGAGCGCATGATCGAGGAAGTAGCGCTGGAAGGCGCCATTGCCAAGGCGCAGGATCTGATGGCCGGCCGGGTGCGCGGCCGCGTGGTGGTACGGATTGCCGCCTGATTTGAAATGAACAGAGAAGAACGACATGCTGCTTGACCTTGACGCTTCCCAACTGGTGCTGGTGGACTACCAGACCGGCCTGATGCCCGCCATCCACGAGGGTGCCGCCGTGCTGGCCAACGCCCAGCGCCTGGCGAAGATGGCGCGCTTGCTGAGGGTGCCGCTGTGGGCCACGGAAGAAAACCCTTCGGCGCTCGGTCCCAACGTGCCGGAACTGCAAGCCCTGATCGCCCAGGCCGGCGGCAAGACGTTCCCGAAGATGCAGTTCAGTGCGGTGGAAGAGGGGCTGGGCGAGATGCTGCGCCCGCCGGCACGCGCGCCGCAGGGCAATGCGCGCAGCCTGCCCAAGCATTTGCAAAAGCCGGCGGCGGGGCCGGCCTCGCGCAACACGGTGGTGATTGCCGGCTGCGAAGCCCATGTCTGCCTGCTGCAGACCTCGTTGGACCTGCTGGAAGACGAATTCGACGTCTGGGTGGTGACCGATGCCTGCGGCTCGCGCACCGAGCGCAACCGCGATGCCGCGTTCGACCGCCTGGCCGGGGCTGGGGCCGAACTGGTCACGACCGAGATGGTGGCCTTCGAGTGGCTGCGCTCGGCGGAGCACCCGGTGTTCAAGGATGTGCTGGCGCTGGTGAAGTAGACCGGCTGAGGTCAGAACCTTGTTGACCGGATCCATGAATCACCAGGCCAAGACCGCGTTTCTGAGAGCTGGCAGCGCGCTGGCCGCATGCTTTTTTGCGGTCGCCGCGCTGGCGCAGGCTGCGGCGTCCGGGGGCGTGATCCTGACGGAAGACGGGGCCTATGTGGTCGATGCGCGCAGCAGGCTGGCTTGGCCGCGTTGCGTGGAAGGCATGGTCTGGAACGGCAAGACCTGCACTGGCGAACCACGCCTGATGACGTATCACGAAGCGACGGCATGGGCGGCGAGCCGCGCCAAGGCCGATGGTGTGCCTTGGCGCCTGCCGCGTGTGACCGAACTGCGGCGCTGGGCTGGCAAAGACGGCAAGGCAACGGCGGTGGTGGCGAATTCCTTTCCCGCCGCGCCGCTGGACTGGTACTGGACGATGACCGCCAGCATCGATACCAAGGCCGTCAATCCATACAACTACGGCAATATCGCTCAAGGACGCGCGGGCGCACTGGACAGCAAGCTGGGCGTGCAGCAGGGCTGGGCGGTGAACATGGCGACGGGGGCGGCCGAAGGGGATGTCTCGCGGCGTTCCCGCTTGATGGTGCGACTGGTCAGCTCGCAGCCTTAGACCGCAAGGAATGAGCCAGATTGCTAGAAGGGATGGTGTGGAGTGGGACAGACGAATGCGTTCGTGAACGGATCACGCTTCAGGCCGGAAGAGGCAAGCGGCTTCTACGAGAGCTACTTTCAGCGCGCCAATCATCCTTCGCGCCCCTTGGCCTTCTGGATCCGCTACACCGTCTTCCGTCCGCAAGGACGGCCCGGCGAGGCTTGCGGAGAACTGTGGGCCATCTACTTCGATGGCGAGAACGGCCGCATCGCGGCGGTGAAGGAAGTGGTTCCGATCGGGGCGTGCAGTTTCTCCGCCACGCAACTGGATGTGCGGGTCAACGGGGCGACGCTGGCAGACGGTGCATTGCACGGCCATGCAGCATCGCCATCGCATGCCATCCAGTGGGCGCTTCACTACACCGGCCATGAGCCGCCATTGTTGTTGCTTCCCGAAGCCTTGTACGGACGCGGGTTCCCGAAGGCAAAGGCCCTGGTCGGAATGCCAAACGCCGTGTACACCGGCACCCTCACGGTGGACGGTCGCGAGATTCAGATCGACGGCTGGAAGGGCAGCCAGAACCACAACTGGGGCAGCCGGCACACCGATCGTTATGCCTGGGGCCAGGTTGCGGGTTTCGACAACGCCCCGGACGCTTTCCTGGAATGCTGCACTGCGCAGGTCAGACTGGGTCCCTTCTGGAGCCCGCGCCTGTCTTTCGCCGTCTTGCGCGACGAAGGGCAGGAGATTGCGCTCAACAGTCTTGGACAAGCCATGCGGGCGTCGGGAACTTACGATTTCTTCACCTGGGCCATCGATGCGCAGACCCCCGAGGTCCGCATTCACGGATGGATTCATGCGCCGGCCTCGGCATTTGTCGGACTGGCGTACCGGAATCCACCGGGCGGCACGAAGACGTGTCTCAACACCAAGCTGGCCAGCGCTGAGATCACCGTGGAGCGGCGCGGACGACCGGTGCGGACCCTGAAGACGATGCATCGCGCGGCCTTCGAGATCTTGACGGACCGGACCGACCACGGTGTGGCAATCGTTGCCTGAACAAAAAACACGTCCTTGGGGCGCGTTGTGCATGGAAGGCCGAATGATCAGCCGTTGCTGTGCGCCACCGAGGGCTTGCGGCCCGGAATGTCGCTGGTTTGCTGCTGCGCTTGCCCTGGCTGGCGCAGCACCTCAAAATGGCTGACGACGGGGCTTGAAGGGGGTTTGCGTCAGTTTTCTGCAAGCCCGTTATCCATAATTATGAATTCAGTTATTTATTTCAAGAGCCCGAAGGAGATCCAGAATGACCCGCTACGCCGAGTTTCAGCGCCGTTCCATTGACCAGCGCGACGCTTTCTGGGCCGAGCAGGCGCAGCTCATCGAGTGGCAGACCCCGCCGCAGCAGATTTGCGACTACAGCAACCCGCCGTTTGCGCGCTGGTATGTTGGTGGCACCACCAACCTGTGCCACAACGCGGTCGACCGGCATCTGAAGGACCGGGCCGACCAGCCGGCGCTGATCTATGTCAGCACCGAAACCAACGAAGAGCGCGTCTACACCTTTCGCGAATTGCACACCGAGGTGCAGCGCATGGCGGCCAGCCTGCGGGAGCTGGGGGTGCAAAAGGGCGACCGTGTCCTGATCTACATGCCCATGATCGCCGAGGCCGCCTTTGCCATGCTGGCCTGTACGCGCATTGGCGCCATCCATTCGGTGGTGTTCGGCGGCTTCGCTTCCGGTTCGCTGGCTTCGCGCATCGAGGATGCCGAGCCCAAGGTGGTGGTGAGTGCCGATGCCGGCTCGCGCAGCGGCAAGGTGGTGCCCTACAAACCCTTGCTGGACGAGGCGATTCACCTGTCCAATCACAAACCCACATCGGTGCTGATGGTGGATCGCAAGCTGGCTGCTATGAATTTGGTAGCTGGTCGCGACCATTTGTGGGGGGCTCTGCGCGAAAAACACCTGAAGGCCCAAGTGCCGTGCGAATGGGTCGATGCCACCCACACCAGCTACACGCTCTATACCTCGGGCACCACGGGCAAGCCGAAGGGCGTGCAGCGCGATACCGGCGGCTACGCGGTGGCGCTGGCTGCCAGCATGAAGCACATCTATGAGGGTAAGCCGGGCGAGACCTATTTCTCCACCAGCGACATCGGCTGGGTGGTGGGGCACAGCTACATCATCTACGGCCCGCTGATCGCTGGCATGGCCACCCTCATGTACGAGGGCCTGCCGACCCGGCCGGATGCCGGCATCTGGTGGCAACTGGTCGAGAAGTACAAGGTCACCCGCATGTTCTCGGCACCGACGGCCGTGCGCGTGTTGAAAAAACAGGACCCGGCCTTCCTGAAGAAGTACGACCTTTCCAGCCTCAAGGCCCTGTACCTGGCCGGCGAGCCGCTGGACGAGCCCACCGCCCAATGGATCAGCGAGGGCTTGGGGGTGCCGATCATCGACAACTACTGGCAGACCGAGACCGGCTGGCCGATCCTGACCATTGCCAATGGCGTGGAGACGGCGCCGAGCAAGTTCGGCAGCCCGGGCGTGGCCATGTACGGCTACAACGTCAAGCTGATCGACGAGAACACCGGCGAGGAACTGACGGGGGCCAACCAGAAAGGCGTGGTGGCCATCGAAGGCCCGCTGCCGCCCGGCTGCATGCAGACGGTGTGGCGCGATGACGCGCGCTTCGTCAACACCTACTGGAAGAGTATCCCGGGGCGTCTGATCTACAGCACCTTCGACTGGGGCATCCGGGACCAGGATGGCTACTACTTCATCCTCGGTCGTACCGACGACGTGATCAACGTGGCCGGCCACCGCCTGGGCACGCGCGAGATCGAGGAATGCATTTCCAGCCACCCCAATGTGGCCGAGGTGGCTGTGGTCGGCGTGGCTGACCAGCTCAAGGGCCAGGTGGCCATGGCCTTTGCCGTGGCCAAGGACACCAGCGGCCTGACGGATGATGCCGCCCGACTCAAACTCGAAGGCGAGGTCATGAAGCTGGTGGACAGCCAGCTCGGCGCCGTGGCGCGGCCGTCGCGCGTGTTCTTCGTCAACCTGCTGCCCAAGACGCGCAGCGGCAAGCTGCTGCGGCGGGCGCTGCAGGCCGTAGCCGAGGGGCGTGATCCGGGCGACCTGACGACCATGGACGACCCGGCCGCTTTGCTTCAGATCCGCAGCCTGCTTGCCCCGCCGGCGAAAGCATAAGCTGCAACCATGGAAAGCATAAGTTTTCCACGGCGATGCCAATTCAATGGCACAATTGCATCTGTACTAGGCCCTTCCAGCCACAGTCGCATCCGCCAACCGGTTTAGCCGTGTCGCGGAAGGTTTTTTCAACCAGCTAAAAGTTTCCCGCAGGGAAACGGAGGTCAGCGAAATATGAGTGAATCCACTTCTCAGGGTTCCAACCCAGCCGCGTCTGTCTATCAGACCTACCAGGACAACACCTACCTGTTTGGTGGGAATGCGCCGTATGTCGAAGAGATGTACGAGAACTACCTGGCCAACCCCGGCAGCGTTCCCGACAACTGGCGTGACTATTTCGACGCGCTGCAGCATGTGCCGGCCGTCGACGGCAGCAACGCCAAGGATATTCCCCACCTGCCCGTCATCAATGCTTTCGCCGAGCGCGCCAAGCAGGGTGGTACCAAGGTGGTGGTGGCCAGTGCCGATGCCGAAATGGGCCGCAAGCGCACTGCAGCGCAACAGCTGATTGCCGCCTACCGCAATGTGGGCCAGCGCTGGGCCGATCTGGATCCCCTCAAGCGCACCGAGCGCCCGGCCATCCCTGAGCTGGAACCTTCGTTCTACGGCTTCAGCGATGCTGACCAGGAAACGGTGTTCGATACCAGCAACACCTTCTTCGGCAAGACCACGATGCCGCTGCGCGAGCTGCTCAACGCGCTGCGCGAAACCTACTGCGGGACCCTCGGTGCCGAATTCATGCACACCACCGACCAGGCGCAAAAACGCTGGTGGCAGCAAAAGCTGGAGAGCATCCGCAGCAAGCCCAGCTTTGGTGCAGAGCGCAAGAAGCAGATTCTTGACCGCCTGACCGCGGCCGAGGGCCTGGAGCGCTACCTGCATACCAAGTATGTCGGCCAGAAACGTTTCTCGCTCGAAGGCGGCGAGAGTTTCATTGCCGCCATGGATGAGCTGATCCAGCAAGCCGGTCTCAAGGGCGTGCAGGAAATCGTCATCGGCATGGCCCACCGTGGCCGCCTGAACGTGTTGGTGAATTCGCTGGGCAAGATGCCGGGCGACCTGTTCGCCGAGTTTGACCACACAGCACCGGAAGATCTGCCGGCCGGCGATGTGAAATACCACCAGGGTTTCAGCTCCGACGTTACGACCCTCGGCGGTCCGGTCCATCTGAGCCTGGCTTTCAACCCCTCGCACCTGGAAATCGTGAACCCGGTGGTGGAGGGCTCGGTGCGCGCCCGCATGGACCGCCGTGGCGACCCCAAAGGCAGCCAGGTGCTGCCGGTGCTGGTGCACGGCGACGCCGCCTTCGGTGGACAAGGTGTCAACCAGGAAACCCTGGCCCTGGCCCAGACCCGTGGTTACTCCACGGGTGGCACGGTGCATATCATCATCAACAACCAGATCGGTTTCACCACGTCCGATCCGCGCGACATGCGCTCGACCGTGTACTGCACCGACATCGTCAAGATGGTCGAAGCACCGGTGCTGCACGTCAACGGTGACGATCCCGAAGCCGTGGTGCTGGCCACGCAGCTGGCATTGGAGTTCCGCATGGAGTTCCGCCAGGACGTGGTGGTGGACATCACCTGCTTCCGCAAGCTGGGCCACAACGAGCAGGACACGCCGGCGCTGACGCAGCCGCTGATGTACAAGAAAATCGCTGCTCACCCCGGCACGCGCAAGCTCTACGCCGACAAGCTGGCCGCCCAAGGCCTGGGCGAGTCGCTGGGCGACGATATGGTGAAGGCCTATCGCGCTGCCATGGATGCGGGCAAGCACACGGTGGACCCGGTGTTGACCAACTTCAAGAGCAAGTATGCGGTCGACTGGTCGCCGTTCCTGGGCAAGAAGTGGACCGATGTCGGTGACACGGCCATTCCGTTGGCCGAGTGGAAGCGACTGGCTGAAAAACTGACCGCCATTCCCGCCGGCATCACGCCGCACCAACTGGTGAAGAAGGTGTATGACGACCGTGCGGCCATGGGCCGTGGCGACATCCCGGTGGACTGGGGCATGGGCGAGCACATGGCGTTTGCCTCGCTGGTGGCCAGCGGCTACCCGGTTCGTCTGTCGGGCGAGGACTGCGGCCGTGGGACCTTCACCCACCGTCATGCCGTAATCCATGATCAGAACCGCGAGAAGTGGGACACCGGTACCTATGTGCCGTTGCAGAACGTGGCTGAGAACCAGGCGCCGTTCGTCGTGATCGACTCCATTCTGTCGGAAGAGGCGGTGCTGGGCTTCGAATACGGCTACGCCTCCAACGACCCCAACACCCTGGTGATCTGGGAGGCGCAGTTCGGCGACTTCGCCAACGGCGCCCAGGTGGTGATCGACCAGTTCATCGCCTCCGGCGAGGTGAAGTGGGGCCGCGTCAACGGCATCACGCTGATGCTGCCGCACGGCTATGAAGGCCAGGGTCCCGAGCACAGCTCGGCGCGTCTGGAGCGCTTCATGCAGTTGGCTGCTGACACCAACATGCAAGTGGTGCAGCCGACCACGGCTAGCCAGATCTTCCACGTGCTGCGCCGCCAGATGGTCCGCAACCTGCGCAAGCCGCTGATCATCATGACGCCCAAGTCCCTGTTGCGCAACAAGGATGCGACTTCGCCGTTGTCCGAGTTCACCAAGGGTGGCTTTCAGACCGTCATCCCCGAGCAGAAGGACATCAAGGCCGACAAGGTCAAGCGTGTCATCGCCTGTTCTGGCAAGGTCTACTACGACTTGGTCAAGAAGCGTGAAGAGAAGGGCGCCGACGACGTAGCCATCATTCGTGTCGAGCAGCTCTATCCTTTCCCGCACAAGGTCTTTGCCGCTGAGCTCAAGAAGTACCTGAATGCCGGCGAGATCGTGTGGTGCCAGGATGAGCCGCAGAACCAGGGCGCCTGGTTCTTCATTCAGCACAACATTCACGAGAACATGAGCGAAGGCCAGAAGCTGGGCTACTCCGGCCGTGCCGCTTCGGCGTCGCCGGCAGTCGGCTACTCGCACCTGCACCAGGAACAGCAGAAGGCCCTGGTTGACGGTGCCTTTGGCAAGCTCAAGGGTTTTGTCCTGAGCAAATAAGGTCGCTAGTTTCTTAATCAGTTTGGGACGGGCCTGAAGGCCTGTCCTGTGAACCTAAAAAAGATACGGAAAGAATTCAAATGGCTATCGTAGAAGTCAAAGTGCCGCAACTGTCCGAGTCCGTGGCGGAAGCCACGATGTTGCAGTGGAAGAAAAAAGCCGGTGAGGCCGTCGCCGCCGACGAGATCCTGATCGAAATCGAGACCGACAAGGTGGTGTTGGAAGTGCCGGCACCTGCCGCTGGCGTGCTGGCCGAAATCCTGGTGGGTGATGGCGGCACGGTGGTGGCCGAGCAACTCATCGCGCGCATTGACACCGAAGGCAAGGCCGGTGTCGCTGCTCCGGCAGCCGCTGCGGCGCCTGCCGCCGCGCCCGTTGCTGCTGCAGCCCAGGTGTCCGCCTCCAAGGCCGGTGTCGCCATGCCGGCGGCCGCCAAGCTGATGGCGGACAACCAGCTCGCTGCTGGTTCCGTGGCCGGTACCGGCAAGGATGGTCGCGTGACCAAGGGTGATGTGCTGGCCGCTGTGGCTGGCGGTGCGAAGCCGGTTCCGGCTGCTATCCCGACCGGCGTGCCGACCAAGGCCTTGCCGCAGGTGGCAGCACCGTCGGTCGACCTCGGCGAGCGTCCCGAGCAGCGCGTGCCGATGAGCCGTCTGCGTGCCCGCGTGGCCGAGCGTCTGCTGCAGTCGCAGTCCACTAACGCCATCCTGACCACCTTCAACGAGGTGAACATGGCGCCGGTGATGGAAATGCGCAAGCGCTTCCAGGACAAGTTCGAGAAAGAGCACGGCGTCAAGATCGGCTTCATGAGCTTCTTCGTCAAGGCGGCCGTGCATGCGCTGAAGAAGTACCCGGTGCTCAACGCTTCGGTCGACGGCAATGACATCGTCTACCACGGCTACTTCGACATCGGTATCGCCGTCGGTTCGCCCCGCGGCCTGGTGGTGCCCATCCTGCGCAATGCCGACCAGATGAGCTTTGCCGACATCGAAAAGAAGATTGCCGAATACGGCGCCAAGGCGCGCGACGGCAAGCTCGGCATCGAAGAGATGACCGGCGGTACCTTCTCCATCTCCAACGGTGGTGTGTTCGGCTCCATGCTGTCCACCCCTATCATCAACCCGCCGCAGTCGGCCATCCTGGGCGTGCACGCCACCAAGGACCGTGCCGTGGTGGAGAACGGCCAGATCGTGATTCGCCCGATCAACTACCTGGCCATGAGCTACGACCACCGCATCATCGACGGTCGCGAAGCCGTGCTGGGTCTGGTGGCCATGAAGGAAGCGCTGGAAGACCCGGCTCGTCTCCTGTTTGACATCTGATGCAAACCCCCAGGCTGCGCGCACTGCGTGTCGCTTCGCCACCCCCCTTGCAGGGGGCAACACCAGCGGTCCGGCAAAGCCGGCTCCGCGGTGTTCCGCGATGAAGACACTTCATGCGTAGCGTGTTCTGCAACTGAAGCGAGAAATACTATGAGCAAGCAATTTGACGTGGTCGTCATTGGCGGCGGCCCCGGTGGCTATATCGGCGCCATCCGTGCTGCCCAGCTGGGCATGAATGTGGCCTGTATCGACGAATGGAAGAACGAGAAGGGCGGCCCGGCCCCGGGTGGTACCTGTACCAACGTCGGCTGCATCCCATCCAAGGCGTTGCTGCAGTCGTCCGAGCATTTCGAGCATGCCAACAAGCACTTTGCCGAGCACGGCATTGATGTGAAGGGCGTGTCCATGGACGTGGCGCGCATGGTGGCGCGCAAGGACGCTGTGGTGAAGCAGAACAACGACGGCATCCTGTACCTGTTCAAGAAGAACAAGGTGTCGTTTTTCCATGGCCGAGGCTCCTTCGTCAAGGCGGTCGAGGGCGGCTACGAGATCAAGGTGGCCGGCGCTGCCGAAGAGACCTTGGTGGCCAAGCAGGTCATCGTGGCCACGGGCTCCAACGCCCGCGCGCTGCCGGGTACGCCGTTCGACGAGGAAAACATCCTGTCCAACGACGGTGCGCTGCGCATCGGTGCCACGCCGAAGAAGCTGGGCCTGATCGGCTCCGGTGTGATCGGTCTGGAGATGGGTTCGGTCTGGCGCCGTCTGGGCGCCGAGGTCACCATCCTCGAAGGTCTGCCGACCTTCCTGGGCGCGGTGGACGAGCAGATCGCCAAGGAAGCCAAGAAGGCTTTTGACAAACAGAGCCTGAAGATCGAGCTGGGCGTGAAGGTCGGTGAGATCAAGTCCGGCAAGAAGGGCGTGAGCATTGCCTACACCAACGCCAAGGGCGAGGCCCAGACGCTGGATGTGGACAAGCTGATCGTCTCCATCGGCCGCGTGCCCAACACCACCGGCCTGAATGCTGAAGCGGTGGGCCTCAAGCTCGACGAGCGCGGCGCCATCGTGGTGGATGGTGACTGCCGTACCAGCCTGCCAGGCGTCTGGGCCGTGGGCGACGTGGTGCGCGGCCCGATGCTGGCACACAAGGCGGAGGAAGAGGGTGTCGCGGTGGCCGAGCGCATCGCCGGCCAGCATGGCCACGTGAACTTCAACACCATCCCCTGGGTCATCTACACCAGTCCGGAGATTGCCTGGGTCGGCCGCACCGAGCAGCAGCTCAAGGCGGACGGCGTGGCCTACAAGGCGGGTACTTTCCCCTTCCTGGCCAACGGCCGTGCGCGCGCGCTGGGCGATACCACCGGCATGGTGAAGTTTCTCGCCGATGCCAAGACCGATGAAATCCTGGGCGTTCATATCGTAGGCCCCATGGCCAGCGAGCTGATCTCCGAAGCCGTGGTGGCCATGGAGTTCAAGGCCAGCGCCGAGGATATCGCGCGTATCTGCCATGCGCATCCATCCCTGAGCGAGGCGACCAAGGAAGCTGCGCTGGCGGTGGACAAGCGTACGCTGAACTTCTGAGCCAGGTGCACCGGCTTGGCAGCGGTACTCGAGACTTATCAGTCTGAGCTCAAGACGCGGGGTTACGGGAGTGACCCCGCGCAGTTGCGTGCGGTCGTCGCGCTGGACCGCTGCGCCGCCGAATGGGCCAAGTACAAGGAAAAGCGTTCCAACGCGCTGAAAAAGCTCATCAACAACCCCGACATTCCCAAGGGGGTGTACATGTACGGCGGCGTGGGGCGCGGCAAGAGCTTTCTGATGGACTGCTTCTTCAATGCCGTGCCGCTCAAGCGCAAGACCCGGCTGCATTTCCACGAGTTCATGCGCGAGGTGCATCGCGAGTTGGCAGAGCTGCAGGGTACGGTCAATCCGCTCAATGCGCTGGCCGAGCGCATGGCACTAAAGTACAAACTCATCTGCTTCGATGAGTTCCACGTTGCCGATATCACCGATGCCATGATCCTGCACCGCCTGCTGGCGGCGTTGTTTGCCAATGGCGTCGGTCTGGTTGCTACCTCCAACTTTCAGCCTGACGAGCTTTATCCCAACGGGCTGCACCGCGAGCGCATTCTGCCTGCTATTGCACTGCTCAATCAGAAACTTGAAATCGTCAACGTGGATAACGGCACCGACTACCGCCGTCGTGCCATGGAGCATGTGAAGCTCTACCACACGCCGCTCGGCCCCGAGGCCGATGCCGCCATGACCGAGGCCTTCAATCGGCTGGCCGAAACGCAGGACGAGGATCCGGCGCTGCACATCGAGGCGCGCGAGATTCGCGCCCGGCGCAAGGCTGGCGGTGTGGTCTGGTTCGATTTTCGGACCTTATGCGGCGGCCCGCGCTCGCAGAACGACTATCTGGAAATTGCTACTCAGTTTCATACCGTTTTCCTGAGCGATGTGCCGCACATGCCGGTGCGCATGGCGTCCGAGGCGCGGCGTTTCACCTGGCTGGTCGATGTCTTGTACGACCGGCGCGTCAAGCTCATCATGTCGGCGGCGGTACCACCGGAAGCGTTGTATACCGAGGGTCCTCTGGTTCACGAATTTCCGCGCACCGTGTCACGGCTTAACGAAATGCAATCGCAGGAGTTCCTTTCCCTTGATCGGCGCGTGGTGGATACTCGACTGACATGAAAAACTGGTTTTTCCTCCTGTCTATCGGCCTTGCGGTCTCCGGGCTGCAGGCGCAGCAAGTGCAAGAGCTGGCCGCGCCTGCCACCGATGCCTTTCAAGTTGAACTCGACCGTATTCAGGTGGAGCGGAGACGACAGGAAGCACACTACGCCAAGGAAGAGGCCGCCTGTTACCAGCGGTTTGCAGTCAATGACTGTCTACGCCAGGTGCGTGTTAAGCGCCGCTTGGTGATGGAGGATCTGCGGCGCCAGGAGATCGCCGTCAACGACGAGCAGCGCCGACAAAAAGGTGTGGAGGAGATTCAGCGGCTGGAAGAGAAATCTTCGCCTGCCGCACTGCAGGAAGCTGCGGAGAAGCGTGAGGCGGCCATTCAGGACCACAAGGAGCGGCTGGAGCGGGCTGAGCAAAAGAAGGTAGACAAACTGCAATCCGAGAAGGACCGGCTTTCGGCGACGCCACGCGGCGAGCAGGATAAGAGCAGCGATCGCCCAACGGCAGAGAGTCGGGCCGCAGACAAGCAGGAATACGAAGAAAAACAGCGCCAAGCACAGGAAAACAGGGCCCGGCGTGACAAGGCGCTGGCCGACAAGGTGGGCCAACCACCGGTCCGGCCCTTACCCACCCCACCCTGATCGGCTTCAATCCAGCGGTTCGAGCTTGACGATGACCAACGACAGGTTATCGCCGCTGCCGCGGGCGCGTGAGCGGGCTTTGTCTATCAGGAATTCGCTGGCTTCCCGGGCTGACAGGCTGGACAGGGCTGCCCCGAGTTCAGCGTTGTTGAAGTAGTGCCAGACCCCGTCGCTGCAGGCCATCAGGGTGTCGCCGGGGCGTAGCTGGGGGATGAAATGCATCTCCATGGGGGGATCGCTTTCCGTGCCCAGGCAACCCATCAGGATATTGGATTGGGGGTGGACACGGGCTTCCTCTTCCGTGATGCTGCCGCCCTCGACCAGTGTCTGGACATAGGAGTGGTCGAGTGTGCGCCTGACCAGTCGATCGCCGTGGTAATGGTAGATGCGCGAGTCGCCGGCATGGATCCAGTGGCAGTCGCCACCCGGGTTGATCAGGAAGGCCGCCAGCGTGCTGTGTGGTTCCTGTTCGGAGGAAATGGCGGCTAGCTTGATGACCAGATGCGCCTCCTGCACCAGTTGTTTGAGCAATGTTGGCGCATCGTCGGTTTCCGGTGCATAGCGCTCAAACAGTTGTTTGGCCGTCATCATGACTTGGTCCGATGCGGTGCGGCCGCCACTGCGGCCGCCCATGCCGTCGGCTACGACCGCCAGTATGCAGCCGTTGATGCGCGGGTGGTTCAACAGCGCTACCTGGTCCTGCTGGTATTCACGATCCCCCTTGTGGATTCCGGTTGATGCAGTGAGTCGATAACCTTTGCTCATGGTCAGCAGCCTGAAGGACAAAGTCCTCGATAAGTCGGTGTGAAAGACGTATTATCGAAGCAAGTGGGGAGATGAGGATGTTTGCTTCCCCCGGTTTGTCTTTTTACTGCGACTCTTGGACTCCAATCTCCATTCCCCCGAACGTCACCTGATCGAGCTGCGCATCGAGCATGCCGATCTTGACGCCATGATCGACCGTCTCAGCCAGGCCTTGCCCCTGGACGAATTGCTGATCCGGCGACTCAAGAAGAGGCGCCTGGTCCTGCGTGACGAAATTACGCGTCTTGAGCGCAGTCTCACGCCCAACGAGCCGGCCTGACGCATGAGTTTGCAGACCCTGGTCCAGGAGGCGTTCGCGCCTGGCAGCGTGCTGGCGCGTGCCGTGGATGAGTTCCGGCTACGTCCGGGCCAGACCGAGATGGCTCTTGCTGTGGCCCGGACGATGGAGCAGGGCGGTGCGCTGGTGGTGGAAGCCGGGACGGGGGTTGGCAAGACCTTCTCCTACCTGGTGCCGGCCTTGCTCAGTGGCGAACGGATCTTGCTGTCCACTGCCACCAAGACTCTGCAGGACCAGCTCTACGCGCGCGATTTACCGCGTCTGATCACGGTCCTGGGCGTTCCTGTTCGCACAGCATTGCTCAAAGGGCGCGGCAGTTACCTGTGCCTGCACCGTATGGAATTGGCGCGTCACAGCCTTTCCCCTGCGGAGGCAGGGGCTGCGCGTGCCTTGGCACGGATCGAGATCTGGGCGCAGCAAACCCGTACCGGTGATCTGGCCGAATTGCCCGGGCTGGATGAGCGCTCTGCGCTTATTCCGCTGGTGACGTCCACGCGCGAGAACTGCCTGGGCAGCCAGTGCCCGAAGTTTCGTGACTGCCATGTCAATCTGGCGCGCCGTGAAGCGCTGGCGGCCGATGTGGTGGTTATCAACCACCATCTGTTTTTTGCCGACCTGGCCGTGCGCGAATCCGGTATGGCTGAATTGCTGCCAACGGTCAGGACGGTCATCTTCGATGAGGCGCATCAGCTCAATGAAACCGGGGTCCAGTTTCTCGGACGACAACTCTCGACCGGGCAACTGCTGGATTTCGCCCGCGACATGCTGGCCTGTGGCCTGCAGCAGGCCAGGGGACTGGTGGACTGGTCGCAACGCGCCTCGGTTCTGGAGCGGGCCGCGCGCGACCTGCGTTTGTGCGCGGGTCGGTCGTTCCCAGGAGCCAAGCAGGGCTGGACAGGGGTGGCACCTGACCATATTGAGCCGCAGGTGTGGCTGGATGCCTTGGTCGCGCTGCAGAGTGCCTGCAATGAGGCATTCGCTGCACTGGCGACAGTGAGTGAAATCTCGCCGGATTTTGTGCGTCTGCAAGAGCGGGTTGAGTCCTTGGCAGCCTTGACGGACTTTTTCATTCGCGATTGCGAGCCCGGCTCGGTACGTTGGCTGGATGTCGGCAGTCAGTTGCGCTTGGTGGAGTCGCCACTGGATATTGCCGCAGCCGTGCAGAACCGGTTGCTGGCGTCGACGGAGCCAGCCGAGGCTGGGAAGTCCTGGATTTTTACCTCGGCCACACTTGGCGACGATGCCGCCTTGAGTTGGTTCACCGAGCCTTGTGGTTTGACGCAAGCCGAGATACTGCGGGTGGACAGCCCATTTGACTACCCGCAGCAGGCCGCTTTGTATGTTCCCGCGAAACTGCCCAAACCGGCAGACCCGGCCCACAGCGAGCAGGTGGCGGCCTTGGTCGTCCGCATGGCTTCTCTGCTGGGCGGCCGTACTTTGGTACTGACCACCACTTTGCGTGCCTTGCGCGCGGTCAGCGAAGCTGTGCAGGCGTATTTGCCGGAAGGCACTGATTTGCAGGTGCTTGCCCAAGGGCAGTTGCCCAAGCGCGAGTTGATGGCGCGCTTTCGCCAAGGGTCTGAGCCTGGGCAACCCGGTTGCATTCTGGTGGCCTCCGCTTCGTTCTGGGAGGGGGTTGATATTCCCGGCGATGCCCTTCAACTGGTGTTCATTGACAAACTGCCGTTCCCGCCGCCCAATGATCCATTGGTGCAGGCGCGTGCCAAACGCCTGGAAGAAACCGGGCGTAGCCCGTTCAACGACTACTTTGTGCCGGAGGCGGCGGTGGCTCTCAAGCAGGGGGCCGGGCGCCTGATCCGGCGCGAGACCGATCAGGGGGTGCTGGTTCTATGCGACACCCGATTGCTGAGCATGGGGTATGGCCGACGTCTGCTGGCAGCCTTGCCGCCGATGCGTCGAATCAGCTCGGAGGACGAAGTGCTGGAATTGCTGGCAGCGCTTACCAGAACTTCCACCACGGATCCGACCTTGATTTGAAGCCCTGGCTCAGATACTCGCTCTGCGGATAGTTCTTTTCGAGCACCCGCTTGGCATCGTCGCGCAGCTGCGGCATGTTCAGTGCCTCATAGGACTTGACCAAGATGAACAGGGCTTCCTCCAAAGCCGGTGCACCTTGGTAGTCCGTGAGAGCGATCTGGATCCGGTTGACGGCAGCCAGATAGGCGCCGCGCGAGTAGTAGTAGCGCGCCACGTGGACTTCGTACTGGGCCAGAGAATTGACGATGTAGTTCATGCGCAGCCGTGCATCGGGCGTGTAGCGGGAATCGGGGAAGCGCGTGGCCAGTTCCTTGAAGGATTCAAACGACTCCTTGGCGGCCTTCTGGTCGCGTTCTGCCAAATCCTGGCGCGTGATCGAGGAGAACATGCCGAGGTCATCGTTGAAATTGATGATGCCCTTGAGGTAGAGCGCATAGTCGAGGGCGGGGCTGGCGGGATGCAGCTTGATGAAGCGATCCAGCGTGGCCAGCGCCTGGGCCGGCTCCTGGTACTTGTAGTGAGCGTAGGCCTTGTCAAGCTGAGCTTGCTGGGCCAGCGGGGTGCCTGCAGCGCGTCCCTCGAGTTTTTCGAGCAGGGGAATGGCCTTATCGTAGGCACCGATGCTGAGTTCGTCCTTGGCTTCGGCGTAGATCTTGTTCGGGCTCATGCCGGCTGTCTTGTCGACAGGCGTGGATGAGCATCCGGCAATCAGCGCTGCCCCAGTTGCCAAGAACAGGGTACAGACAACCGATAATTTGGTGCGAAGCATTACAGGCTACTCTCTCTTGAAAGAATCGAACTTAATTATATCGACCACCCCTGCTGACGAGGAGCTTGAGGACGGTGTGGACAGTCCCATTGAAGCAGAATCGCGTGCGTGGGTCGTGGGCGAGGCCTTGCACGGATCGCGCCTGGATCGCGCCCTGGCGGAGATGATTCCAGAGTTCTCCCGTAGCTACCTGCAGCAACTCATTGAAGCCGGGGCGGTGACCCAGAACGGCGTCGCCTTGCGCAAGCCGGCACTCAAGGTCAAGGCCGGCGAGCACGGTGTCATCGAATTGCGGCCGACGCCCCAGAGCCAGGCTTTCAAGCCTGAAGCCATTCCCTTGCAGATCGTCTTCGAAGATCCGCATCTGATGGTGATCAACAAACCAGCCGGGCTGGTGGTGCATCCGGCTCCGGGCAACTGGTCCGGGACCTTGCTGAACGGTCTGTTGGCCTACGATACCCAGGCGGCACAACTGCCGCGGGCTGGTATTGTCCATCGGTTGGACAAGGATACCAGCGGCCTGATGGTCGTGGCCCGGAACCGGGCGACGATGGATGCCTTGGTGCGGCTGATCGCCCTGCGCGAGGTGAGCCGCCAGTATGTGGCGTTGGCGCACCATCCTTGGAATGGCCCCTCCCGCCGCGACGTTGACGCGCCGATCGGACGCGATCCGCGCAACCGCCTGCGCATGGCGGTGGTTGATCTGACGCGTCATGCCGGCAAGCCAGCTAAAACCAGCATCGAACAGCTCGCCAACTGTGAGCAGGGCTGTTTGTTGCGATGTACTCTGCACACCGGACGCACGCACCAGATCCGGGTTCACTTGGCATCGATCGGCCACCCGCTGGTGGCCGATGAGCTCTATGGCGGTGCGGCAGCAGCAGGCCTGCAGCGACAAGCCCTGCATGCCTGCCGCCTGGCGTTCACGCATCCGATGACAGGGCAGTCCTTGGTGTTCCGGGCGCCGTTGCCGGACGATTTGCAAAGGGCCTTGCAGGCCTGGGGGCTGGGCTACAATGCAAAAAAGGAAGACCCTTGAAAGCTTCCCTTCGGCCCCGGCCTTTGCCGGGACGCCTCCGGCCAAGGACGCATCGGTCCATGAGCCGCGCCTCGCCAAACACCCTGATATTCGCATCGAGATGATGCTTTTTTCTGGACTCGCAAGACCATGAATACGGCGGATGCCAAGCGCGTGCTGGAAACAGCCCTGATCTGCTCACAGCAACCCCTGCAACTGCGGGACATGCGGACGCTGTTCAACGATGAGCTGGGGGGAGACACGATCAAGCAGTTGCTGCTCGATCTCCAGCAGGAATGGACCCTGCGCGGCGTGGAACTGGTGTGTGTTGCCAGCGGGTGGCGCTTTCAAAGCCGCCCTGAAATGCGCGAATATCTGGATCGCCTGCACCCGGAGAAGCCGCCGCGCTACACGCGTGCGACGCTCGAAACCCTGGCCATCATTGCCTACCGACAGCCGGTGACGCGCGGAGACATGGAGGACATCCGGGGTGTGACCATCAACTCGATGCTCCTCAAGCAACTGGAAGACCGTGGCTGGATTGAGGTCATTGGTCACCGTGAGGCGGTCGGCCGGCCGGCGCTGTATGCGACGACCAAGCAATTTTTAGATGACCTCGGTCTGGAGTCCCTTGACCAGCTTCCCTTGATGGAAACGCCGGCGCAGCAAGCCGGCATGCTCGACTTGCTGGGCGTCGCGCAGGAATCCTTGCCGATGGAGGGGGCGGGCGGTGACGATACAGGGACAGCGCAATCCGAGCCGACAGAGCAAGCTGGAGCCCCAGATGAACTCTTTGTCTTGAGTGGAAATCAACCATGAACGATCACAACCCTTCTGCGCCCTTGCCGGCACAGGCCACTGAGTCTGGCGAAGCTGAGGCACAGAAAGCCGTTGCTCTGTCCGAGAACGCCGGCATGGCCCGCGAACCCAGAGAAGATGGCGTGCCGCAGACTCGTTCTCCGACGAGGGATACCCAGGCGAGCCGGATGAGTGAGGCGAGCTACCGCTTTGAAGATGTGGTGTCTGGCCAATTGGATGCCGATGAGGCAGCGCCGGATGTGACGTTGCCGTCCAAGCGGGTGCTGGCGCCCCAGGTGGAAACGCCGAAGCTGCACAAGGTGCTGGCGCAGGCCGGCATGGGGTCGCGGCTTGAAATGGAGCAACTCATCATGGAGGGGCGGATCTCGGTCAACAACGAGCCGGCCCATATCGGTCAACGAATCCAGTTCGGTGACCATATCAAGGTCAATGGCAAGCCGGTGCGTTTTCGCATCGAGCCGCCGGCCGCGCGCGTGATCGCGTACCACAAGCCGGTCGGCGAGGTCGTGACGCACGACGACCCGCAGAACCGGCCGACGGTTTTCCGCAAGCTGCCCAAGCTCGGGCAGGGCAAGTGGCAATCGGTCGGTCGCCTGGATCTCAATACCGAGGGGCTGCTCCTGTTCACCAATTCCGGCGAATTGGCCAACAAACTGATGCATCCCCGTTTTGGCTTGGAACGGGAGTATGCCGTGCGCGTACTTGGCGCTCTGAGCAAGGAAGAAAAACAGCGCCTGCTCGAAGGCGTCCAGCTGGATGATGGCGAGGCCCAGTTCGGCTCGATCGAGGAGGGCGGTGGTGAAGGCTCGAACTGCTGGTACCGCGTCACCATTTCCGAAGGGCGTAACCGTGAGGTGCGCCGCATGCTGGAGGCGGTCGGCCACGCGGTCAGTCGCCTGATCCGCATCCGCTATGGCGCCATGATGCTGCCACGTGGCCTGAAGCGCGGTGCTTGGATGGAGCTCGATGAAACCGATATCAAGGCCTTGATGCGCGTTGCCGACCGTCGTGGTGCGCCAAGCGGCGGCGATATGGCGGGCGCCGCCGAGGGGGATGGGCCAAACCGTTCCCAGCCTGGGGGTAAAGCGGGTGGGGCGGGCCGTAACAAGCGACGTGGCGGCGGTGGCAACGGGCCTCGCGGCCAGGGACAGGGTGCGGCCAATCCGGGTGTACGTAAATCCCAGGGACGCAAGGAGCGGGGCGACCGTCAGGGAGGCGATGCCCAGCCGGATCCGATGAAGACAGCCTTCGGTTACATCGGCGCTGATAGCTTCACGCGCCAACGCCAGGGGCCGCGTCGTGATGGCGGAGGCGGAGGTCAGCGCCGCGGGGGGCGTGGTCGCTGAGGTCTGCCCTACGGCATCTACCGGCCTACTCCACAGAGAGATTTTTGACCCATTAGACAAGCTTGTAATGCCTAACAGGTTAAAATCCAAGGCTTTGCCCAGTGGGTAGAAACTGAACACCAATAACTCAGGAAAATCACATGTCTATCGAACGCACTCTCTCCATCATCAAGCCCGATGCCGTCGCCAAGAACGTGATCGGTCAGATCTATGCCCGCTTCGAAGCCGCCGGCCTGAAGGTCATCGCCGCCAAGATGGCTTATTTGTCCCGTCGTGAAGCCGAGGCGTTCTACGCTGTGCACAAGGAGCGTCCCTTCTTCAAGGATCTGGTGGACTTCATGGTGTCCGGCCCAGTCATGATCCAGGTGCTGGAAGGTGAAGGCGCCATCCTGAAGAACCGTGACCTGATGGGCGCTACCGATCCCAAGAAGGCTGCCCCGGGTACCATTCGCGCCGATTTCGCCGACAGCATTGACGCCAATGCTGTGCACGGCTCCGATGCCGCCGAGACGGCCGCTGTGGAAGTGGCCTTCTTCTTCCCCGGTATGAACGTCTATTCGCGCTAAACATGAGATGACGGCCAACCTGCTCGATTACGACCTCGACGGTTTGGCCGCCTTTTGCGAGCGGCTGGGTGAAAAACGGTTTCGTGCCACCCAACTGTTTCGCTGGATCCATCAAAAAGGGGCGTCAAGTTTCGGCGAGATGACCGATCTGGCGAAGTCCCTGCGCGAGAAGCTTGCGACGACGGCCCATATCAAGGGGCTGGATGTCATCTCCCAGCAAATCTCTGCCGACGGCACCATCAAGTGGCTGTTCGATGTGGGGGATGGCAATGCCGTCGAGGCTGTTTTCATCCCCGAGGAAGACCGCGGCACGCTGTGCGTTTCGTCCCAGGCCGGTTGTGCGGTCGGCTGCCGCTTTTGTTCGACCGGCCATCAGGGGTTCAGCCGCAACTTGACGACGGGCGAAATCATCGCCCAACTCTGGTTTGCCGAGCGGTTCTTGCGCCAGCATCTCGGACGCCAGGATCGGGTCATCACCAATGTGGTGATGATGGGCATGGGTGAGCCGTTGCAGAACTACGGCGAACTCATTCCGGCCCTGCGCATCATGCTGGACGATCATGGCTACGGCCTGTCGCGTCGCCGTGTGACCGTGTCCACCTCGGGCGTGGTGCCCATGATGGATCGCCTGGCACAGGATTGCCCGGTGGCGCTGGCGGTGTCCCTGCATGCGCCCAACGATGCTTTGCGCGACAACTTGGTGCCGTTGAACCGGAAGTACCCGATTGCCGAACTGATGGCGGCCTGCAACCGCTATCTGGCCCATGCGCCGCGTGATTTCATCACCTTTGAGTACTGCATGCTCGATGGTGTGAACGATCAACCCGAACATGCGCGGCAACTGGTCCAATTGGTGCGCCAGCACGCGACCGGTGGTGTCTGGTGCAAGTTCAACTTGATTCCCTTCAATCCATTCCCTGAGTCAGGCTTGGTGCGGTCGCCACAAAGCCAGGTGCTTGCTTTCGCAAAAATCCTCTCGGATGCTGGTATCGTGACGACCGTGCGCAAAACTCGCGGGGACGATATTGATGCCGCCTGTGGGCAACTGGCTGGCGATGTCAAGGACCGTACCCGGGTGAGTGAGCGTATCGCGCAGCAGCGCATCGTGATGCTCAAACCCGTGGTGGCAACAGAAAAGAACTCGGAGGAGATTTAAGGCATGACAATCAGCGAGACAGGATCGCGACGAGCCGCCATGTATTTATGGAGCGCTTGTCTGGCGCTGGCGGCTGTGGCGGGGCTGTCCGGCTGCGCCACGACCGAGCCAGCAGGGATGCATGGCAATCAGCCTGATATCGTGACCGATTCCGATGAGCCTGAGGCGCGCAAGCGGGCCCGCATCCGGCTGGAACTGGCCATCGGCTATTTTGAGCAGGGGCAGACGACGGTTGCGCTTGATGAGATCAAGCAGGCGCTGGTGGTGGATCCGGCTTATGCCGAGGCCTACAACCTGCGCGGCCTGATTTACATGCGCTTGAACGATCTGCGTCTGGCTGAAGAGAGCTTTCGCCGTGCCATGGCGCTCAATCCGCGCGATGCCAATGTGACGCACAACTATGGCTGGCTGCTGTGCCAGCAGGCGCGTTACCCCGAATCCTTCCAGGCCTTTGCGCAGGCCATTGCCAACCCGACTTATGGCGGGCGTGCCAAGACTTGGATGGCCCAGGGGCTATGCCAGGCCCGGGCTGGCCAGCGGGCCGAGGCTGAGTACAGTTTGGGCAAGTCCTATGAACTCGATGCTGCCAACCCCGTCACGGGTTACAACTTGGCAATGTTGCTGTTTCAGCGGGGTGAGCTGACGCGTGCCCAGTTCTATATCCGGCGCCTGAACAACGGCGAGATGGCCAACGCCGAGTCCCTGTGGCTCGGCATCAAAATCGAGCAGCGTTTGAACAATCGTGAGGCCGAGGAGCAGTTGGCCACACAACTGAAGAAGCGTTATCCACAGTCGCGCGAAGTCGGAGCCTATGAGCGAGGGGCATTCAATGAGTGAGGAACAAGCACAGGCGGCAGAAACCGCTGCATCAACAGTGAGCGAGACGGTGGCCCCGCAGGTCACGGCGGGCGAGTTGCTGCGCCAGGCGCGCGAGGCGGCTGGCCTGCACGTGGCCGCGCTGGCAGTGTCCATGAAAGTGCCGGTCAAGAAGCTGGAAGCGCTGGAGGCCGACCGGCTCGACCTGTTGCCCGATGCCGTGTTCGTGCGCGCACTGGCATCCAGTGTCTGCCGGACCCTGAAGATCGATCCGGCACCGGTGCTCGCCTTGTTGCCGCAAACAGCGGTGCCGCAGCTCAAGCCGGATGAGTGGGGGATCAATACCCCGTTTCGTGCGCCGGGCGATGCGACGACGGTGTCCATGTGGAACCAACTCTCGCGTCCTGGTGTGCTGGCGGCCTTGGCGCTTCTGGCGGGTGCACTGGTATTGATTTTCTTCCCGACGATGGAGCGCAAGGACGGCACCGGTGCTGCTTCGTCCGAGGTGGTGGTCGCCGTCCCGGTACCGGCTCAGGAGCCGCAGCCCGTGGTTGAAAAACCTGTAGAGGCTCTTCCTGAGCCTGCCGCGCCGGTATTACCGCCGGCTACACCAGCCGTTACCGGCAAGCAACCGGCTGCAGCGGTTGCACCGGTTGCACCGGTTGCACCGGTTGTCAGTCCCCCAGTCACCGCTGCAGCCGGGACGCCGGCGCCTGTGTCTGGCAGCGGGGTGCTTGCTTTCAAGGCCCGTGGGACGTCCTGGGTCGAGGTGACGGACGCACAGGGCGTGGTCCAGTTGCGCCGTACGCTGATGGCGGGTGAAACAGTGGGCGTCTCAGGTGCGCTGCCGTTGTCGGTCGTGGTGGGGCGTGTCGATGCCACTGAAGTCATGGTGCGTGGCAAGCCGTTCAGTCTGGAGACTGTTGCCCGCGAGAATGTCGCCCGTTTCGAGGTGAAGTAAGTGCAGCCCTGTCTTCCGATCGAGCAGGCGGCGCCGAAGTCGCGCCGTACGCGTCAGGCCCGTGTGAGCTGGGGGGCGCGTGTTGTGACCGTCGGTGGTGATGCGCCGGTGCGCGTCCAGTCCATGACCAACACTGACACGGTGGACGCCATTGGCACGGCCATCCAAGTCAAGGAACTGGCCCTGGCCGGCTCCGAGATGGTCCGCATCACGGTCAATACGCCGGAGGCTGCGCAGGCGGTGCCGCACATCCGCGAGCAGCTTGACAGGATGGGCATCGATGTGCCCCTGATCGGTGATTTTCATTACAACGGACATACGCTGCTGACGACGTACCCGGCGTGTGCCGAGGCCTTGTCCAAATACCGCATCAACCCGGGCAACGTCGGCAAGGGCGACAAGCGCGACCGCCAGTTTGGTCAGATGATCGAGGTGGCCATGCGCTGGCGCAAGCCGGTGCGCATCGGCGTCAACTGGGGCAGCCTGGATCAGGAACTGCTGGCCAGCCTGATGGACGAGAACAGCCGGCGTGTCGAGCCCTGGGATGCCAAGGCGGTGATGTACGAAGCGCTGGTGACTTCTGCCATCGACTCCGCCCGCTTTGCCGAAGGCATGGGCATGGATGGCAATCAGATCATCCTGTCTTGCAAGGTCAGCGGCGTGCAGGACCTGATTTCGGTCTACCGCGAACTGGCCAAGCGCTGTGATTACGCGCTTCATCTGGGCTTGACCGAAGCTGGCATGGGAACCAAAGGCACGGTTGCTTCCGCTGTGGCGCTTTCTATCCTGCTGCAGGAAGGGATTGGCGACACCATTCGCGTCTCGCTGACGCCGCAACCGGGCGAGGCGCGCACGCAGGAGGTGGTGGTCGCCTCGGAGATCCTGCAGGCGCTGGGTCTGCGTGCCTTCGTGCCCAGCGTCACGGCCTGCCCGGGCTGTGGCCGAACCACCAGTACCACCTTCCAGGAACTGGCCAAGCAGATCGACGACTTCCTGCGCGCGCAGATGCCGGTCTGGCGCAAGCGCTACCCGGGCGTCGAGATGCTCAAGGTGGCGGTGATGGGGTGTATCGTCAACGGGCCGGGCGAAAGCAAGCATGCCGATATCGGCATCAGTCTGCCGGGCACTGGCGAGGCGCCGGCCGCGCCGGTCTTCATCGACGGCGAAAAGCGCATGACTTTGCGCGGCGACGCGATTGCGCGTGATTTCCAGCAAGTGGTCGAAACCTATATTGAAAACCGTTTCGGTGCCCATAAGGTATCCGAAGCTGCCTGAACAGATTCATGACAGAAAAGAAGATGGCCGCCAAGGCCGAGAAGCTGACTGCCGTCAAGGGCATGAATGACATCCTGCCGCCGGATTCGGCCCGCTGGGAGTGGCTGGAGCAGCAAGTGCGTTCGTTGATGGCGTGCTATGCCTACAGCAACATTCGCACGCCGATCGTTGAGCCCACGCCGCTGTTCATTCGTGGCCTGGGGGAGGTAACCGACATCGTCGAGAAGGAGATGTATTCCTTCGAAGATCGCCTCAATGGCGAACACCTGACGCTGCGGCCCGAGTGCACTGCCGGTGTGGTGCGCGCGGTGGTAGAGCATTCCATGCTCTACGACGGCGGCAAGCGCCTGTACTACATGGGGCCGATGTTCCGCCATGAGCGGCCGCAACGCGGGCGCTATCGCCAGTTCCACCAGATCGGTGCCGAAGCGCTGGGCTTTGCCGGCGCCGAGATCGATGCCGAGTTGATCCTGCTGGCCGATGCGCTGTGGAAGACGCTGGGCCTGAACGACGTGCGCCTGGAGCTCAACAGTCTTGGCCAGCCAGAGGAACGCAAGCAGCACCGCGCTGCACTGATTGCCTATTTCGAGCAGCATGCCGATCAGCTCGACGAAGAGGCGCGTCGGCGCCTGCACCTCAATCCGCTACGCATCCTTGACACCAAGAACCCGGCTATGCAGGCACTGGTGGACGCAGCACCCAAGCTGATCGATTTCCTGGGCGAGGCTTCGCTGGCCCATTTCAACCAGGTCCGCGCCATGCTGGATGCCAATGGCGTGGCTTACAGCATCAACCCGCGTCTGGTGCGCGGCATGGACTATTACAACCTGACCGTGTTCGAGTTCATCACCACGCGACTGGGTTCGCAGGGCACGATCTGCGGTGGCGGCCGCTACGACTACCTGATCGAGCAGATTGGTGGCAAGCCGGCGCCAGCGGTTGGCTGGGCCTTGGGCGTGGAACGCGTGCTTGAACTGCTGAAGGAGCAGGGCATGGAGAATCCCTCGCCCGAGCTGGACGCTTATGCCATCGTGCCGGAAATCGGGAATTTGCCGGCGGCCATGAAATGCCTGCAGACCTTGCGAGCTGCAGGCGTGCGCGTGCAAATGCATGCCGGCACGGGTGAGGGCATGGGCAGCATGAAATCGCAGTTCAAGCGTGCCGATGCCAGCGGTGCCCGCTACGCCTTGATCTTCGGCGCTGATGAGTTGGCGCAGAACCTGGTGACCGTCAAAGCTTTGCGCGACGGCAGCGGCGCGCAGACGGCGCACCCGCTGGGGCAGGTGGCCGACTGGGCGTCCCACCTACAATCGCGGTCTTAAACCAATACACCTCATGGCACATCTCGATCTCGAAGAACAAGAGCAGCTTGACCAGCTCAAGCATTTCTGGCGCCAGTACGGCAACGCCATCACCTGGGCGCTCATCGTGGTGCTGGCGGCCTTTGCCGGCTGGAACCTGTACCAGTACTGGCAGCGCAACCAGGCGGCCCAGGCGGCAGCCATGTACGACGAGGTGGAGCGTATTGCCATGACGGGTGACGCAGCCAAGCTCGATCGCGCGCTGGCTGATATGAAGGACAAATTTGCTTCGACCACCTACGCCCAGCAAGCTGGCCTGCTGGCAGCCAAGGTCTATGTCGAAACCGGCAAGTTTGATGCCGCCAAGGCGGCGCTGCTCTGGGTGGCCGAGAAATCCTCGGATGAGGGCTACCAAGCCATTGCCCATCTGCGCCTGGCGGGGGTGCTGCTGGAGTCCAAGGCCTATGACGAGGCGCTCAAGCAGTTGTCTGGCAATTTCCCTGCCGACTTTACCGCCCTGGCCGCCGACCGGCGCGGCGACATCTACCAGGCGCAGGGCAAGAAGACCGAGGCCGTGGCTGAATACCTCAAGGCCTACCAAGGGCTGGACGCAAGCAGTGAATATCGCCGCTTGGTCGATGTGAAGCTGGCTGCGCTGGGTGCCAGCGTTCCGGTTGAGCGTGCCGCAGGAGGTACCAAGTGAGCCGGGCATTTCGTGGACTTTCGGGCGTGCTGCGGGGGGCATTGCCCTTGGCCATGGCGATCTTGTTGGCGGCCTGCTCCAGTGGCCCGCAAAAGCCGAAGCCGGCCGAACTGTCGCCCGGCGCCAATCTGATCGGCGTGCGCCAGGCTTGGAGCACCAAGATCGGCGAGGTGGCGTTGCCCTTGAATGTCCGTGTGGTGGGGCAAAGCGTGGCGCTGGCCTCGTCGGATGGCACCGTCGCGGTGCTGGATGCGCGTAGCGGTGGCGATCTCTGGCGTGCATCGCTGGGTACGCCGCTGAGCACGGGTGTTGGCTACGACGGTCAACGCGCGGCGGTCATCACCCGTGGCAATGAGGTTGTCGCACTGGAGTCCGGTCGTGAGATCTGGCGCCAGCGTCTCAATGCCGTCAGCTTGACCGCTCCACTGGTGGCTGGCGGACGAGTCTTTGTGCTCGGCGCGGACCGCACAGTCAGCGCCTTCGACGGGCAGTCTGGCCGCCGCCTATGGCAGCAGCAGCGTTCGGGGGAAGCCCTGGTGCTGCGCCAGGCCGGCGTCCTGCTGGCCGTGGGCGATACGCTGGTAGTGGGTTTGTCTGGCAAATTGGTGGGTTTGAATCCGCTCAATGGCAGCGTGCGTTGGGAAGCGGCGATTGCTTCACCGCGCGGTGTGAACGATATTGAACGACTGGTGGATCTGGTGGCCGGTGTGAGCCGTGAGGGCGACGTGGTCTGTGCCCGTGCCTTCCAGGCGGCCGTAGGCTGTGTTGATGCCGCTCGCGGTTCCGTGCTGTGGACCAAGCCGGCGGTCGGTGCCACCGGTGTGCAAGGCGACCGCGACCTCGTCTTCGGCACCGAAGCCGACGGCACTGTCGTGGCTTGGCGCCGTGCCGATGGTGAGCGTGCCTGGGCGCAAGAGCTCCTGCGCTATCGCAATCTGGGGACCCCTTTGGTTGCAGGCCGTTCCGTGGTGGTGGGCGATGGTGGCGGTTTGCTGCATTTCCTCTCGCGCGAAGACGGCGCACCCGTGGCCCGCGTCAGTACGGACGGTACGGCGATCGTCGTTGCCCCCGTTCTGGCCGGCAATACGCTGGTGGTCGTGACGCGCAGCGGCGGCGTCTTCGGCTTCCAGCCTGAATGAAACTGGGCTCCAACGCATGAAACCTGTTCTGGCCTTGGTCGGCCGCCCCAACGTCGGCAAGTCGACGCTGTTCAACCGGCTGACCAAGTCGCGCGATGCCATCGTGGCCGATTTTGCCGGCCTGACGCGAGATCGCCATTACGGCAACGGCAAGCTGGGCAAGCATGAGTTCATCGTCATCGACACCGGTGGCTTCGAGCCGGATGCCGGCAGCGGTATTTACAAGGAAATGGCCAAGCAGACCCGCCAAGCGGTGGCTGAGGCCGATGTGGTGATTTTCGTGGTCGATGCCCGCCAGGGCTTGTCGGCGCAGGACCACGACATTGCCAACTACCTGCGTCGTCTGGGCAAGCCCTGTGTGCTGGTGGCCAACAAGGCCGAAGGCATGCAGGAGGGCGTGCAACTTGCCGAATTTTTCGAGCTGGGCCTGGGTGAGGTGTATCCGGTCTCCGCTGCCCATGGCCAGGGCATTCGCTCGCTGGTGGAGTTGGCGCTGGAGCCGCTGAATTTGCCGGATCCGGACGAAGCCGAAGAGGAGCGCGACCCCGGTCTGATCAAACTGGCCGTGGCTGGCCGGCCCAACGTCGGCAAATCCACGCTGATCAATACCTGGCTCGGCGAGGAGCGCTTGGTGGCTTTCGACATGCCGGGCACGACACGCGACGCGATCAGCGTGCCTTTCGAGCGCAATGGCCAGCGGTTCGAGCTGATCGATACCGCTGGTCTGCGCCGCAAGGGGCAGGTGTTCGAGGCGATCGAGAAGTTTTCCGTGGTCAAGACCCTGCAGGCCATCGAGTCGGCCAATGTGGTGTTGCTGCTGCTGGATGCGACTCAGGGCGTGACCGACCAGGATGCCCACATCGCCGGCTATATTCTGGAAAGCGGCCGTGCGGTGGTGCTGGCGGTCAACAAATGGGATGCGGTGGACGATTACCAGCGCGAGCTGCTGCAGCGCTCCATCGAGACCCGGCTGGCCTTCCTTAAATTTGCCGATCTTCACCACATTTCCGCCAAGAAGCGTCAGGGCTTGGGGCCGCTGTGGGCATCGATCATCCAGGCGTACAAGTCAGCGAGCTGCAAGATGCCCACGCCGGTTCTGACGCGGCTACTGCAGGAGGCAGTGCAGTACCAGACGCCCAAGAAGTCCGGTATTTACCGGCCCAAGCTGCGCTATGCGCATCAAGGCGGAATGAACCCGCCGGTCGTCGTGATCCATGGTAACTCGCTGGAACATGTGACCGATGCCTACAAGCGTTTTCTTGAAGGGCGCATCCGCAAGGAGTTCAATCTGGTTGGCACCCCCCTGCGCATCGAGATGAGAACCTCGCACAACCCCTACGCCGACAAAGAAAACGGCTAGATGCCGTCAATTCCTGGGGATTTATTCCTTTTGTCAACCACGAGCCAGTCTGCTGTGGTAAGGTGGCAACTTCTACAGAACTTTTGAACACGGAGAATATCGTGAGCAACAACAAAGGTCAGCTCTTGCAAGACCCTTTTCTGAACACCCTGCGGCGCGAACACGTGCCGGTGTCCATCTACCTCGTCAACGGTATCAAGCTGCAAGGTCAGATCGAATCGTTTGACCAGTACGTCGTGCTGCTGCGCAACACGGTGACGCAGATGGTCTACAAACACGCCATCTCGACCATCGTGCCGGGACGTGCCGTGAATTTCTCGACCGGCGAGGTCGAGCAGCCCGGCGCAGCCTGATGCTGCTTGGGGCGCTGACGCCTGAATGACGGTTACTTTTGAGCCTGCAAGCAGGCTGCGTTCCATTTGACTGATTTGCCCGACAAGACCCCGGCACCGACCATTCTGGTGGGGGTGGACTTTGGTCTGCCCCATTTTGATGGCGAACTCGAAGAACTGGGCCTGCTGGCTGAAACCGCAGGGCTGCAACCGGTCGCGCGCCTGACCTGCAAGCGCAAGGCGCCCGATGCCGCGCTGTTCGTGGGCAGTGGCAAAGCCGACGAAATCAAGCAGCTGGCGCAGGAACTCGGTGCCACCGAGGTGCTGTTCGACCAGAGCCTGAGCCCGGCGCAGCAACGCAATCTGGAGCGCCATCTGGAGCTGCCGGTCAACGACCGTACGCTGTTGATTCTGGAAATCTTCGCCCAGCGTGCGCGCAGCCATGAAGGCAAGCTGCAGGTCGAACTGGCTCGCCTGCAATACCTCAGCACCCGGCTGGTGCGGCGCTGGTCCCACCTGGAGCG
>Ga0255338_1001264_pt1 | contig 50137 bp, 49 predicted proteins | sample MeOH1_35cm_T4_19_FD_203715 | JGI IMG/M metagenome (GOLD analysis project Ga0255338, IMG submission 203715) | Sandy soil microbial communities from University of British Columbia, Vancouver, Canada - MeOH1_35cm_T4_195 | ecosystem: Engineered > Artificial ecosystem > Sand microcosm > Unclassified ...
GCACCGCCGCCGCGACGATCACGCCGGTGACCGAGCCGATGCCGCCCACCACCACCATCGACAGCACGGTGACCGATTCGACGAAGCCGAAGCTGTCCGGGCCAATGAAGCGCAGGTTGTACGCGTACATGCCGCCGGCCAGCCCCGCCAGCGCGGTGCCGAAGGCGAAGGCCACCAGCTTGTAGCGCGGAGCATCGATGCCCAGCACGCGCATGGTGTCCTCGTCTTCGGCGATGCCGTTGAAGACGCGGCCCATCCAGGTGCGGCGCAGGTAGAGACTGAAGGCGGCCACCAGCGCGCACAGCACCAGCGTGAAGACCATGAACACGGGCTTGGACATGCCCGTGTCCGGGATGCCGGAGACGCCCAGCTCGCCGCCCAGCCAGTCCTGCTGGCGCACCACGCCGACGAACAGGAAACCCACGCCCATCGTCGTGATGGCCAGGAAGTCGGCCCGCACCCGCAGCGAGGCCAGGCCGACCACGACGCCGATCGCGCCGGCCAGCAGCATGGCCAGGGGCAGCGTGGCGAGGAAAGGCAGTCCGGCCTTGCCCAGGAGGGCGGCCACGTAGGCGCCGATGCCCAGGAAGGCCGCGTGCCCGAGGCTGATCTGGCCGCAGAAGCCCGTGATCAGGTTGAGCGACAGGGCGAACAGCACGCTCACGCCCATGGTCGTCAGCAGCGAAATCTCGTAATCCAAGGCGGGCTCCTCAGCGCTTGGCGAACAGGCCCTGCGGCCGGACCATCAGGACCAGGATCAGGAAGGCGAAGGCGATGGCGTTGCGGTCCAGCACCTTGCCCAGGTAGATCGTCCCGAAGGACTCCACCACGCCCAGCACCAGGGCGGCGGCGAGCGTGCCGCGCACGGAGCCGAGGCCGCCGAGCACGATGATGGCCAGCGCCTTGTACGAGGGCACGCTGCCCATGGTCGGCTCGACCAGGTTGTTCAGCAGCGCCACCCACACGCCGGCGAAGCCCGCGAGCGCCGAGCCGACGAAGAAGTTGATGTCGCGCACCTTGCGCAGCGCGATGCCGAAGGACTCGGCCATCTGCGGGTCCGACACCGTGGCCTGGCAGGCCACCCCGATGCGGGTGCGCGTCTGCAGCCAGCCCAGCACGCCGATGATCGCGGCCGTGCCGCCCATCATCAGCAGTTCGGCCACCTTGAACTGCATGCCGCCGAACACCGGCACCTGGCCTTGCAGCGGCGGCGCGACGAAAGACAGGCCCTGCGCGCCGAACACGATGCGGAAGACTTCCTCGGCGGCGATGTACAGGCCGATCGAGGCGATCAGCGCCACGAAGGGCGGCTGCGCCAGCAGCGGCTGGTAGGCCAGGCGGAACATCGCCACGCCGGCGACGCCGGTCACCAGCATCGCCACCGCGAAGCCCAGGAGCAGGCTGCCGCTGGCGTTGCACACCATCACGCCGGCATAGGCGCCGAGCGTGAACAGGGCCGCGTGCGCCACGTGCAGGATGCGCAGCAGGCCGTAGACCAGCGTCAGCCCCAGCGCGATGAGCGCATAGATGGCGCCCTGCACCAGGCCCTGGGCGGCAAGTTCGACGTAGAGCATCGGGGTTTCCTTGGCGCGCGGCGCGGCCGAGCGCGTGACCGGCCCGCGGGCGGGCCGGTCACGGGCTCAGGCGAAGATCGTTACCGAACGAAAGCGGCGCGGCTTACTTCGTCGGCGGCGCCAGCAGCACCGCGTCGGAAATCACGGAGTGGCGGCGGAAGGCCTTGTCCTTGACGACCTGGACCTGGATGTCCTTGGCCACCTCGTTGAGGCTGTTGAAGGTCAGCTTGCCGATCGGCGTGACGAAGGTGCCGCCGGCCATCGCCGCGCGCAGCGCCTCGCCGCCCTTGCCGCCGGACTTCTTCAGGCCTTCGATCAGCACCGCGGTGGCCGTGAAGCTGGAGGCCGCCACCATGTCGGCCCCGGCGCCGTTGGCCTTGCGGTAGTCGGCGAGGAAGGCCTTGGTCGCGGGCACGTCGGAATCGCGATCCAGCGAGGTGGTGACCAGCGTGCCTTCGGAGGCCGGGCCCGCGATCTCGATGAACTTGTCCGAGTCGTAGCCTTCCTGGCCGATGATGGGCGCCGTGACGCCGGCGGCGCGCAGCTGGCTCACCAGCGGGCCGGCGTTGAAGAAGTAGCCGGAGGCGTAGATGACCTCGGGGTTGTCGGCCTTCACCTTGGAGACCAGCGCGCCGAACTGGCGGTCGCTCATCGCGTACTCGTACTCGCCGGTGATCTGCAGGCCGAACTTGGGTGCGGCCTCCTTGAAGCCGGCGGCCAGGGCCTGGCCGAAGTCGTTCTTCACCGTGATGACGGTGACCTTCTTCTTGCCCAGGTTGCTCACCAGCTTGGCGCCGCCGCGGCCCTGCACCTCGCCCATGGCCGAGACGCGGAAGACGAAGTTGCCCGCGCGCGTGATGTCCGGGTGGATGGCATAGGCGACCACGTACGGCACCTTGGCGGACTGGAACAGGCCCGCCGCGGCGCGGGTGGAGCCGGAGTAGGAGCCCGACACCGCGCCCACCACCTTGTCCTTCTCGATCAGCTTGGTGGCGACGGGAACCGCCTCCTTGGCCGTGCCCTGGTCGTCGTAGACCACCAGCTCGATCTTCTCGCCGGCGACGCCACCGGCGGCGTTGGCCTGCGCCACCGCGAGCTTGGCGCCATTGAGGGCGGACTGGCCGTCGGCAGCGGCGAAACCGGTGAGCGGCACGTTGAAGCCGATCTTGATGTCGGCGGCCGCGGGGCCGGCGGCGAGCAAGGCGGCGAGGCCTGCGATGGCGGTCGCCAGCAGCGACTTGCGGGGGCTCGGAGGATTCATCGGGAGATTTCCTTGCATGGACAAGCTGGGAGGAAACTGGAAGAATTGGTATAGACAACTATACAACTTCTGAGCCGAAAGACCTCGACAGCCCGGGCTCGATCCCCTCAGTGTTTACCCTGATGCCACACCCTGAACCGCAGACGATGACCGTCGAACCCGAACCCGACGCCCAGCGACCGGCCTTCGAACGCATCAAGACGCACGTGCTGCGCCAGATCCGCGCCGGCGTCTGGAAGGAAGGCGATGCGATCCCGTCGGAGCAGGCGCTGGCCAGCGAATTCGGCGTGGCGCGCATGACGGCCAACCGGGCGCTGCGCGAGCTGAGCGACGAGCGCTTCGTCGTGCGCGTGCGCGGCTCGGGCACCTACGTGGCGCAGCAGAAGTTCCAGTCCACGCTGGTGGAGATCCGCAGCATCGCCGAGGAGGTGCGCGCGCGCGGCCACGTGCACCGCAGCGAGTTGCAGCGGCTGGAGCGCGTCAAGGCCGGCGAAGCCCTGGCGGCGGACTTCGAGCTGGCTGCGGGCACGCCGCTGTTCCACTCGCTGGTCGTGCACTTGGAGAACGAGCTGCCGATCCAGGTGGAGGACCGCTACGTCAACCCCGTGCTGGCGCCGGAGTACATGCAGCTGGATTTCAGCCGGACGACGGCCAACGAGTACCTGATGCGCGTCGCGCCGCTGGCCGGGGTGCGCTACTGCATCGAGGCGCGGATGCCGCCGGCGGAGATCGCCGCCATGCTGCAGACCGAGGAAGACCAGCCCTCGCTGGTGCTGCGCCGCACGACCTTGTCGAAGGGCCAGGTGGCGTCGGTGGCCACGCTGTGGCATCCGGCGAGCAGGTACCAGTTCACGGGCGGGTTCTGAAAGAGGCAAGGCCGCCCTCGGGCGGCCTTGCTGGCCGATCCTCGCCTGCGCGGGGATCCTTGCGTGCGGCCTTCGGGCCCGCGGTGCAAGCTCAGTTGCGGCTCTGGTCCACCAGCTTGTTCTTCTTGATCCAGGGCATCATCGCGCGCAGCTGCTCGCCCACCACCTCGATCGAGCTCTCGGCGTTGAGGCGGCGGCGCGACTGCAGGGTCGGCGCGCCGGCGCGGTTTTCCAGGATGAAGCTCTTGGCGTATTCGCCGGTCTGGATGTCCTTCAGGGCCTGCTTCATCGCCTTGCGGGTTTCTTCCGTGACGATCTTCGGGCCCGTGACGTACTCGCCGTACTCCGCGTTGTTGGAGATCGAGTAGTTCATGTTCGCGATGCCGCCTTCGTAGATCAGGTCCACGATCAGCTTCAGCTCGTGCAGGCACTCGAAGTAGGCCATCTCGGGCGCGTAGCCGGCTTCCACCAGCGTGTCGTAGCCGGCCTTGATCAGTTCCACGGTGCCGCCGCACAGCACGGCCTGCTCGCCGAACAGGTCGGTCTCGGTCTCCTCGCGGAAGTTGGTCTCGATGATGCCGGCCTTGCCGCCGCCGTTGGCCATCGCGTACGACAGCGCCAGGTCGCGCGCGCGGCCCGACTTGTCGGAGTGCACGGCCACCAGGTGCGGCACGCCGCCGCCTTGCGTGTAGGTGCTGCGCACGGTGTGGCCGGGGGCCTTGGGCGCCACCATCCACACGTCGAGGTCGGCGCGCGGCACGACCTGGCCGTAGTGCACGTTGAAGCCGTGGGCGAAGGCGAGCGAGGCGCCCTGCTTGATGTTCGGCTCGACGTCGTTCTTGTACACGGTGGCGATCTGCTCGTCGGGCAGCAGGATCATCACGACATCGGCGGACTTCACGGCCTCGGCCACTTCGGCGACCTTCAGGCCGGCCTTCTCCACCTTCGGCCAGCTGGCGCCGCCGCGGCGCAGGCCGACGATCACCTTCACCCCGCTGTCGTTCAGGTTCTGCGCGTGCGCGTGGCCTTGCGAGCCGTAGCCGATGATGGCAACCGTCTTGCCCTTGATCAGGCTGAGGTCGCAGTCCTTGTCGTAATAAACCTTCATGGGTCTCTCCAGAAAAAGCTTCGATTATTAGCGTCCAGTGCCACCGCGGAACCGGCTTTGCCGGGCCGGTGGTGGCGCCCCCTTGAGGGGGAGGCGCCGCAGGCACTTCGGGGGTGGGTCAAACTCTCAGGATGCGCTCGCCGCGGCCGATGCCCGAGGCGCCGGTGCGCACGGTCTCCAGGATCGCGCTGCGGTCGATCGCCTGCAGGAAGGCGTCGTTCTTGGACTGGTCGCCGGTGAGCTCGATGGTGTAGCTCTTGTCCGTCACGTCGATGACGCGGCCGCGGAAGATGTCCGCCATGCGCTTCATCTCCTCGCGCTCCTTGCCCACCGCGCGCACCTTCACCATCATGAGCTCGCGCTCGGTGTAGCTGCCCTCGGTGAGGTCGACCACCTTCACCACCTCGATCAGGCGGTTCAGGTGCTTGGTGATCTGCTCGATCACGTCGTCGGAGCCGGCGGTGGTGATCGTCATGCGCGACAGCGACGCGTCTTCCGTCGGCGCCACGGTGAGCGATTCGATGTTGTAGCCGCGGGCCGAGAACAGGGCCACGACACGCGAGAGGGCGCCGGGCTCGTTCTCGAGCAGCACGGCAATGATGTGCTTCATATCTGATTCCTCTTTTCGCCGCCCTCCCCCGCTGCCGGTAAGCAGCGGGCTCGGCGGGCAATAGATTCGTCTTGAAATCGGACTACCGGACGCAGAGGACGCAAAAGATACGCAGAGGACGCAAAAGAAAACCTTTCAATTTTCTTCCTTGTCTTTTTTTGCGTCCTCTGCGTACCCTTTGCGCCCTCTGCGTCCGGATGTTGGGGTTAGAGGTCCTCGCTGCCCAGCAGCATCTCCGTGATGCCCTGCCCGGCCTTCACCATCGGCCAGACGTTTTCCGTCGGGTCGGTGCGGAAGTCCATGAACACCGTGCGGTCCTTCAGCTTGCGCGCTTCGCGCAGCGCCGGTTCCACGTCCGCCGGGCGCTCGATCAGCATGCCGACGTGGCCATAGGCCTCGGCCAGCTTCACGAAGTCGGGCAGCGCGTCCATGTAGCTGTGCGAGTAGCGGCCCTCGTAATCGAGCTGCTGCCACTGCCGCACCATGCCCAGGTAGCGGTTGTTCAGCGAGACGATCTTGATCGGCGTCTTGTACTGCAGGCAGGTGGAAAGCTCCTGGATGCACATCTGCACCGAGCCCTCGCCGGTGATGCAGTACACCTCGGAATCGGGCTTGGCCAGCTTGATGCCCATGGCGTACGGGATGCCCACGCCCATGGTGCCCAGGCCGCCCGAGTTGATCCAGCGGCGCGGCTCGGGGAACTTGTAGAACTGCGCGGCCCACATCTGGTGCTGGCCGACGTCGGACGTGATGTAGGTGTCGACGTCCTTGGTCATGTTCCACAGCGTCTCGATCACGTGCTGCGGCTTGATCACGTCGCGGTTGGCGCGGTCGTAGCGCAGGCAGTCGCGCTTGCGCCAGCCCTCGATGGTGTCCCACCAGGCGCCCAGCGCGCCGGCGTCCGGCTTGGCGCCGGCTTCCTTCACCTGCGCGATCAGCTCGGACAGAACCTCCTTCACGTCGCCGACGATCGGGATGTCCACCCGCACGCGCTTGGAGATGCTGGAGGGGTCGACGTCGATGTGGATGATCTTGCGCTCGTACGAGCCGAAGTGCTTCGGGTTGCCGATCACGCGGTCGTCGAAGCGCGCGCCCACGGCCAGCAGCACGTCGCAGTTCTGCATCGCGTTGTTGGCCTCGAAGGTGCCGTGCATGCCCAGCATGCCGAGGAACTTCGGGTCGTTGCCGGGGATGGAGCCCAGGCCCATCAGGGTGTTGGTGACCGGGAACCCGAGCAGGTTGGCGAGCGTGCGCAGTTCCTCGGTGGCGTTGCCCAGCACGACGCCGCCGCCGGTGTAGATGTAGGGGCGCTTGGCCGCCAGCAGCAGCTGCACCGCCTTGCGGATCTGGCCGCCGTGGCCCTTGTGCACCGGCTTGTACGAGCGCATCTCCAGCTTCTCGGGATAGCCGGTGTAGGCGGTCCTGTTGAAGGAGACGTCCTTCGGGATGTCCACCACCACGGGGCCGGGGCGGCCGCTGCGGGCGATGTGGAAGGCCTTCTTCATCACGTCGGCGAGGTCGCGCACGTCCTTGACCAGGAAGTTGTGCTTGACCACCGGGCGGGTGATGCCGACCGTGTCGCATTCCTGGAAGGCGTCCATGCCGATGGCGGCCGTGGGCACCTGGCCGGTGACGATCACCATCGGGATGGAATCCATGTACGCGGTGGCGATGCCGGTGACGGCATTGGTCACGCCGGGGCCGGAGGTGACCAGCGCGACGCCGACGTCGCCGGTGGCGCGGGCGTAGCCGTCGGCCGCGTGCACGGCCGCCTGCTCGTGGCGCACCAGCACGTGCTGGATCGTGTCCTGCTTGTAGAACGCGTCGTAGATGTGCAGCACCGCGCCGCCGGGATAGCCCCAGACGAACTTCACGTTCTCGGCCTGGAGGCACTTGACGAGGATTTCGGCGCCGCGGAGGTCTTGCGTCTGGCCTGCCGTGGCGGCGGCCGCGGAGCTGAGCTCCGTTCTTGAGATTTCCATGATCAACCTTTCGGGTTTCGCACTACGAACCTTGGGGTGCCCCTTCGCCAGCCCTCTTGAGGCCGCGTCGGGACTTGGAGCACCGGGCCATGGGCGGGCGCTTCGCACCGCCGGACCAGGACTCGTTTGCCTGTGACTTGCGCCGGCATTATCGCACCGCAACAGACGAGCGGCCAAGGCCCTTTTGCGGCGGTGCCATAATTTCCGGCTGCCCAGGCGCCGCTGCGGCCTGCGTGCGACAACAAACCGAAGCCTTACCGCCTCCCCGGACTCCTTGGCCACTGAACGCGAACTCTCGGACTTCCTGCAGAGCGTGGAGAAGCGCGCCTTCAAGCGCACCGTCTACCACGTGCGCGACGAGGAGTCGGCGCTGGACATCGTGCAGGACAGCATGATGAAGCTGGCCGAGCACTACGGCGACAAGCCGCCGGCGGAACTGCCCATGCTGTTCCAGCGGATCCTGTCGAACTGCACCCTGGACTGGTTCCGGCGCCGCAAGACGCGCAACGCCCTGTTCTCCAACCTGAGCGACTTCGAGTCCGCCTCCGACGAGGGGGAATTCGATCTCCTGGAGACTTATGAGGCCACGGAGCAATCTCAGCAGGTCGAGAGCGCCGAGGATGCCACCCGTCGGGCCCAGATCTTGCGGGAGATCGAAACGGAGATCATGGAGCTGCCCGCCCGTCAACGCGAAGCCTTCTTGATGCGTTACTGGGAAGACATGGATGTTGCAGAAACCGCGGCAGCCATGGGCTGTTCGGAAGGCAGTGTCAAGACGCACTGCTCCCGTGCGGTCGCGGCCCTCAGCAAAGCTCTGAAGGCAAAGGGAATCCAACTATGACCACAACGGACACACTGCTCGCCCCCGCCAAGGCGGACCAGTTCGGCCGCGCGGTCGCCATGCGCCTGTCGTCCGGCTCCGCTGAACTGCCGTACGAAGTGCGCGAACGCCTGCGGGCTGCGCGCGTGCGCGCCCTCGAGGCCCGCAAGAAGCCGGCATTCGCCCCGGTCGTCGTGGGCCGCGGCGGCTCGGCGGCCCTGGCCCTGGAACGCGCCTGGCTTCATCGCCTCGGCTCCGTGCTGCCGCTGCTCGCGCTGGCCGCCGGCCTGGTGCTGATCCACACCATCCAGACGGACGACCGCGCCAGCGAGCTGGCCGAAGTCGATACCGCCCTGCTGACCGACGACCTGCCGCCGGCCGCCTACGCCGATCCGGGCTTCGTGCAATTCCTCAAGCAGTCCGGGCGCGGTGAATAGTCGACCCGGACCATGAGCGACACCAAGCGCCTGCACTTCATCCTCGCCACCGGCCTCGCCGCCGCGGGCCTGGTGCTGGCTGCCGCCGCCGCGGACGTGGCGCTGCCTTCACCAGGCGCCGCGCCAGCGAACACCGCAGCGTCCGCGAACACCGCCGTGCCAGCGAACGCGCCGGCGCCGCAGGGGCCCCAGGCCACCGCGGCCACGCTGGCCCAGGCGAACAAGCCTTCAGTGTCGACCCGGGCGCCGATCCGGCCGGCCCAGGTGCGCAACGCCCCGGCGCCGCGGCCCGAATCCAGTCCCACCTGGGCCGAGCTGACGGCGCAGCAACAGAAGTCGCTGGCGCCCCTGGCCGGCACCTGGCGCGTGCTGGGCGAGGCCCACAAGCGCAAGTGGCTGGCGCTGTCGCAGAACTACCCCACCATGCCGCCCGGCGAGCAGGCGCGCCTGCACAGCCGCATGGCGGAATGGGCGGCCCTCTCGCCGCAGCAGCGCACGCTGGCGCGCCTGAACTTCGCCGAGAGCCAGAAGCTCAACCCGGACGACAAGCGCGCCAAGTGGGAGGCCTACCAGAACCTCTCGCCGGAGGAAAAGCGCAAGCTCGCGGCCGGCGCCGCGGCCGCCAAGCCGCCGCCCACCGCCATCGCGGTGCAGCCGGTGCCGCAGCAGAAGCTCGCCCGCATTCCCAAGCCGAGGAAGGCCGAGAACAGCGGCGCGAAGATCGCCGTCGTGCCCGGCCGGGTCGACAACAACCCGCTGCCGCCCCAGCCGCCGGTTCCGCCCAACCCGCTGCTGCAGCCGCCGCCGGCGCCCACCCAGCCTTGACCGTCCCCGCTCCCGCGCTGGCCGCGCCCAGCCTGCGGCGCCGCCTGGCGTCGCTGTTCTACGAAGCTTTCCTGGCCTTCGGCATCGCCATGGCCACGGCCTTCGTGTTTTCCGTCCTCACCCAGATGCGGCATGCCCTCTCCGGGCGGCAGGCCCTGGGCGCCGTGATCGCCGTGGTGCTGGGCCTCTACTTCATCGCCTCCTGGACCAAGGGCCGCACGCTGCCGATGCAGACCTGGCGCATCCGCATCGTGGACCGCCATGGCCGGCCGCTCACGCCGCTGCGCGCGGCCTGGCGCTACGTGCTGTGCTCGGTCTGGGTGCTGCCGCCGCTCGCCGTGTTCGCGCGGGGGCAGCTGGCGGACTGGAAGCCGGTCACGGCCGCCTTCTTCGGCTGGGTCCTGTTCTGGGCCGCGCTGAGCCTGCTGCATCCGCAGCGCCAGTTCTGGCACGACGCCTGGGCCGGCACCCGCCTCGTCGATGCCACGCCCAAGGCCGGCTGACGACGCACCGGCGCCGCTCGGCGACAATGCCGCATGTCCCATCGCGACGCCCTGCCCGAGTTCGTGAACGAGCAGAAGGGCCGCACCGGCTTCAGCCGCGTGTGGCACGCCGCCGGCTATTCCATGGCCGGCCTGCGCGCGGGCTGGCAGGAGGCGGCGTTCCGGCTGGAAGCCTGCCTGGCCTTCGTCCTGCTGCCGCTGTCCTTGTTCATCGGCGGCGGCTGGGTCGAAGCCGCCCTGCTGGCCGGCTCGGTCCTGCTGGTGCTGATCGTGGAGCTCCTCAACACGGCCGTGGAGGCCGCCATCGACCGCATCGGGCCGGAACGGCACGAGCTGTCCAGGCGCGCCAAGGACATGGGCAGCGCCGCAGTCTTCCTCTCCCTCGTGCTGGCCGGCGGCATCTGGCTCGCCGCGCTGGTGCGCTTCTTCTTCGCATGAAACCTGCTTTTTCGATCTGCGTGTACTGCGGCTCGCGCGCCGGCGCGGACCCGCGCTTCGCCCTCGCCGCGGCCGAGGCGGGCCGCTGGATCGGCCGCCATGGCGGCCAGCTGGTGTACGGCGGCGGCAACAACGGCCTCATGGGCGTGATGGCCGCCGCGGCGCTCGACGCCGGCGCGCGCGTGGTGGGCATCATCCCGCAGTCGATGGTGGAGCGCGAGTGGGCCAAGCGCGATTGCACCGAGCTGCACATCGTGGAGAACATGCACCAGCGCAAGAGCCTGATGGCCGAACACGCCGACGCCTTCCTGGCCCTGCCGGGCGGCATCGGCACCTTCGAGGAACTGTTCGAGGCCTGGACGTGGAAGCAGCTGGGCTTCCACCGCAAGCCGGTGGGCCTGTTCGACCTCGGGGGCTATTACCAGCCGCTGCTGCAGTTCCTGCGGCAAAGCGTGCGCAGCGGCTTCATGAGCGACTGGCAGCTGGAGCTGCTGACGATCGGCAGCGAGCTGGAGCCGCTGCTGGCCAAGCTGGTGGACGACGCCTTCAGCAGCCCGCGCGGCGTGGATACGTCGGAGATCTGAGGCTTGTTGCCCGAATGGGCCGCCACTTCAACAGCCGGACGCAGAGGACGCAAAGGGTACGCAGAGAGCGCAAAAGAACATCCATTTCAGAAATGTCTTTTTTGCGTCCTCTGCGTACCCTTTGCGTCCTCTGCGTCCGGCGGTTTGAATTGACATCCCGCCAGGGCCTCACCATCAAACCGCGGATTCGTCGATCTCGCCGGTGCGGATGCGCACCACGCGTTCCACGCTGGTGATGAAGATCTTGCCGTCGCCGATCTTGCCGGTGCGCGCCGCGTTGATGATGGCGTCGACGCAGCGCTCCACCTCGTCGTCCTTCACCACCACCTCGATCTTCACCTTGGGCAGGAAGTCCACCACGTATTCGGCGCCGCGATAGAGCTCCGTGTGGCCCTTCTGGCGACCGAACCCCTTGACCTCGGTGACGGTCAGGCCGGTGACGCCGCACTCCGCCAGCCCTTCGCGCACTTCCTCCAGCTTGAACGGCTTGACGATGGCGGTGATCTGTTTCATGAACTCTCCAAACGATGGTGCGGCCGCTAGGCGCGGAACTTGCCGGTAATAGGATAGCGCCAATCCTTGCCGAAGCCGCGGTGCGTGACGCGGATGCCCACCGGCGCCTGGCGCCGCTTGTACTCGTTGATGCGAATGAGCCGCGCCACGCGTTCGACCGTGGCGCGGTCGAAGCCGGCGGCCACGATGTCCTCGATGCTCTGGTCGTTCTCCATGTAGCGCGCCAGGATCCCGTCCAGGATCTCGTAGGGCGGCAGGCTGTCCTGGTCCAACTGGTCGGGGCGCAGTTCGGCGCTGGGCGGGCGGGTGATGATGCGCTCCGGGATCGGGTTGGAGCCGGTACGGTACGGGTCGTTGGCGTTGCGCCAGCGCGCGAGCCGGAACACCACGGTCTTGAGCACGTCCTTGATCACCGCGAAGCCGCCGGCCATGTCGCCGTACAGCGTGCAGTAGCCGGTGGCCATCTCGCTCTTGTTGCCGGTGGTCAGCACGATGCTGCCGAACTTGTTGGAAAGGGCCATCAGCAGCACGCCGCGGATGCGGGCCTGGATGTTCTCCTCGGTCGCGTCCTCCTTCAGCCCGGCGAACTCCTTCGAGAGTGCCTGCAGGAAGGACTCGAACATCGGCTTGATGGAGATCTCGTCGTAGCGCACCCCCAGGCGCTGGCACATTTCCGCCGCGTCCAGCCACGAGATCTCCGCCGTGTAGGGCGAGGGCATCATCACCGAGCGCACCTTGTCCTTGCCGAGCGCGTCGACCGCGATCGCGAGCACCAGCGCCGAATCGATGCCGCCCGAGAGCCCCAGCAGCACGCCGGGAAAGCCGTTCTTGCCTGTGTAGTCGCGCACGCCCGTCACCAGCGCGTGCCACAGCTCCTCGTCGTCGCCGAGGTCCGCCGCCATCGGGCCGGAGAGCCGGTACGAAGTGGCGCCGGGCGTGGCCGTCACGAAGAACAGGTCCTCGACGAAGGCGGGCGCGCGGGCGGCCAGCGAGCCGTCGGCATTCACGGCGAAGGAGCCGCCGTCGAACACCACCTCGTCCTGGCCGCCCACCGAATGGGCGTAGACCAGCGGCAGCTCGACGTTCTGCGCCCGTTCGGCCATGCGCGCGATGCGCTCGCCGCTCTTGCCCACGTGGAAGGGCGAGGCGTTGGGCACCACCAGCAGCTGCGCGCCGGAGGCGCGGGCCAGCTGCGCCGGCTCCTCGAACCAGGCGTCCTCGCAGATCATCAGGCCGACGTTGACACCCTCGACCTGGAACACGCAGGTGCCCTGCCCGCGCGTGAAGTAGCGGTACTCGTCGAACACCTGGTAGTTGGGCAGTTCGCGCTTGTTGTAGGTCTCGATCGTCCTGCCTTCCGACAGGACGCTGGCCGAATTCCAGCGCATGTGGACCTGCACCGACTTGCTGCGGATGTCGCCGCCGCGCGGGTGCCCCACCACCACGTGCAGCCCCTTCAACCCTGCGAGTTCGCGGGCCACGAGTTTCACGGCATCATCGCAGGCGGCGATGAAGGCGGGGCGCAGCAGCAGGTCTTCGGCCGGGTAGCCGCAGATCGAGAGCTCCGGCGTGAGCACCAGCCGCGCACCGCGTTCGTAGGCCCTGCGGGCCGCGGCGATGATCTTTTGCGCGTTGCCCGCCATGTCGCCGACGGTGACGTTGAGCTGTGCAGTACAGATGGTGAGTGTCATTTCGGACGTGCCAGACTTCTCGAACGATTATGTCATCCGGGTGCTGCGCGCGGCCTCGGAGATCGAGCCCGACGCGTGGAACGCGCTGCTCGCGCTGGCGGGCGGCTCGCCCTTCATGCGGCACGAATATCTCGCGGCGCTGCACGACAGCGGCAGCGCCACGCGGGAGACCGGCTGGGCGCCGCAGTTCGTCACGCTCTGGCGCGAAGGCGAGCTGCAGGCGGCCTGCCCGTTGTACCTGAAGAGCCACTCGTACGGCGAGTACGTGTTCGACTGGGCCTGGGCCAACGCGTACGAGCAGCACCGGCTGCGCTACTACCCCAAGGGCCTCACCGCGGTGCCGTTCACGCCGGTGCCCGGGCCGCGGTTGCTGGCGCGCGATGCGCAGTCGCGGGCGGCGCTGGTGCGCGCGGTGCTGGAGGTGTGCCGCAAGAACAAGCTCTCGTCGTGGCACCTGCTGTTCGCGGACGATGATGACGTTGCGGCCTGCGTCGACGCCGGGCTCATGCTGCGCCACACGGTGCAGTTCCACTGGATCAACAGTGCCCCCACGCGCGGCACTGGCGTGTCCGCGCAGCCCCCCGAGGGGGGTGCTTCCGCCTTGGGGCGGCCCGCAGGCGCAAGCGCCGGCTACCCGGATTTCGACGCCTTCCTCGCCAGCCTCACGCAGGAAAAGCGCAAGAAGATCCGGCAGGAGCGGCGCAAGGTGGCGGAAGCGGGCGTGACGTTCCGCCATGCGCTGGGCACGGAGATCGGCGCGAAGGACTGGGACTTCTTCTACCGCTGCTACGAGCGCACCTACCTGGAGCACGGCAACCCGCCCTATCTCACGCGCGACTTCTTCCGCCGCATGGCGGCGCACATGCCGCGCAACTGGCTGCTGTTCGTCGCCGAGCGGCGCGGCCAGCCGATCGCCTGCAGCCTGATCGGCGTCGGCGACGGCGCCGCCTACGGCCGCTACTGGGGCGCGCTGGAGCGCGTGGACTGCCTGCACTTCGAGGCCTGCTACTACCAGCCGCTCGAATGGTGCATCGCGCACGGCATCGCGCGCTTCGAGGGCGGCGCGCAGGGCGAGCACAAGATGGCGCGGGCGCTGATGCCGGTGAAGACCACCAGCGCGCACTGGCTGGCGCATCCGGCCTTCGCGGATGCGGTGGAGAAGTTCCTGCAGCGCGAGGGCCGCGGCGTCGAGAGCTACCTGGAGCAGCTGGAGGCGCGCTCGCCCTTCCACCACGGCCAGGACCCGGGCCCGTGCGGGTAAGGCCCGGTGGGCTCCGGCTCCTTTCTCACGCAAAATGGAAGCAAATTCCATTTTCGCTAGGAGACGACGAATTGAGCACGCAGGCACAAGGACAGGCCCCCGGCAATTCCGAGACAATGACCCGCGTCGGCCCGGGTACCGCGATGGGCGAGCTGATGCGGCGCTACTGGCTGCCGGCGCTGGCCTCCGGCGAACTGAAGGCCGACGGCGATCCGGTGCGCCTGCTGCTGCTGGGCGAGAAGCTGGTCGCGTTCCGCGACTCCGGCGGCCGGGTGGGCGTGATGGACCACCGCTGCCCGCACCGCTGCGCTTCGCTGTTCTTCGGCCGCAACGAGGAAGGCGGCATGCGCTGCGTCTACCACGGCTGGAAGTTCGACGTGGAGGGCCACTGCCTCGACCTGCCCAACGTGCCGAACGGCGAGGAGATCCGCGCCAAGGTGAAGGCAAAGGCCTACAAGGCCATCGAGCGTGCCGGCCTGGTGTGGGTCTACATGGGCCCGCAGGACCAGGTGCCGCCGCCGCCCGCGCTGGAGGCCGCGCTGATCCCGGAGCAAGAGGTCAGCGTGCGCTTCGTGCAGCGCGCCTGCAACTGGCTGCAGGCGCTGGAAGGCGACATCGACACTTCGCACTTCGGCTTCCTGCACGCGGGCCATGCCCGCCCCGACGATTTCCAGGACGACCACCCGATGCGGCACACGGTGACCAACCGCGCGCCCGACTACCACGTGGCGGACACCCCCTGGGGTACGAGCTACGGCGCCTGGCGCGGCGAGGAGGACGGCCGCACGTCCTGGCGCATCGCGAACTTCCTCTTTCCGTTCTGGACGCAGGCGCCCAACGCCGACTTCCTCACCCACGTGGGCGTGCGCGGCTGGGTTCCGATGGACGACGAGCACACGATGGTGGTGATGATCGGCTGGAAGAAGTCGCCCCCGGTCTACAGCGGCATGCCCCTGAAGAACGGCCAGCCGCTGCCCGGCTTCGCACCCGCCATCGAGTACCTGCCGAACACGACGGACTGGTACGGCCGCTGGCGACCCGTGGCGCGGGCCGAGAACGACTACGGGATCGACCGCGACGCGCAGCGCCGCAACGAGATCTATACCGGCATCCGCATGGTGTTCATGCAGGACCAGGCGGTCACCGAGTCCATGGGGCCGATCACCGACCATTCCTTCGAGCACCTGGTCGCCAGCGACCAGATGGTGGCGCGCACCCGCCGCCGCGTGCTGAAGGCCGCGCTCGCGCTGCGCCAGGAGGGCACGCTGCCGCCGGGCGTCGTCGATCCCGAGGTGATGTGGGGCGCGCGCAGCGGATCGTTCCACACCCCGGCGGGCGTGGACTGGCAGCAGGCCTACCGGGAGAGGCTGCAGGCCGCGACGCGCGTGCCGCGTCCCTGACCGTCAACGACCGTAATAGCGCTCGAGGAAATCGAGCTGCTCGCGGCGCCACCCTGCGCCGGGCTTCACCGCGTCGCCCAGCACGAGATGGTTGTCGTCGCCCGCGCGGTACGCGTCCCACCGCGGCAGCGCCGCGCCGTTGGGGTCGCCGCTCGCGGCGAAGCCGACCCAGTACCTGCGCATCGTCCGCGACAGCGCCTCGTCGACGGCGTCGAAGTCCGCCGGCTCGCCGGGCGGCGCCGCATCGACATTGCCGAACGCATGCGCCACCTCTTCACCATGATGCGGGCCGTCGGCCTGGTGCGGACGGCGGCGCTCGAACAGGTACTTGAAGGTACGCGGCTCGCGCGCCGCCATGCACCGCGCGAGCAGCCGCGTGCCGTAGTTGAACTGCGTATCGGCGAACATCGCGGCCACGGCCGCGCGGGCCTCGCCGTCCGCCTGCGCCGGGTACAGCGCCGCGGCCTCGACAGCCGCCGCACCGAAATTGGCCTCCACCTGCGCACGCCAGGCGGCCAGCGTGTCCACGGGCCAGCTGCGGGTGAGCAGCGTGCCTTCGTCGGCGTTGCTGCCGACGATCAGCGGCATGGAATGCATGCGGCCGGCCTGGAAGGCGGGCCGCTCGTCTTCCGGCAGCAGCCAGCCGTCGCGGATCGGCCGCAGCACGCGCGGCGTGGTCAGGCCGCGCACGGCGGGGTTGAGCAGCGCGGTCCGCGCCAGCACCTCGCCGGCCGGCAAGGCGCGCAAGGCTTCCAGGTCGCCGCCCAGCTTCGCCCCCGCGCGCTCCGCTTCGGCCAGCGTTGCCAGCGGCCGGCCAGCGCCGGGGCTGTGCAGGATGGCACGGTCGAAGGCGCCACGCGCCCGCGGCGCGGCCAGCAGCAAGGAAATGGAAGCCGACCCCGCCGACACGCCGAAGGCGGTCACGCGCGCCGCATCGCCTCCGAAAGCCGCGATGTTCTCGCGCACCCAGGCCAGGGCTGCGAGCTGGTCCAGCAGGCCGTAGTTGCCCGACACGCCTTCGCGCGATTCGCGGCCCAGAGCGGGATGCGCCAGGAATCCGAACAGGCCGCTGCGGTAGTTGAGCGTGACCACCACCGCGCCTTCGGCCGCCAGCCGCGCACCGTCACTGCGCAGGTCGGAGCCGCTGCCGCCGGTGAAGCCGCCGCCGTGGATCCAGACCATCACGGGCAGCCTGGCCTGCGGATCCGGCGCCGGCGTCCACACGTTCAGGTACAGGCAGTCCTCGTCCTGCCGCGGCGCACGCAGGCGGCTGTTGGCGACCTGCGGGAAGTCGGGGCCGAAGGCGAGCGCGTCGCGCACGCCGTCCCAGCGCCGCGCCGGCTGCGGCGGCCGCCAGCGCAGCGCGCCCACGGGCGGCGCCGCATAGGGAATGCCCTGGAAGACCGCGCCCTCGCCCGCTCGCCGGCCGCGCAGCGTGCCTTCGCGCACGGCAACGGTGACGAAGCCGGGGTCCGCCGCCTTGTTCATGGTGTTTCCTTCGATGTCAGCGCCGGCCCAGCGAGGGCGTGGGCGGTTCGGCCGCGAGGCGCCGCCGCACTTCGGCCGCCAGTTCCACCAGCCGCTTGCCGTTTCTCTGCATCACGGCATCGCTCTGGCTGGCGGCATTGCCTTGCGAGTTGAAGGCCAGCAGCGTGCGGCCGTCGGTGTGGACGAACGGCGCCGCCACCGAATTGGTGGTCTTCTGGAAAGTGCCGGCGGCGATGCAGAAGCCGCGCCGGTCCACCTGCTCGATCGCGTCCTCCAACTCGCCCTGCAGCTGCGGCCACTCCTGGCGGTAGTGCTCCGCGAACTCGTCGAACAGGTGCAGGCGCTCCTGGGGCGGCATGGCGGCGATGCAGGCGCGGCCCATGGCCGTGCGGATCAGGGGCACGCGGAAGCCCACGCGCTGGCGCCGGTTCGGATTCGGCTCGCCGAGCGCGTATTCCAGGTACAGCACGCTGAGGCCTTCGTGCACGCCGAGGCCCACGTTGGTGCGGCTCTTCTCGGCGAGCTCCTCCATCAGGGGACGCGCCACGGTGGGCACCGGCATGTTCACCAGGTAGGGATACGCCAGGCTCACCACGCCGGCGGCCAGCTCGTACTTGCCGAATTCCGGCAGGTAGCGCAGGTAGCCGAGCTGCGTGAGCGTGAAGGTCAGGCGCGACACCGTGGGCTTGGGCAGGCCGGTGGCCTCCGCGATCTCCACGTTGCCCAGCAGCTTGCGATCGAACTGGAAGGTCCGCAGGATCGCCAGCCCGCGTGCCACGGCGTTGTTGAAGCGGGGATCGTCGTCCTCCGTCTTGATCTGGATGCCTTCGGAATAGTCCGGCGTCACCGGCTTGTCCTTGCGGCTGGGGCGCCCCACGTGTCCTCTCCTGTCATGCGTCCAACCCCGCAAGTCTAGCGGCGCAGCGTGGAGGTCCATGGCCATCACAGGTCCAGCACCAGGACGGGATCCTTGCTGCCGGAGCAGCAGACCATCATCACCTGGCTGGCGCGCTTCTCCTCGTCCGACAGGAGCGAATCGCGGTGGTCCGGCGTGCCGGCGAGCACGCGGGTCTCGCAGCTGCCGCAGATGCCCTGCTCGCACGAGGCCTGCACCGCGATGCCCAGGCCGCGCAGCGTGTCGAGGATCGTGGCCCCCTTGGGCACGAACACGCTGCGGCCGCTGCGCGCGAGCTGCACGGTGAAGCCGCCTTCGGCAGCCGCCGGCGCCGCCGCCGCGAAGCGCTCCAGGTGCACGTGCCCCGCGGGGCGAGCGCCGCAGGCCGCCTCGAAGGCGTCGAGCATGGGCGCGGGGCCGCAGCAATACAGGTGGGCCTCCTGCGGCGCGCGCGCCACGACCTCGCGCAGCGGCAGCGGCGCGCCGCCCTGCTCCGCGTCGACATGCAGGTGCAGCCCGGGCCCGGACAGCACGTCGAGGAACGCCGCCTCCTCGCGCCGGCGCACGCTGTAATGCAGCTCGAACGAAGCACCGAGCGCGCGCAGGCGCTGCGCCATGCAGGCGATCGGCGTCACGCCGATGCCGCCCGCCACCAGCACCGTGTGGCGCGCCTGCTCGTGCAGCGCGAAGTGGTTGCGCGGCGCGCCGAGCGAAACGAGCGCGCCCACCTTCAGTTGTTCGTGCACGTAGCTGGAGCCGCCGCGGCTGGCCGGGTCGCGCTTGATGCCCACCACGTAGCGCGCCGTCTCGTGCTGCGGGTTGCACAGCGAGTACTGCCGCACCAGCCCGTTGGGCAGGTGCAGGTCGATGTGCGCACCGGCGGTGAAGGGCGGCAGCGCCGCGCCGTCGGCGGCCGCGAATTCGTACAGGTGGATGCCTTCGGCGGCGTAGCGGATGGCGCTGAGCCGGGCCCGGATCAGGCCGGCCGCCACGGCGGCGGGCGCAGCGCTCGTGCAGGCATCCATGTCAGCTCCAGTCGGCGAAGCAAAGCCCCGTGCCGGTGCCCGCCCGCGTGCGGTAGGCCGGGATGTACTCGATGCGCCGCAGCGCCAGGTGTTCCACCGCGCCGGCCATGCAGAGCCAGTTGCGGATCTCGGAGCTGCCCGAATTCAGCTGCTCGCGCGGCAGCGCCGCGAGCGCCTGCGCGTCCTTCTCGCGCAGCGCCCGCACCACCCGGCCATCGAGCTCCGGGTCCACCGTGAAATGGCTCAGCCCGCCGGAGGCGAGCACGCCGACGCGCGCATCGCCGGGAAAGCTCTCCACCGCGGCGCGGATCGCCTGCCCCAGGCGGTAGCAGCGGCCCGGCGTCGGCTGGTTCGGCGGGTAGTAGGTGTTGAGGAACACGGGCAGCACCGGAATCGTCATGCCGGCGAGCAGCCGGTTGTGGACGAAGCCGAAGGCGTGCCCCTCGCCGTAGCCGTCGGCCAGCGTGCTGGCGCAGGAGAGGTCGAAGTCCTCCATCAGCGCGCCGATCAGGTGCTCGGCGAGCTTCGCGTCCACCGGGTAATCCCGGGGCACCTCGCGCTCGAAATATTTCGCGGAGGCGGCGCGCGCCCAGTCGGGGCCGGGGTGGCTCGCCAGCGGCACGTTGCGGATCGTCTCGCCGCGGTAGACCAGGACCGCCGGCATGTTGTCGTCGTCGTAGAGCTCCTTCTGGTCGTCGCCGACCACGATCAACGTGTCCAGCCGCGCGTTGCGCACCACGGCGCCGAGCCGCTCGACTTCGGCCAGCGCGCGCTGGTGCTTGTCGGCGAAGACCTCGGGCGTGAGTTCCGCCTGCACGCCGGGCGGCGCGAGGCGCTCCAGTTCCTCGTAGGTGACCGGCCGCCCCTCCTTCGTGAGGTGCGCGCGCAGGCGGTCACGCTCGATGAAACGGGCCCAGTCGCCGACCGGGGCATTGAGCATGGGGGTGTGGGAAGTGCCGATTCCCAGGACGATCTGCGCCATGTGATCTTTCGCCCCATGGGGGCATTTGGGGTTGTGCCGTTCGAAAAATGAAATTATATTTTGATTTAGATCAAAGACGGATGTCAAAGAAAACCGAATGCAGACAAGCCCGCTGGGCCTCGAAGGCCTGTTCGTGTTCGAGCCGGACGTGAGCTCCGACGAGCATGGCCGCTACAGCTACTACTACGACGAGCGGGCGTTCGCGGCGGCCGGCGCGGCGGCGCACTACGTGCAGGAGCACGCCTCCCGCTACCCGCTGAGGCACACCGTGCGCGGGCTGCACTTCCAGCGCCCGCCGCACGCCCAGACCAAGGTCGTGCGGGTCGCCCGCGGGCGGATCCGGGACGTGTGCGTGGACATCCGCCGCGGTTCCCCGACCTATGGAAAACACGCAGTCGTGGAACTGGCGGCGGGCGACTGGCGTCAGCTCCACGTCCCCCCCGGCTTCGCGCACGGCTTCTGCACGCTGGAGCCGGACACCGAGATCGCCTTCCGACTGACCGACTACAACAACCGCGACCACGCGGGTGGCCTGCTGTGGGATGACCCGGCGCTGGGCATTGCCTGGCCTTGCGGGGACCAGCCGGCCTGGGTGTTTCCCGCCGACCGGCAGTGGCCGCGGCTGGAAGCGCTCGACTCCCCCTTCCACCATAGGAGACAAAACGCATGACCAACCGCCGTACCGCCCTGCGCGGTCTCGCGGCCGGTGCCGCCACTCTGCTGGCCGGCCGCGGCTTCGCCCAGGACGACAAGCCCCCGATCAGCATCCTGGTAGGCGCCGCGTCCTCGATGGACTTCACCGCCCGCCTGATCGCGGACCAGATGCGCGAGTCGCTCGGGCGCACGGCCATCGTCGTGAGCAAGCTCGGCGCCGGCCAGCGGCTCGCGCTCGGCGAATGCAAGCGCGCCGCGCGCGACGGCCGCACGCTGGTGTTCGCCACCAGCGGGCCGTTCGCGATCTATCCGCACGTCTACACCAGGCTCGACTACGACCCGGTGGCGGACTTCACGCCCATCATCGGCATCTCGAAGTTCGACGTCGCGATTTCCACCGCGCCGGGCGTCACGGGCGCCAACACCCTGCAGGAGCTGGTCGCCTGGGTCAAGGCGCGCAAGCCGGGCGACGCCGTGTTCGGCTCCGCGCCGGGCAACGGCTCGCTGTCGCACTTCCTGGGCCTGTCGGTCGGTCTCGCCACGCACACCAAGCTCACCCACGTCGCCTACAAGGACAGCGGCGTCGGCCTGATCGACCTCGCCGCCGGCCGGCTGCCGATCATGATCACCGGGCTGCAGCCGCAGATCGAATTCCACAAGGCGGGCAAGACGAAGATCCTGGCCGTCTCGGGCGACAAGCGCTCGCCCCTGGTGCCCGACGTGCCGACGCTGGCGGAAGCCGGCGTTCCCATCAGCAGCAGCACGTCGACGGGCGTGTTCGGGCCCGCCGGCCTGCCGGCCGACCTGGTCAGGCGCTACCACGACGCGATCGCGCCGATGCTGTCCAACCCCGCGATCGTGGAGAAGCTGACGCAGCAGGCCATGACGGTGTGGCACGCCACGCCGCCGCAGCTGGCCACCGCCCTGGCGCAGGAGCGCTCGCAGTTCGAGCGGCTGGCGCGCGACAGCGGCTTCGTGCGGCAGGACGCGTGAGAGCGACGATGGACCGTCGCACCGCACTCAGGAGCGCGGCCGCGGGTGCCGCCGCGCTCGCGCTGCCCTCCCTGCGCGCGCAGGACACGGCGCCGCTGGTGCTCGTGATCGGCGCCGGCGGCTCGGTGGACGCCGCCGCGCGCATCCTCGCCGAGCAGCTCAAGGAGGCCCTCGGCCGGCCGGCCGTCGTGCTGCAGAAGTTCGGGGCCGGCCAGCGCATCGCCGTGAGCGAAGTGCGCCGCGCCGCCCCCGACGGGCGCACGCTGCTGTTCGCCACCAACGGGCCGTTCGCGATCTATCCCAACATCTACAACAAGCTGGACTACGACCCGGTGGCGGACTTCACGCCGATCGCCGGCGTGTCCAGCTTCGACGTGGGCATCGGCACCGGGCCGGCCACCGGCGCCAGCACGCTCAAGGAACTGGTCGAGTGGGCGCGCACGCGCAACGGCGGCGAGCTGCTGTTCGCCTCCTCGCCGGGCAACGGCTCGCTGTCGCATTTCGTCGGCCTGTCGATCGCGCTGGCCACCGGGCTGAAGACGCGCCACGTGCCGTACAAGGACAGCGGCGTCGGCGTGCTGGACCTCGCCGAAGGCCGGCTGCCCGCGATGATCACCGGCGCCAACAGCTTCGTCGAGATGCACAAGGCCGGCCGCGTGAAGCTGCTCGCCGTCTCCGGCGAGGAGCGCACCGCCCGTGTGCCCGAGGTGCCCACGCTGCGCGAAGCGGGCATCAACCTGAGCAGCGCCACCACCACCGGCCTGCTCGGTCCCGCGAAGCTGCCGGCGGACTTCGTCAAGCGGGTGTACGAGGCGGTCGCGCCGCTGTACGGCTCGCCGCTGTTCCGCGAGAAGCTCGCCGCCATCAGCATGACGCCGTGGCCGGCCACGCCGCAGAAGTTCGTCGCCTCGCTGGCCGAGGAGCGCAGGCGCTTCGAGCAGCTCGTGAAGACCGTCGGCTACCAGAAGGAGGATGCGTGATGCGCCGCCGCACCGTACTGCAATCGATGGCCGCCGGCGCCGCCGTGCTGGCCGCCCCCGTCCTGCGCGCGCAGGACCAGACGCCCGTCACCATCCTGGTGGGCGCGGCGTCCTCGATGGACTTCACCGCTCGGCTGCTGGCCGACCATCTGCGCGAGGCGCTGGGCCGGCCCGTGATCGTGGTGAGCAAGCTGGGCGCCGGCGGCCGCGTGGCGCTCAACGAGCTGAAGCGCTCGCCGCCCGACGGCCGCACGCTGATGTTCTCCACCAGCAGCCCGTTCGCGATCTATCCGCACATCTACACCAGGCTGGATTACGACCCGATCGCGGACTTCACGCCGATCGCCGGCGTGAGCCTGTTCGACGTCGGCCTGGCCACGGGCCCCATGACCCATGCCGGCGACCTGAAGGAGCTGGTCGGCTGGGCCAGGGGGCAGGCTGCCGGCACGGTGTACGGCGCGGCGCCCGGCGCGGGCTCCTCCTCGCACTTCGTCGGCATCGCGCTGGCGCAGGCGACGGGGCTGCCGCTCAAGCCGGTGCACTACAAGGACAGCGGCGTCGGCATCCTCGACGTGGTGGCGGGCCGGCTGCCGATGCTGATCACCGGCACCAGCCCGCTGGCGGCGCAGCACAAGGCCGGCAAGCTGAAGCTGGTGGCCGTCTCGGGCGAGAAGCGCTCGCCCCTGGTGCCGGACGTGCCCACCTTCAAGGAACAGGGCTTGGACGTCGTGATCGAGAACTCCGCCGCGCTGTACGGGCCGGCGAAGCTGCCGCGCGACCTGGTGGAGCGCCTCCATGCGGCGGTGGCGGCCATGCTCACGAAGCGGGATGCGCTGGAGAAGATGGCCGGCCAGGGCATGGCGCCCCTACCCATGGGCGGGGTGCAGCTCGCCGCCTGGCTCGCCAACGAACGCCGCCGCTACGAGCACCTGGCCAAGGCCAGCGGCTACGTGCCGGAGACGCTGTGACGGAAGCGATCGCACTGCAATCCGCGCAGCGCCTGCGGCAGGCCCGTGGCGAGGGCGCGCGCGCCACGCTGCTCGCGCTGCTGCATCCGCAGGCGCGCTACCTGGCGCTGGGCAGGGACGTGGCCGGCGCCGAGGCGGTGGCCGACGAACTGCTGGCCGGCGCCAACGGCGAGCTCGCACGCCGCCTCGACTGGCAGGCCCCGCAGGCCATCGACGGCCGGGTGCGGCTCGCCGGCGCACGGCGCCCGGACACGCGCGACCGCGGCCTGGTGCTCACGCTGGCTTTCGACGGCGATGCCATCGTGCTGGTGCAGGAGCAGCGCACGCCGGGGCCGCCCGCCCCGGAGCAGCCCCTGGTGCTGCCGCAGGCGCTGCGCCAGCGCATCGACCGCGCGCTGGTGGAACGCCACCCCATGCTGGTGGCGCACGTCGATGCGCAGGGCCAGCCGGTGCTGAGCTTCCGCGGCTCGGTGCAGGTCTTCGGCGCCGACCGGCTGGCGCTGTGGATCCGCAGCGCCGAGGGCGGCTTCGTCCGCGCGATCCGCGCCAATCCGCGCATCGCCCTGATGTACCGCGACGAGGAGGCCAAGGCCACCTACCAGTTCCAGGGCCGCGCCCGCGTGACGGACGCGCCCGAAGAACGCCAGCGCATCTTCGAGCGCGCGCCGGCCGCCGAGCGCGCGCACGACTTCGCCATGCTGGGGGCCGCCGTGCTGGTGGACCTCGACCGCGTGGAGGGCTACGCCGGCCTCGGCCCCCAGGGCCAGGTCGACCCCCTCCTCCTGCTGCGCGAGGGCGCGGCACAACTCGAAACCTGATGGAGCAAGGATGACAACGCAAGACAGCCACGACCTCACCCACGTCGGGCCCGGCACCGTGATGGGCAATTTCATGCGGCAGTACTGGATCCCGGCCGCGCGCTCAGGCGAGCTGCAGCGAGACGGCACGCCCATGCGCCTGCTGCTGCTGGGCGAGAAGCTGGTCGCCTTCCGCGACTCGAGCGGCCGCGTCGGCGTGATGGACCACATGTGCCCGCACCGCAATGCCTCGCTGGTGCTCGGTCGCAACGAGGAGGACGGCCTGCGCTGCATCTACCACGGCTGGAAGTTCGACGTGGAGGGCCATTGCGTGGACATGCCCAGCGTGGCGCCGCACCAGTGCTTCAAGGACAAGGTCCGCGCCCAGGCCTACAAGGCGGTGGACCGCAGCGGCGTGATCTGGGTCTACATGGGCCCGCGCCAGGACGACCCGCCGCCGCTGCCGATGTACGAGGCCACGCTGCTGGAGGAGCAGGACGTCGACATCCAGTTCATGATGCGCAGCTGCAACTGGCTGCAGGCGCTGGAGGGCGACATCGACACCTCGCACTTCGGCTTCCTGCACGTCGGCCACCTGGATCCCGACGACGTGCCGCAAGGCCACCCGCTGGAGCACACCGCCGGCGACCGCGCGCCCGAATACCACGTGCGCGACACGCCCTGGGGGACGAACTACGGCGCCTACCGCGCCGTGAAGCCCGGCACCACCTACTGGCGCTACGCCAACTACATGTTCCCGTTCTGGACCCAGACGCCCCAGGGCGAATTCCCGGTCAACATCCAGGCCCGCGCCTGGGTGCCGCTGGACGACACCCACACGATGGCGATCTTCTGGCGCCGCCGCACCGCCAGCGGCGGCCCGCGCAGCACCATGGAGCCGCTGAAGAACGGCAAGCCGCTGCCCGGGGCGCGCCCGCAGCCGGACTTCCATCCCAACGGCACCGGCTGGCTGGAGCGCCATCGCGTCGTGGCCGACGAGTCGAACGACTGGCTGATCGACCGCGAGGCGCAGCGCACCAACCGCATCTACTCCGGTATCGACCACATCGGCCTGCAGGACCAGGCCGTGACGGAGAGCATGGGCGCCATCACGGACCACGCGAGGGAGCACCTGGGCCCGGGCGACCTGATGATCGCGCGCACCCGCCGCCGCGCGCTGCAGGCGGCCCGCGCCTTCGCCGCCGGCACGCCGGCGCCCGGCGTGAACGAGCCGGAGGTGATGATGGAGGCGCGCAGCGGCTACTTCGAGATGCCCGCGGCGGTGGAGTGGCAGCAGGCCTACGCCGACACGATGCGCGGCGCGGTGCGGGTGGCGAAGAAGCAGGCCGCGCCGGCCGAAGAAGCGGTGCCGGCGAAGTGATGGAGCTCGGGGACCCCGCGCTCGACGCGGAGCACGCGCAGCTGCAGGCTCACGCCCTGCGGCTGCTCCAGGCGCCCGCCGAAGGCGTGCTCGCGGCGCTGCAGGCCTTGCAGGCGCACGCGCGGGAGCACTTCGCCGCCGAGGACGCCGAGCTGCGGCAGATGCAGGGCGGCAACGCCCGCTGCCACCTCGACGAGCACGCCAACGTGCTCAGGTCGTTCGACGAAGTGGGCGCGGTGCTCGCGGGCGATGTGCTCGCTGCCGCGGCGAAGCAGAGGCTGGTGCAGCGGCTCGCGTCGCAGCTGCTGGACTGGCTGCCGGAGCACGTGCAGGAGATGGATGCCGCGGTGGCGCGCCAGCGCTTCCAGGCGCGCACCGGCGGCGCGCCGGTGCGCATCGCGCGGGCGCCGGTGCGGCGCGACGAACGCCGCGTCGCCGAGTGAGAAAGCGCCGCGACGCGGCGCTTTCCTGAGTTCCCGCCGGCGCGGGGACGAAGGCGGGTTTCCCGCCGGCGCCGGAACGGCGGGGGGTCAGCCCTCCGGATGCTCCTTCTTGTACGCCTCGATCCCGTCCAGCACTTCCTTCCGCGCCGATTCCGCCCCTTCCCAGCCCAGCACCTTCACCCACTTGCCGGGCTCCAGGTCCTTGTAGTGCTCGAAGAAGTGCGCGATGGTCTTCAGGCGCAGCGGGTTCAGGTCCTCCGGCTGCTGCCACTGCGTGTAGATCGACAGCACCTTGTCGATCGGCACCGCCAGCACCTTGGCGTCGTCGCCGGCCTCGTCCTGCATCTTCAGCACGCCGATGGCGCGGCAGGGCACGACCACGCCGGGGATCAGGGGCACCGGGGTGACGACCAGCACGTCCACCGGGTCGCCGTCGCCGGCGATGGTCTTGGGCACGTAGCCGTAGTTGGTGGGGTAGTGCATCGCCGTGCTCATGAAGCGGTCGACGAAGATGGCGCCGGTTTCCTTGTCCACCTCGTATTTCACGGGGTCGGCGTTCATCGGGATCTCGATGATCACGTTGAAGGCTTCGGGAACGTTCTTGCCGGGGGTGACTTGGTCCAGGGACATGGGTGTGCGAGTTGGATTGAGGGAGGCGCGCTCAGGGGAAACCCTGATTTTAGTCAATGCCACCACTCTCTCCGCTGACAGTCATTTCTCTGTAAAGGCTTCACCTGTATATTTCGCCGCGTTGGCCAATCGTCACGCCGTCCCGCGGCGCGTCACGAGGAAGCAACGCAGCGGGGGCTCCGCGGCGTTGGAGATCCCCTCGACGACCGAAGCGATACGACAGGAGAAACTTTGATGACTGGCAACTCGGCGCTGATACTGGCGCTCGTCTGCGGTCTGGCGGCCGTGCTCTACGGCTTCCTCACCCGCAACTGGATCCTCGCACAGGACGCGGGCAACGCCCGCATGCAGGAGATCGCGGCGGCCGTGCAGGCCGGCGCGGCGGCCTACCTGGCACGCCAGTACCGCACGATCGCGATCGTGGGCGTGGTGCTCGCCATCCTCATCGCCGTGTTCCTCGACATGCAGACGGCCGTCGGCTTCGTGATCGGCGCCGTCCTCTCCGGCGCCTGCGGCTTCATCGGCATGAACGTCTCGGTGCGCGCCAACGTGCGCACCGCGCAGGCCGCCACCCGCGGCATCGGCCCGGCGCTCGACGTGGCCTTCCGCGGCGGCGCCATCACCGGCATGCTGGTGGTGGGCCTGGGCCTGCTGGGGGTCACCGCCTTCACCTGGTTCCTCATGGGCAACGGCCGCCTCACGCCGGACGTGAAGCTGGGCAACCTGCTGACCCCGCTGATCGGCCTGGCCTTCGGCGCCTCGCTGATCTCGATCTTCGCGCGCCTGGGCGGCGGCATCTTCACCAAGGGCGCCGACGTCGGCGCCGACCTGGTGGGCAAGGTCGAAGCGGGCATCCCCGAGGACGACCCGCGCAACCCCGCGGTGATCGCCGACAACGTGGGCGACAACGTGGGCGACTGCGCCGGCATGGCCGCCGACCTGTTCGAGACCTACGCCGTGACGCTGATCGCCACCATGGTGCTGGGCGCCCTGCTGATCGCCACGGCGCCGGTGAATGCGGTGCTGTACCCGCTGGCGCTGGGCGCGGTGTCGATCATCGCCTCCATCATCGGCTGCTTCTTCGTCAAGGCCTCGCCCGGCATGAAGAACGTGATGCCGGCGCTGTACAAGGGCCTGATCGTGGCCGGCGTGCTGTCGCTGATCGCCTTCTACGGCGTGACGGTGTGGCTGATCCCCGACAACGCGGTGTCGGCCTCCGGCAGCCAGATCCGGCTGTTCGGCTCCTGCGTGATCGGCCTGGCGCTGACCGGCCTGCTGGTGTGGATCACCGAGTACTACACCGGCACCCAGTACCACCCCGTGCAGCACGTGGCGCAGGCCTCCACCACCGGCCACGGCACCAACATCATCGCCGGCCTCGGCGTGTCGATGCGCTCCACCGCCTGGCCGGTGCTGTTCGTCTGCATGGCCATCGTGTCGGCCTACTACCTCGCCGGCCTCTACGGCATCGCCATCGCCGCGACCTCGATGCTGTCGATGGCCGGCATCGTGGTGGCGCTGGACGCCTACGGCCCGATCACCGACAACGCCGGCGGCATCGCCGAGATGTCGGAGATGCCCGCCTCCGTGCGCGACATCACCGACCCGCTGGACGCGGTGGGCAACACCACCAAGGCCGTGACCAAGGGCTACGCGATCGGCTCCGCCGGCCTGGCCGCCCTGGTGCTGTTCGCCGACTACACCCACAAGCTGGAGACCTACGGCCGCCATGTCAGCTTCGACCTGTCGGACCCGATGGTGATCGTGGGCCTGTTCATCGGCGGCCTGATCCCCTACCTGTTCGGCGCCATGGCGATGGAAGCGGTCGGCCGCGCCGCCGGCTCGGTGGTGGTGGAAGTGCGGCGCCAGTTCCGCGAGATCCGCGGGATCATGGAAGGCACGGCCAAGCCCGAATACGGCGTCGCCGTCGACATGCTGACCAAGGCGGCGATCAAGGAAATGATGATCCCCTCGCTGCTGCCGGTGGTGGTGCCGATCCTGGTCGGCCTGATCCTCGGCCCCAAGGCGCTGGGCGGCCTGCTCATGGGCACCATCGTGACGGGCCTGTTCGTCGCGATTTCCATGTGCACCGGCGGCGGCGCCTGGGACAACGCCAAGAAGTACATCGAAGACGGCCACCACGGCGGCAAGGGCTCCGATGCGCACAAGGCGGCGGTCACGGGCGACACCGTGGGCGACCCCTACAAGGACACGGCCGGCCCGGCGGTGAACCCGCTGATCAAGATCATCAACATCGTGGCGCTGCTGATCGTGCCGCTGGTGGTGAGGTTCCACTCCTGATGCTTCACTCCGGGAACGCTGAAGCGTTTCTGGAGTGCGCCAGTCAGATGACAAAGGCCGGAGCGAATCCGGCCTTTGTCATGGTGGGACCGCGCTGCATGTCATTCCGCGCGGGACATGGGGCCCCTGCAGGCTCATGTCCGCGTCACGGCCTTGAGCAGGCGCGTCGCCGTGCCGGTGAGCACCGGCAATTCCTCCACCCGCCCGTCCTCGATCGCCTGCAGCACCAGTTCGTGCATGCCGCCGATCAGCACCATCGCCACCTCCGGCGTCATGGGGGACCGCGGCGCCGTGCCGGCGTTCACCAGCTGCAGCAGGAAATCGCCGATCTCGCGGTGCATGGCGCGGCGCACCTCCAGGCCGCCGTGGCCCAGGCCCTGGATCTCCACGAACAGCGTGCGCAGCAGCACCGGGTTGCTGGCCAGGCATCGCAGGTAGGCGTTGATGGCCCGCTCCACCTGCTCCTCCCAGCCGTGCGAGGGATCGATGGCTTCGCGCAGCACGCGCAGCGCGTTGCGGCTGGCCGCCTCGTACAGCGCGATCAGGCATTCGGCCTTGTCGCGGAAGTGCTCGTAGAAGGTGCGGCGCGAGACGCTCGCCTCGCGCACGATGTCGGCGATCGTGGTGTCGGCGTAGCCCTTCGCAGCCACGACCGCGGCCATGCCGCGCAACAGGCGGCTGCGGTGTTCCTGCGACGTTGACAGTGCCCAGTCGTGCATGCGACGATCTTGGTACTTTATCGTACCCGCAATTCGACGGAATCGGGGTGCGCCCTCGACCACCGAATCATGCCCGATCTCGTCGTCCGCCGCCTGCTCGTCGACATGGAAGCGCCCATCGCGCGCCACTGGTGCGCCGGCGATGCCTTCCGCACGGCGCTGTTCAATGCGCTGTCGATGAGCTTTCCGGTCGGCGAGCAGTTCTTCATGGATTCGGTGCGCAACGGCTTCAAGGCCCTGCCGCGCGAGCAGCAGAAGAAGTTCCGCGCCGAGGTGCAGGGCTTCGTCGGCCAGGAGGCGACGCACCGGCGGCTGCATTCCCTCTACAACGCGCATCTCGGGCGGCTGGGGCTCGTCAACGACTGGGATGCGCGTGCCCGCGCGCGGCTGAAGCTGCTGGAGGGCCAGGACGTGCGGCACTGGGTTGCCATCACCGCCGCCAACGAGCACTTCACGGCCATCCTGGCGGATTTCCTGCTGCAGCATCCCGACCTGCTGGGCGACCAGGATCCGCGCCTGGTCACGCTGTGGCTGTGGCACAGCGCCGAGGAGTCGGAGCACAAGTGCACCGCCTTCGACATCTACCAGGCCTTGAGCGGCGAGCACGCGTGGCGCATCCGCTGGATGAAGCGCATCACCACCATCTTCCTGCTCGATACGCTGCGGCAGACGGTGCTGAACCTGCATCGCGACGGCACGCTGTGGCAATGGAGCACCTGGCGCAGCGCCGCCGGCTTCCTGTTCGGCCGGCGCGGGCTGGTGCGCCTCACCTACGGCCCGTGGCGCGAATACTTCCGCCGCGACTTCCATCCGAGCCAGCAGGATTGCGCCGCCTCGCGCCGCTGGCTGGCCGAAAACGCCAGCCAGTACGTGCCTGTCACGGCCTGAAGCGCGCTTTCGTCGGGCAGAGCCGCTGGCGCAAAATGGCGCCATGCAGCTGCACTACATCGCCAACACGCCCGTGCGCGCCTCCTCCGAGCGCACCTTGCCCGTCATCGACCCGTCGGATGGCCAGCCCTTCGACACCATCCAGCGCGGCACGCCGGAGGACATCGGTGCCGCGGTGCAGGCGGCGCGCCAGTGCTTCGAGGGGCCGTGGAGCAGGCTGAGCGCCGCCGAGCGCGGGCGCCTGCTGATGCGCCTGTCGCTGAAGGTCTCCGAGCGCGCCGACGAGCTCGCCGCGATCGAGCAGCGCGATTGCGGCAAGCCCACCAAGCAGGCCCGCGCCGACGCGCTGGCCCTGGCGCGCTACTTCGAGTTCTATGCCGGCGCCTGCGACAAGCTGCACGGCGAGACCCTGCCCTACCAGGAAGGCTACACGGTGCTCACCTGGCGCGAGCCGCACGGCGTCACCGGCCATGTCATTCCGTGGAACTACCCGATGCAGATCTTCGGCCGCAGCGTGGGCGGCGCACTCGCCGCCGGCAACTGCTGCGTGGTGAAGCCTTCGGAAGACGCCTGCCTGTCGCTGATCCGGGTGGCTCAGCTCGCGGCCGAAGTGGGCTTCCCGGCGGGCGCGATCAACATCGTGACGGGCCTCGGCCACGAGGTGGGCGACGCGCTGGCGCGCCACCCGGGCATCGACCACATCAGCTTCACCGGCAGCCCCAGCGTGGGCACGATCATCCAGCAGGTCGCCGCCGAGCGGCACTGCCCGGTGACGCTGGAGCTCGGTGGCAAGAGCCCGCAGATCCTATTTGCCGATGCCGACCTCGAGGCCGCGCTGCCGGTGGTGATCAACGCCATCGTGCAGAACGCCGGCCAGACCTGCTCCGCCGGCTCGCGCCTGCTGGTGGAACAGGCGCTGTACGAGCCGCTGCTGGAGCGCCTGGGCGAAGCGTTCACGAAGCTGCGGGTCGGGCCGGCGGCGATGGACCTGGACGTGGGGCCGCTGATCCGCGCGACGCAGCAGCAGCGGGTGTGGGACTTCCTGTCCGATGCGCAGCACGCCGGCATCCCCATGGTGGCGCAGGGCACGGTGGTGGACGAAGCGCCCGAAACGGGCTTCTACCAGGCGCCGACGCTGCTGCGCGACGTGCCGGTGACGCATCGCCTCGCGCAGGAGGAAGTGTTCGGCCCGGTGCTGGCCGCCATGAGCTTCCGCGACGAGGACCATGCAGTGGAGCTCGCCAATGCCACGCACTTCGGCCTGGTGGCCGGCATCTGGACGCGCGACGGCGCGCGCCAGCTGCGCATGGCCCGGAGGGTGAAGAGCGGCCAGGTCTTCATCAACAACTACGGCGCCGGCGGCGGCGTCGAACTGCCCTTCGGCGGCGTCAAGTCCTCGGGCTACGGGCGCGAGAAGGGCTTCGAGGCGCTGTACGGGTTCACGACGCTGAAGACGGTGGCGATCCGGCACGGGTGAGGCGCTCTGTCGGGCGCCGGCAACAACCCGGCGCCCAACGGATCGTGAACTCGGCACCCTCCCGGGGGGTGAGCTCAGGTGCCCGTTCCCCCGCTGCGCACCCGCGCCGACTTCACCACCGCTTCCGCCATCGGCAGCAGCCGCTTGTAGAACGACAGCTTCGGCGCCAGGAAGCTCGCCGCGTACAGCTCCTCGCCCCACACCGGGTCGGGCCGCACGGAGATCCAGGCCACGCCGCGCAAGTCGAGGTCGTCGGAGCGGCGCGCCAGCGTGAACTCGAAGCGCACGCCCTTCTGGCCGGCGAACAGGGTCGGCTCCACCTTGGTGATCGCCACCGTGCCGGCCGTGGCATAGACCTCCTCGAACAGGCGCACCAGCTTTTCCGGCGTGAGCCCGGCGCGGAAGGTCGGCACGCGCGGCGCCTTGGCATCCTCGGCGCGCGAGTAGGTGGCCCACTTGGTCAGCAGCGGCTGGCCCGGGCGGATGCCGCCCCACAGGCGCAGGTGGTCCAGCGGGATGCCCTCCTGCGTCCAGACTTCGTACGGCGGCTTTTCCGAGCGGTCCTGCACCCGGTTCCAGGCGCCGGGCACGTGGACGACCAGGCGCTCGTTCACCACCTGCTCGCCCTCCACCTTGGTCATCGAGGTGCAGGCCGCCAGCAGCAGGGCGGCGAGCAGCAGCAGCAGGCGCTTCATGGCTTCAGCTCCGCGAGGTAGGAGCGCACCATGGCCGCATCGGGCGCCTCGGGCGAGTGCGCGAGGAAGGTCTCGAAGGCCTGCGCCGCGGCGGCGCGCTCGTTGCGCTGCTGGTGCAGCAGGCCGAGCGAGCGGAAGGTCTCGGCCGGCGGGGCGGGCAGGCGCGAGGCGCGATCGAGGTCGGCCAGCGCGCGCGCGTCGTCGCCCTGCTCCTCGCGCAGCCGGTAGATCTCGCCGCGCGCGAACAGGACCTGCGCATCGCGCGGCTCGCGCGCGAGCATGCGGTCGAACAGGATCAGGCTCTCCTCGTACTGCCCGCGCTTGATCTCGTCGTGCAGCCAGCCCAGGCGCAGCGGCGCGATCGCCTTGCGGTAGCGCTCCTCGCCCCGGTCGCCGCCGGCGTCGCCGGCCAGCGCCAGCAGTTCGTCGCGGCGGCCGGCGCTGGTCGGGTGGGTGTCGAAGATGTCGCCGCTCTTGCCCGCATCCTTGCCGCCGGTGACCTTCAGTTCCTGCAGCAGGTTGTCCCAGACGTTGGCCGCCTCGCGGGCGTCGTAGCCGGCGTGCTTCATGAGGCGCACGCCCATGCGGTCGGCGCGGCCCTCGTGCTCGCGCGAGAAGGCGAACAGGCCGGCCGACAGGCCGATCTGGCCCAGGAAGGTGCCGACGCCGCCGACCAGGCCCACCAGCGTGCTGAGCACCGCGGTGTCCTTCATCGCCCGCAGCTGTTCGACGGTGTGGCGCTCCATGTAGTGGCCCAGCTCGTGGCCCAGCACCGCGGCGAGCTGCGCCTCGTTCTCGGCCCGCAGCATCAGGCCGCTCCACACGATCATCATGCCGTTGGGCGCCATCATCGCGTTGAAGTGCGGCACCCGCACCGGGTACACGCGCACGTCCGGGCAGAAGTCGCCGGCCAGCGAGCACACCAGCTCCTGCAGGTACTGCTGGAAGGCCCGGTCGTGGATGGTCACGGGGCTGTTGCGCACGCGGCGCTCCTCGCGGTCCATCAGGCCCCAGAGGCCGCCCTCGTCGGTGTCGGCCGCGGGCCGCCCGAAGCGCTGCGGCACCTTGATGCCGGAAAGGTCCTGCGCCTGGGCGGCGAGGCCGGCCAGCGCGCCCAGGCCGACACAGTGCCGGCAGGCGGAACGGAGGAAAGCGCGGCGATCGTTCATTTGAGCTCCGGAAAGTCCTTCAGCAAGGCTTCGACGGTCTCGCGGGCGGGTTTCGGCTCGCGCAGGTCGCCGCTCATGCGGCTGATCTGGTTGAACCAGACGACGCGGCCGGTGTTCAGGTCCACGAGGGTGGCGTGGCCTTCCTGCTCGCCGCCGACGCTGATGGCGCCGATCAGGGCCAGCGCCAGCATGGCGGCCTTGCGCTCGCCGCTGGCGTAGGTGTCGCGCACCCAGGAGAAGAGCGCGTAGTCGGCGCCGGTGCGCTCCTTCAGCGGCCTGACCGCCTCGCCGAGCGACCACTCCAGCCGGTCGCCCTTGGTCTGCAGCTTCATGTCGCCGTTGCGGTGGTGCATGGCGATGGCGTTCGCCACCGCGCGCTCCAGGCTCACGATCCCGTACAGCTCGTCGGCCGCGGCGGGATCGAGCCGCGTGACCTGGGGCCCGAGCAGCTTGCCCTGCCCGTCCAGCGCCGCCAGGAAGTTCTGCTGCGCGGCCTCGGTCCAGTCCGCCCGCGGTTCGACGACGCCGCCCGCGCTGATGGAATAGAGCTCCATGTCGGCCGGCACGACCACCAGCTTCGAGCCGGCCGGCCGCGCCGAGAATCCGGGCGCGAGGTGCTTCGAGGCCTCCTCGGCCCGGGCGGCGCCCGCCAGCAGCAGGGCGGCCAGGAAGAGCATTCGGGCGATGCGCGACGGCAATGACGTGGGCATGTGGTACTCCTGCCTCTGGGTGCCGCTGCGGGAAACCCGGAAAAGCCCGCAGCGGAATCGACAACCCCGCCACTGTGGTGCGGGGCACGCGCGCGGTCCAGAGGCGCCGCGCGCGGCGCGGTAAAACTGCCGACCCGCGCCCAGTTTTCACGCGCCCGTGCGATTTGACCAACAAGGCATTCCCGTACGCCGCGCCGGCCCGAAACCCGCGCGCTTGGCCGGGGTGGGAGCGCGGCCTCACAATGGCGGCATGGCTGAACGCGTGATCCCGCTCGTCGACCAGCGCCTCGCGGCGCTGCAGCCCGTGCTGCCCGCCCAACGCATCGCGGCCACCGGCCTGGTGGCCGATGCGCGTGGCCGGCCCCTGCGCGACCTGCGCATCAGCGTCACGGACCGGTGCAACTTCCGCTGCAGCTACTGCATGCCGAAAGAGGTGTTCGACACCGACTACAAGTACCTGCCGCACGCCTCCCTGCTGAGCTTCGAGGAGATCACCCGCGTGGCGCGCCAGTTCCTGGCCCACGGGGTACGCAAGATCCGCCTCACCGGCGGCGAGCCCCTGCTGCGCAAGAACCTGGAGGTGCTGGTCTCGCAGCTGTCGCAGCTGCGCACGGTGGAAGGCACGGCGCCGGAGCTGACCCTCACCACCAACGGCTCGCTGCTGGCGCGCAAGGCGCGCTCGCTGCAGGAGGCCGGCCTGCAGCGCGTGACGGTCAGCCTCGACGGCCTCGACGACGCGGTGTTCCGCCGCATGAACGATGTCGACTTCCCCGTCGCCGAGGTGCTGGAAGGCATCGCCGCCGCGCGCGAGGCCGGCCTCGGGCCGGTGAAGGTCAACATGGTGGTCAAGCGCGGCACCAACGAGCACGAGATCCTGCCGATGGCCCGCCATTTCCGCGGCACCGGCATCGTGCTGCGCTTCATCGAGTACATGGACGTCGGCGCCACCAACGGCTGGCGCATGGACGAAGTGATGCCCTCGGCCGAGGTGCGCGCGCGGGTCGCCTCCGAATTCCCGCTGGTCCCGCTGGAGCCGAACGCGCCCGGCGAGACGGCGCAGCGCTGGGGCTATGCCGATGGCGCCGGCGAGGTCGGCTTCATCAGCAGCGTGACGCAGGCGTTTTGCGGCGACTGCAACCGCGCCCGCCTGTCCACCGAGGGCAAGCTCTACCTCTGCCTGTTCGCCAGCAACGGCTACGACCTGCGCTCGCTGCTGCGCGGCGGCGCCAGCGACGAGGATCTCGCCTCCGCCATCGGCCACATCTGGCAGGGCCGCGACGACCACTATTCCGAGCTGCGCGGCACCATGGCGGCCGACGAGGGCAGCGGCCGCCGCCGGGTCGAGATGAGCTACATCGGCGGTTAGGAGCCCGGGCGGCGGGTAACATCGCCGGCATGATCCACAAGGAAGAAATCACCGGCCTGGTCCTGGCCGGTGGCCGGGGCTCGCGCATGGGCGGGGCCGACAAGGGCCTGCAGAACTTCCGCGGCATGCCGCTCGCGCTGCACACCATGCTGCGCCTGTCGCCGCAGGTGGGCGAGATGATGATCAACGCCAACCGCAACCTCGCCGCCTACGAATCCTTCGGCGTGCCGGTATGGCCGGACGCCATGTCGGACTACCCCGGGCCGCTGGCCGGCTTCCTCTCCGGCCTGGAGCGCTGCGAAACCTCCTACCTGGTGACCGTGCCCTGCGACACCCCCCTGTTCCCGCAGGACCTGGTGGAGCGCCTGGCCGAAGCGCTGGAGCGCGAGGACGCCGAGATCGCGATGGCGGCGGCGCGCGAGGAGGACGGCACGGTGCGCACCCAGCCCGTGTTCTCGCTGCTGCGGCGCGAGCTGATGGAAGACCTGGTGCGCTTCACCCAGGGCGGCGGCCGCAAGATCGACGCCTGGACGGGCCGGCACCGCACGGCGGTCGTGCCCTTCGACCGCGAAGGCGACGATCCGTCGGCCTTCTTCAACGCCAACACCCTCGCCGAGCTGCACCGGCTAGAGCAGTCCCCGTGACCCCGCTTTCCATCGAGCAGATCGCGGCGCAGCTGCAGGGCTACGACCCGCAGGCGCTGAGCGCGGACGCGGTGGGCGAATTCCTCGCCCGGCTGGTCACGCCCTTGCGCGAGACCCAGGCCGTGCCGGTGCTGGAGGCGCTCGGTCGCGTGCTGGCGCGCGACCTCGTCTCGCCGCTGAGCGTGCCGCCGCACGACAACTCCGCGATGGACGGCTTCGCCTTCGACGGCGCCCAGCTTGCGGCCGCCCCGCTGCAGCTCCAGGTGGTGGGCACCGCGCTGGCCGGCAAGGCCTGGCAGGGCACGGCCGGCCCCGGCCAGTGCGTGAAGATCATGACCGGCGCGATCATGCCGGCGGGCCTGGACACGGTGGTGCCGCAGGAATTCACCCGGGCGCTCGCCGACGGCCGCATCGAGGTGCCGGCCGGCCTGCTGCGGGCGGGCGACAACCGCCGCTGCAAGGGCGAGGACCTGATGGAGGGCCGCCCCGCGCTGGCCGCCGGCGAGCGCCTCGGGCCGGCCGCCTGCGGCCTGGTCGCCAGCCTCGGCATCCCGCAGGTCGAAGTGTTCCGCCGGCTGCGGGTGGCGTACTTCTCCACCGGCGACGAGATCCTGAGCCTGGGCGAGCCGCCGCGCGAGGGCGCGGTGTACGACAGCAACCGCTACACCGTGCACGGGCTGCTCGCGCGCCTGGGCTGCGAGGTGATCGACCTCGGCGTGGTGCGCGACGACCCGGCCCTGCTGGAGCAGGCCTTCCGCGAGGCCGCGGGCCGCGCCGACGCCATCATCACCAGCGGCGGCGTGAGCGTCGGCGAGGCGGACTACACCAAGGCCATGATGAAGAAGCTGGGCGACGTCGCGTTCTGGCGGATCGCGATGCGCCCGGGCCGGCCGATGGCCGTCGGCCGCATCGGCGAAGCCGCGCTGTTCGGGCTGCCGGGCAATCCGGTGGCCGTGATGGTGACCTTCCTCGCCTTCGTGCGCCCGGCCCTGCTGCGCATGATGGGCGCGCGCGCCACCGCGCCCGTGCTGCTGCAGGCGCGCAGCGCCGAGGCCCTGCGCAAGAAGCCGGGCCGCACCGAGTACCAGCGCGGGATCGTCACCCGCGATGCCGCCGGCGCCCTGGAAGTCCGCACCACCGGCAACCAGGGCTCGGGCGTGCTCAGCTCCATGGTGCAGGCCAACGGGCTGGTCGTGCTGCACCACGGCCAGGGCAACGTGGCGGCGGGCGACCCGGTGGACGTGATGATGTTCGACGGCGCGATCTAGCCTGTCCTGCCCTGTCCCGCGCCGCACCCGGCAGGTCAGGGAATCCCCGGGGTCCGGTCACCCATTCGGCGGATGTTTGCAACGGGAACAAGGAGTATTGTTACTTCTCGTTTCGGTTGGAGAGATCATGAAACAACGGTCCTTGGGAGGGCTGGTGGTCTTGCTGGGAGTGGTGTGCGGCGGTGCCCTGGCCGGCTTCGGCGCCTCGGCGCCGGCGCAGGAAGTCGCGCGCGAGTCGCTCGACCTGCTCAAGACCATGGCGCGCCGGAGTTCCACCGCGCACACCTATGTCGGCGTCTGCGTGACGGCGATCGCCCGCGCCAAGCGCTACGAAGACCGCGGCGACGCCGTCGCCGCCACGCTCCGGGCCATCTGGGCCGAGGCCGCGGGCCACTGCCGCGGCATGGCCGGCACCGTGTGCGATACGCCGGCGCTGCAGGCCCCGCGCGAGGCCTGCGACCGCATCCGCGCCTTCGCTTCCCCGCTGCACTGAGCCGCGCGCGGGAATCAGGCGAAGCGCACCGCCGCCACCGGCGGCAGGTCGCGCGACAGGCATTCCCAGCCCGCGCCCCCGTCCTCGCTGACCCACAGGCCGCCGGTGGTCGAGCCCATGGCCAGCGTCTGGCCATCGTCGGCGCAGGCCAGCGCGTGGCGGTAGACGAGGTGGTAGGCAGCGCGCGCGGGCAGGCCCTCGCCATGGGTGCGGAAGCTGGCGCCGCCGTCGCGCGTCTCGTTCACCACCATGCGGCCGTCCACCGGCATGCGCTGCTGGTCGGAGTGCGCCGGCACGAACCAGGCCCGCTGCGGATCGCGCGGATGCGCCGCCACCGCGAAGCCGAAGGCGCTGGGCGCCGGCGTGCCGAGGTTGCGCCAGCTGCGCCCGCCGTCGCCCGAGCGGTAGATGCCGCCGTGGTGCTGGGCCCAGAGCACCTCCGGGTGCGCCGAGCAGGCGGCGATGCGGTGCACGTCCTGGATGTTGCCGTCGAAGCGGCGCTCGGGCGGCATGTAGGCGCCGGCGTCGAAGCCCTCCGAGGTGTTGGCCCAGGTGGCGCCGGCATCGCCGGTCTGCCACACGCCGCCGCAGGAGATGGCGAGCGTCACGTGCGCCGCGTCGCGCGGGTCCACCACGATGGAGTGGATGCCCGCGTGGTCGTAGCCGCCGCCGAACCACTCGCGCCGCTCGGGCCGCGTCCACAGGCTTTCCACGAGCCGCCAGCTCGCGCCGCCATCCTCCGAGACGAACAGGCCGGCCGGCAGCGCGCCGGCCCAGAGCCGGCCGCCGCCGGCCTCCAGGCTCCACACCAGGTCCACGCTCCAGGGCGTGGTGTCGTCCGCCAGCGGCCCTTCGGTGGGCTTGGGCGGGAAGGCGGGGGCGGCCACGTCCTGCCAGTTCGCGCCGCCGTCGCTGCTGCGCTTGAGCTTGACGCCGAAGTGGCCGAGCCGCAGGGCGGCGTACCAGGCGCCGTCGTGCGCATCGCGCAGCACCTGCGTCACGGGCTCGCCGGGAAACTGCGGCTGCCCGATGCGCCAGCCGGCAGGCGCGCGGTGGACGGTGAAGAGCCCCTTGCGGGTCGCGACCTGGATGTCCTGCATGTCAGCCTCCGGTGAGCGCCTGGATCACCATCACCCGGTCCTCGCTGCCGACGGGGCGCGCCAGCGCCGCCTCGCGCGGCAGCATCTCGCCGTTGAGGAACACGGCGACGTGCTTGCGGACCGCGCCCTGCTCGTCGAGCACGTAGGGCTTGAGTGCCGGCGCGGCGCGAAAGGCCGCCTCCAGCGCGCCGCCGAGCGTCTGCGCCTGCACCTGCTGCTTCGGGCAGGCGACGTGGCGGGTCAATGCCGGGGCGAATTCGACGGTGGGCATGGCGGGGAGCATTCCACCTCCGGGGGCGGTCCGCCGTCAAGCCGACAGGAAAATCAAACTACCGGACGCAGAGGACGCAAAGGGTACGCAAAGAACGCGAAAAGAACACCCCGGAAAAGCTGAATTCTTCTGCGTCTTCTGCGTACCCTTTGCGTCCTCTGCGTCCGGCTGTCCGGTTTTCCCGCGCTACTTCGCGACCAGGTCCTGCGGCACGGGCAGGTGGTGACCATGCGCGCGGTCCTTCGCCTCGGCCTTGTTGGCGCCCGGCACTTCCTTGCGCGCGAACAGCGTGTACATGGTCGGCACCACGAACACGGTCAGCAGCGTGCCGAGCGACATGCCGCCCACGATCACCCAGCCGATCTGGGTGCGGCTCTCGGCGCCGGCGCCGTGCGCGAAGGCCAGCGGCACCGCGCCCAGCACCATCGCGCCGGTGGTCATCATGATCGGGCGCAGGCGCTGCGCCGCCGCCTTCACCAACGCGTCCACCATCTCCATGCCCTGCTCGCGCAGCTGGTTGGTGAATTCGACGATCAGGATGCCGTGCTTGGTGATCAGGCCCACCAGCGTGATCAGGCCGATCTGCGAGTACACGTTGAGCGAGCCTCCGCTCCACTTCAGCGCCAGCAGCGCGCCGATCATAGACAGCGGCACCGACAGCATGATCACCAGCGGGTCGACGAAGCTCTCGAACTGCGCCGACAGCACCAGGAAGATGAACAGCAGCGCCAGCACGAACACGATGGCCAGCGCCCCCTGCGAATTGCGGAACTCGCGCGAGGTGCCGTTCAGCTCCGTCGTGTAGCCGGGCTTGAGCACCCTGGCCGCCGTCTCGTCCATGAACTTCAGCGCCTGCCCCAGCGAGTAGTCGGCCGACAGGTTGGCCGTGATCGCCGCCGCGCGGCGCTGGCCGAAGTGGTTCAGCTCGCGCGGGCTCACGCTCTCGTGCGTCTTCACCAGCGCCGACAGCGGAATCATGGTGTCGTTGCGGCCGCGCACGTAGATGCTGTCGATGTTCTCCGGCGTGCTGCGGCCGCTGGCCTGGGTCTGCACGATCACGTCGTACTGCTCGGCGTCGCGCTTGTAGCGGGTGACCTGCCGGCCGCCCAGCATGGTCTCCAGCGCGCGCGCCACCTCCTCGACGCTCACGCCCATGTCCGCGGCCTTGGCGCGATCGACCTCGATGCGCAGTTCCGGCTTGTTCAGGCGCAGGTCGACGTCCACGCCCTGGATGCCGGGGTTCCTCGCGATCTCGTCGAGCATCTGGCGCACGACCTTGTTCAGGTTCTCGTAGCTGTCCGAGGTCTGGATCACGTAGTTCAGCGGCCGCTCGCGGAAGCCCTGCCCCAGCGAAGGCGGCGTGACGGCGAACGCGTTCACCCCCGGCAGCGAATTGAACTTGGGCCCGAGCTCGCGCGCGATCTGCAGCGTGGTGCGCTCGCGCTGGTCCCAGTCGATGGTGCGGTACACCACGCTGCCCTGCGACACCGTGGGGTTGCCGAGACTCGCGAAGATGCGGTCGAACTCGGGGTACTGCTGGCCCATGCGCTCCAGCGCCCGGGCATAGCGGTCGGTGTACTCCAGCGTGGAGCCGTCCGGCGCGTTGATGCTGGCCAGGATCGTGCCGCGGTCCTCCAGCGGCGACAGCTCCGACTTCATCGTCGGCCACACCAGGGCGATCAGGCCCGCGGCGGTGAGCATCACCACGATGATCAGCCAGCGTGCCTGCAACAGCGCGCCGCGCACGCCGCCGTGCGCGCCGCCGGCGGGGCGCCAGCGCGCCGTCACGATCCAGCGCAGCAGGCGCGCGTAGCCGTTCTGCACCGCCGTCAGCGCGCGCTCCATGTGGCTGTCGAACCAGGTCGGGTTCGGGTTGTGCCGCAGCAGCTTGGAGCACATCATGGGCGTGAGCGTCAGCGCCACGAAGCCCGACACCAGCACCGAGCCGGCCAGCGCCAGCGCGAACTCCACGAACAGCCGCCCCGTGCGCCCCGGCGTGAAGGCCAGCGGCGCGTACACGGCCACCAGCGTCAGCGTCATCGTGACCACCGCGAAGCCGATCTCGCGCGCGCCCTTGACGGCGGCGGAGAACGGGTCCAGCCCCTCCTCGATGTGGCGGAAGATGTTCTCCAGCATCACGATGGCGTCGTCCACCACCAGGCCGATGGCCAGCACCAGCGCCAGCAGCGTCAGCGTGTTGATGGTGAAGCCCGCCAGCGCCATCATCGCGAAGGTGCCGATCAGCGACACCGGAATCGTGATCATCGGGATGATCGAGGCGCGGATGGTGCGCAGGAAGACGAAGATCACCAGCGCCACCAGGATCATCGCCTCGACGATGGTGCGGTAGACGTTGCGCACCGAGCGGTCGATGAACAGCGAGTTGTCGTTGGCGACGTCGATGTTGATGTCCGGCGGCAGGTCGGCCTTCAGCCGCGGGATCATCTCGCGCACGCCCTGCGCCAGCGTCAAGGGGTTGGCCGTGGCCTGCCGGATCACGCCGGTGCCGATGGCGCTGCGGCCGTTCAGGCGCATGCCGCTGCGCTCGTCGGCCGGCGCTTCTTCCACCCGCGCCACGTCGCGCACCTTCACCGGGAAGCCGTTGACGCTGCGGATCACGACCTCGGCGAACTGCGCCGGCCGCACCAGGTCGGTCTGCGAGGTGACGCTGAACTCGCGCTGCTGCGACTCGATGCGGCCGGCCGGCAGCTCCAGGTTGCTGCGCCGGATCGCGTCCTCCACGTCCTGCGTGGTCACGCGGTAGCCGGCCAGCTTGTCGGGATCGAGCCAGACGCGCATGGCGTACTTGCGCTCCCCGTAGATGCGCACGTCCGCCACGCCCGTCACCGTCTGCAGGCGCGGCTTGACGATGCGGTTGACCAGGTCGTTGATCTCCAGCGGGCTGCGCGTCTCGCTGGTGAAGGCGAGCCACAGCACCGGGAAGGCATCGGCCTCCACCTTGGCGATCACCGGCTCGTCGATGGCCTGGGGCAGCCGGTTGCGCACGCGCGAGGTGCGGTCGCGCACCTCCGCGGCGGCGGCGTCGGCGTCCTTTTCCAGCCGGAAGCGCACCGAGATCTGACTCTGCTCGGGGCGGCTGATGGAGGTGATCACGTCCACCGCGTCGATGCCGGCGATGGAGTCCTCCAGCGGCTTGGTGACCTGCGACTCGATCACCTCGGCCGACGCGCCGGCGTACTTGGTGCTGACCGTCACCACCGGTTCGTCGATCTTCGGGTACTCGCGCACCGCGAGGCGGCTGAAGCTGACCAGTCCCACCAGCAGGATCAGCAGCGACAGCACCGTCGCGAAGACGGGGCGGCGGATCGCAATTTCGGGCAGTTGCATGGCAGGCTCCTGCCGCTTCAGCCGGCGAGCGAGGCGCGCTTGGCCTCGGGCCGCGGCAGGGGCAGCGCCGGGCGCACCGGCGCGGCCGGAGTGCGGGGCTGCGCCGCTGGCTTGCGCGGCGTGGCCGCCGCCATGTGGCCGCAGGGATTGCCGGGCGCCGAAGGCACCATCTCCAGGGCCACGGGAAGCTGGCGTGCCGCGGCGTCGCCGCCGTTGCCGCCCGCATGCGCGGCGCCGTTGCCGCCGCCGGCCAGGTCCAGCACGCGCACGGGCATGCCGTCTTCCTTGATGCGCTGGTGGCCCGCGGTGACCACCATGTCGCCCGCGTTCAGGCCTTCCGTGATCTCCACCTTGCCCGGCTGGCGCAGGCCGACCTTCACCTCGATGCGGTGGGCGATGCGCGTCTCGGCCTCGGGCCCGGGCGTGAGCCGGTACACGTACTGCCGGCCGCCCTGCGGCACGATCGCCTCCTCCGGCACCACGCGCGCATCGTCACGCACGCCGAACACCGGCGTCACCCGCGCGAACATGCCGGGGCGCAGCTCGAGCCTGCGGTTGTCGATGCAGCCGCGCACGCCGACCGAGCGGCCGTTGGCGTCCAGCAGCGGATCCACCGCCTGGATCAGGGCGCTGAAGCGGCGCCCGGGCAGCGCGTCGAGGTCCACCATGGCGAGCTGGCCGGGACGCACCTTGGCCTGGTAGCGCTCGGGCAGGCGGAAATCGACGTACATCGCGTCGAGGTCCTCGATGTTCACGATGTCCGCGCCGTCCTTCAGGTAGTCGCCCACGCTGATGTTGCGGATGCCGGCGATGCCGTCGAAGGGCGCCACGATCTTCAGCCGCGCCAGCGTGGCCTGGGCCAGGGCCAGCTTGGCCTCGGCCACCTGCACGTTGGCGGCGCTCTCGTCCACCGCACGCTGGGCGATGAACTGCTCTTCGACGAGCTCCTGGTTGCGCTTGTGGTTGGCGCGCGCGATGGAGAGCTCCGCCTCCGCCTGCTTCACCTGGGCCAGAGGCAGCTGGTCATCGAGCTGCACCAGCAGCTGGCCGCGGCGCACGCGGTCGGCGTCGCGAAAATTGAGCTGGGTGACCCGGCCCGACACCTCGGGCCGCAGGATCACGCTCTGGCGCGAACGCAGGCTGCCCACGGCGGAAGCGTCGTCGGTGATGCGCTGCGTCTCGACCTGCGCGATCTCCACCACCGGGGTGCGCGCCGCGCCATTGGCCGCCGCCCCCGCCGGGCCGGCGGAGCCGCCGCCGGCGCGTGCGCTCGCCGCAGCCTCGCCGGCCGGCTCCTTCGGCCGCTGCGGCTGCTGCTGGTACCACCACGCGGCCCCCGAGGCGGCTGCGATCACGACCGCCGCGACCGCGGTATGGATGGACTTCAATGCCATGTAAGCTGATCCGTCGAAAATGCTGGTGCGCGCAAGCGCTGCCGCCCTCGCGACGGCCAACGTCGCAATGTAACAGCCCGTTTGCCGCCGGGCATCGGCAGCAGCCCTGAGATCGCCGCGCAGGCGGGTCTGTTCGGCGGCTTTACCGCGAATTTACACACGGCGCGACCGGCGGTCAGCGTCGCTGAACGCTCAGCACGCCGAGGTTCGCCAGCGCGTCGGCGCGCTCGTTGCCCGGATGCCCGTTGTGCCCGCGCACCCAGCGCCAGTCCACCCGATGGCCGGATTGCGTGACCAGTTCGTCCAGCCGCTGCCACAGCTCCTGGTTCTTCACCGGCTGCTTGCTGGCCGTCTTCCAGCCCTTGGCCTTCCACCCGGGCAGCCATTCGGTGATGCCTTTCAGCACGTACTGGCTGTCCAGGTACAGGGTGACGGCGCAGGGCCGCTTCAGGGCCTCCAGCGCCTGGATCACCGCCATCAGCTCCATGCGGTTGTTCGTGGTGCTGGCCTCGCCGCCGTACAGCTCCTTCTGGTTGGTACCGGAGCGCAGCAGCACGCCCCAGCCGCCCGGACCGGGATTGCCCTTGCAGGCCCCGTCCGTGTAGATCTCGACCTGGTTCATTCGATGGGGGTCAGTTGCTGCCGCTCGCGGCGGCTGCGGTTGGCCAGCGGCACGGGCGCGGCGGCGATGCGCTTGGCGCGCTTCCACGCCCGGCCGATCAGCCGGGCGCCGCGCACGCGCTTGACGGCGACGATGAAATACACGGCGCCGAAGATGGGCCAGGAGCGCTCGCCGACGGGATCCATCCAGGCGAAGCGGTTCAGCCACTTCTCGCTCGACAAGGCCGGGCGCCAGCAGCCGAAGCTGCTGGTCTCGACCTCGAAACTCAAGAGGCGCAGCCAGTCGCGCAGGCGCCAGTAGCCGATGAAGTCGCCGGCATCGGGCAGGTAAAGCTCGCCGAAGCCGAGGCGCCGGTACAGGTGCGCGCGCCGCTGGCGCAGGCCCCACAGGCTGGCCGGATTGAGGCAGCAGACCACCACCTTGCCCTCGGGCACCAGCACCCGCTCCACCTCCCGCAGCGTGGCGTGCGGATCGACGTTCAGCTCCAGCGAGTGCGGCAGCACCACCAGGTCGAGGCTGTTCTCCTCGAAGGGCAGCGCGCTGTAGTTGGCCACGATGTGGGGCTTCACCGGCCCCTGCACCGAGCGCGCATCGCTCAGGGCGAGCCACTTGTGCGGCATGCGATTGGCCTGCAGCGCATCGAGCTCGGGCAAGCCCACCTGCAGGGCGTGGTAACCGAAGATGTCGGCCACGGCGCGATCGATCTCGGCCCGCTCCCATGCCAGCAGGTACCTGCCGGGAGGGGTTTCGAACCATTGCTGCATTCCTATAATCGCGTCGCTCATGAACTTGATCCCGCTGCCCGCCTTCCAGGACAACTACCTGTGGCTGCTGCACGACGGACAGCGGGCGCTGGTCGTCGACCCAGGCGACGCCGACCCGGTGCGGAAATTCCTCACGGAGCGCGGCCTGCAACTGGAAGCGATTCTAGTCACGCACCACCATGCGGATCACATCGGCGGCGTCGACGCGCTGCGCGATGCCACCGGCGCACGCGTCTACGGGCCGGCCCGCGAACGCATCCCCGAGCCGCTGCAGCGCCTCGCCGAGGGCGACCGCATCGAGGTGCTGGGCCTGCCCTTCGAGGTGTTCGAGGTGCCGGGCCACACGGCGGGCCACATCGCCTATTTCTGTCCGGAGTTCGAAGGCGCGCCGCTCGTGTTCTGCGGCGACACGCTGTTTTCCGGCGGCTGCGGCCGCCTGTTCGAGGGCACTCCGGCGCAGATGCTGCAGTCGCTGGAAAAACTGGCGGCGCTGCCCGGGGCCACGCGGGTGTGCTGCACCCACGAATACACCCTCTCGAACCTGAAATTTGCCACAGCGGTCGAGCCGGGCAACTTGCAGCTGGTCCATTACCGGCAACAATGCGAGAACCTGCGCGCGCAGGGCGAGCCCACGCTGCCTTCCAGCATCGCCCTGGAGGGCGGCATCAATCCTTTCCTGCGCACCGGCGTTGCCGCCGTGGCGCAGGCCGCCCGCGATCACGCCGGGGCGAACGAAGCAGATCCCGTCGCGGTGTTCGCGGCGCTGCGCCAATGGAAGAACGGGTTCCGATGAAGTACAAGCTGCTCGCCTTGACCGCCCTGCTGGCCCTCGCCGGCTGCGCCACCACGACCGGCCCGGCCCCGGTCGACAGCCTCGGGAGGGCGGCCGCGAGGAAGGACCAGGCCGCCGGGGTCGCCAAGGCGACCGAAGCCGCCCCCGCCGGGCCGGCGGTGATCCCCTCCGGCCCGCTCTCGGCCCTCCAGCCTTCGGACGTGAACTCGCTGCCGGTCGCCTCGCTGGAGCCGCCGCCGGACCTGTGGTCGCGCATCCGCGTCGGCTTCCGGATGCCCAACCTCGAGAACGATCTGGTGCGGCAGCAGGAGCAGTGGTACGCCACGCGGCCCGACTACCTGCAGCGCATGACGGACCGCTCGCGCAAGTACCTGTTCCACATCGTCGAGGAACTCGAGCGCCGGCAGATGCCCACCGAGCTGGCCCTGCTGCCCTTCATCGAGAGCGCGTTCAATCCCCAGGCCGTCTCCAGCGCGCGCGCCGCCGGCATGTGGCAGTTCATGCCCGGCACCGGCAAGGACTTCGACCTGAAGCAGAACTTCTTCCGCGACGACCGCCGCTCCGTGCTGGAGTCCACCCGCGCCGCGCTGGACTACCTGCAGAAGCTGTACGGCATGTTCGGCGACTGGCACCTGGCGCTGGCGGCCTACAACTGGGGCGAAGGCAACGTGAGCCGCGCCATCCAGCGCAACCAGCGGGCCGGCCTGGGCACCGGCTACACCGAGCTGCGCATGCCCGACGAGACGCGCAACTACGTCCCGAAGCTGCAGGCGGTGAAGAACATCATCGCCAACCCGCAGCAGTTCAGCGCCGAACTGCCCCTGATCAACAACCACCCCTACTTCCAGAGCGTCACCCTGCAGCGCGACATGGACGTCGAACTGGCCGCGCGGCTGGCCGACGTGGAGCTGGCGGACTTCAAGGCGCTCAATCCGCAGCTCAATCGGCCCGTGATCCTGGCCGCCGGCACGCCGCAGATCCTGCTGCCCTGGGACAACGCCACCGTCTTCAAGCGCAACTTCGAGGCCCACAGCGAAGGCAAGTACGCCACCTGGACGGCCTGGACGGCGCCCGCCACCATGAGCGTGGCCGACGCCTCGCGCCGCGTCGGCATGAGCGAAGGCGACCTGCGCAGCGTCAACAGCATCCCGCCGCGCATGCTGATCAAGGCCGGCTCGGTGCTGATCGTGCCGCGCCGCGGCGCCACCCAGCGCGACGTGCCGGACCACGTGGCCGACAACGGCCAGCTGAGCCTGGCGCCCGAGATCGTCACCCGCCGCGCCGTGGTGAAGGCCGGCCGGCGCGATTCGGTGGCGAGCATCGCGCGCCGCTACAAGCTCAGCCCGGCGCAGGTGGCGGAGTGGAACCACCTGTCCGCCTCGGCTGCCTTCAAGCCGGGCCAGCAGGTGGTGCTGCACCTGCCGGTGCGCCACACGGCCCGCGCCGCGGTGCGGGTGCCGGGCAAGGCGGTGGTGCGCACCTCCACGCGGGCCGCGCCCGCCAAGGCCAAGCCGCGCGCCGCAGCGCAGCGCCACGCGGCGCCGGCAAAGAAGAAGCGCCGCTGAGGCGGCGCCGGCCAAGCAAGGCGCCGCCGAGGCAGCGCCGTGCACGCCGGGTGAAGCGGCGTGTCACCGCGTAACGCCCTTGTCCGGGCGCAGGACAACTCCGACGGATGCTGACGCCGCAGGCTGATGCCGCGCGCACTGCCGGGGCCCGACAGTGCGGACATTCCTCAATCCACAAGGAGTCTCCGCATGCAACGCAAGTTTCTTCTGGCCGCGGCCTTCGCCGCCGCGCTGCTGGGCCTGGGCACCGCCGCCCAGGCGCAGTTCAACGCCATCGTTTCCGTGGCGCCGCCGCCGCCGCGCCATGAGGTCGTCCCCGCCGCGCGCGAGGGCTGGGTGTGGGCCCCCGGACACTACGAATGGCGCGGCAACGAATACGCCTGGGTGGAAGGCCACTGGCTGCGCGAGCGCGTCGGCTACGAGTACCGCGAGCCGCGCTGGGTGCAGCGCGCCGACGGCAGCTGGCTCTTCGTCGGCAACAACTGGGAGCGCCGCATGGAGCGCCACGCGCGCGGCCGCGACTGGGACGGCGACGGCATCCCGGATCGCCGCGACCGTTTCCCGCGCAACCCGAACCGCAGCTGATGCTGTTGCCCGCGCAGAAAGGCCCTCCGGGGCCTTTTTTGTTGCGGTAACCCTTTCTGTTCTAGGACGCGTCCGACGCGCTTAACAGCAGCCCGCCAACTTGGCGCTGCCGCCAGGCGCTGCAAGCTGGAGGCATCCACTCAAACGGAGGATCCGATATGCGCAACAAGACCCTCATGGGCGCCCTCGTGGCCGCTTCGCTGATGACGTTCGGCGCCGCTTCGCACGCGGCGACGGCCGTGCCCGCCCGCGGCGACCTGGACCACGACGGCATCCAGAACCGCTACGACCGCGACCGCGACGGCGACGGCATCGCCAACAGGAGCGACCCGAACCCCAACATCTTCAACCGCACGCGCTATGTCCGCGGCCACGACATGGACCGTGACGGCATCGCCGACCGCAGCGACCGCGACCGCGACGGCGACGGCATCGTCAACGCCCGCGACCCGCACCCGAACCGGCCCGACGCGCGCCGCATCGCCCGCAACGGCCCCTGGGGCGACCTCGATCGCGACGGCCTCCTGAACCGCTACGACCGCGACCGCGACGGCGACGGCGTGCGCAACGGCCGCGACCGCTTCCCGGACAACCGGCGCCGCGCCTGACCGCGCCTGACCGCGCCTGACCCCGCCGGGAGCTTCTCGCGCCTAGAGCTTCTCGGTTTCGCCCTGCCGCGGCTGCCACTTCATCAGCCGCCGCTCGATGCGGCCCACCAGCGCATCGAGCAGCAGGGCGAAGGCCGTGAGCACCACGATGCCGGCGAACACCGTGTTGACGTCGAAGGTGCCTTCGGCCTGCAGGATCAGGTAGCCGACCCCACGCGCCGACCCGAGGTACTCGCCCACCACCGCGC
>Ga0255338_1001265_pt1 | contig 50112 bp, 44 predicted proteins | sample MeOH1_35cm_T4_19_FD_203715 | JGI IMG/M metagenome (GOLD analysis project Ga0255338, IMG submission 203715) | Sandy soil microbial communities from University of British Columbia, Vancouver, Canada - MeOH1_35cm_T4_195 | ecosystem: Engineered > Artificial ecosystem > Sand microcosm > Unclassified ...
ATAGGGCCATATGTCGGCGAGGAACTGCATGGCGGCGAGCTTAGAGCAAGTGGGCGGCGCGTCCAGCCCCGCCGCCCCGCAGGGTCAGAAGCGTATTGTCGCCCCCGCATAGAGCCCGCGCCCGTCGCCGGGGAAATAGCGGTAGCAGGAGGAAACCGACGGCGAGCAGAAATAATCCGCCCGGTCGGCGTAGCGCTTGTCGAAGACGTTCTCGAGCCGCCCGAAAACGGACAGGTTCTCGGTCAGCATATATTCGGCCCGCAGATTGAAGAGATCGTGTCCGGGGTAGCGCGCGGTGTTCGCCGCATCCATCCAGTATGCGCCCATATGGACCCATTCGAGTTCGGCGCGGCCAAGGCCTTCGTTGAAGCTGTAGCCGAGGCGGACATCCGCGACCGTGTGCGGCGCGGTGTCGATGTCGTCGCCTGAGCGGATCGTTTCCGCCTGGTAAGGCGGCTTCGTTACCAGATGGTCGAAGTCATAGGTGTGGTGGGCGTATGAAACCGAGGCGCCGAGATCGAAGTTCCAGGCGAGCGGCGTGGCGACTTCGGCCTCCACGCCCATATGCTTTGTGCGCCCATCCGTGATGTTGCCGCCGCTCGAGTCGCGGAAAGCGAAGTTGCGCTTCTTCATGAAATAGGTGGAGACCTCATAGCGCAGACTGTCGATCGCGCCTCGCGCGCCGATCTCGGCGCTGTCCAGCACTTCCGACTTGATGGTGCTCGGGTCCTGACCGTTCACAAGCCGATAGAGATCCGCCGTCTGCGGCGCACGTGCCGAGCGGGCGAGATTGGCGAAGCCGATGAACGCATCGCTGAAAACATGGGTGAGGCCGAGTTTCGGCGTCGGATTGGAGAATGTATCCCGGCGGTTCGCGGGCCGCAGGAAGCGTCCCGTCACGCCCGCAGCAATATTGTTGGTGTAGTCGTAGCGCGTGAACTCGTAGCGCAGCCCCGCCGTGAGGTCGGTGGCCTCGTCGAGCTTCCAGACGGTGTGGAGATAGGGTGCGACGACCAGCGCCTTCACATCGTAGTTATAATGTGTGCCGGTGACGTAGCCGGCCGGACCGGGAACCGAGGGCCCCGACTGAATCTCGCGCAGATACCCGTCCGTATATTCCGTATCGACGCCGAAGATGATCTGGTGCCCGCCCGTCAGCGTCAGCGCGTAGCTTGAGAGCAGACCGCCCGACCAGTGGCCGTTTTCTTCCACCGGCTTGCCCGGCTGGAAGTGCATGAGGAAGTTCATGCCGTTGGTGCGCATATATGGTGTCAGCGAAAGCTTTTGCCCATTGCCCAGATCGCGCTCGATGCGCGAGGCGGCGCGGATGGCCCAGGCGTCGCGATAGGCTTCCGGGTTCGGGTTCGAGGTCCGGACGCCGTCGAGCTTGTAGGCGTTCGGGCCCAGCACATAGCCCGCCGTCTCCTGATTGAGGTTCACCGTGGTGAAGGTTGTGCGCACGGTCGTGTCCGGGGCGGTGTAGTCGTAGCGCAACTGGCCCTTTTGCTGCCCGTAGCCGGAATTGTCGCGGAAGCCGCCATCGTCCTTCAGCGCGAAGCTCGCCCGGAGCCCGTGTTTGGCATTGCCGCTGGTAATGGTCGTGCTCGCCGTGCCGTCCAGTTCGCGCACGCCATGCGGGCCAACGATGCCGGTCAGTTCCGCTTCCGGCACGTCCGAGGGGACCCGGCTCAGCACGTTGACAAGTCCATGCTCCGCATTGGAGCCGTAAAGCGCGCTGCCGGGGCCGCGCACGATTTCGATGCCGCCGGCCTCTTCGGTCATGGCGTCCATCAATTCGTTCACATTGGCAAAGCCCGCCGCACGCATCGGCACGCCATCCTCGAGAAAGAGGAACGAGCCCGCGCCTGCGGTGCCCGTCAGGACCGGAGAGCGGATCGCCGTCAGGTGCTCGACGCCGCTGCCCTGTTGGATATCGACGCCCGGGGCGCGATTGAGCAGCTCGGCGGGCTGGGGGGCCTTCACGAAGCCGATTTCGTCGCCCGAAATCTTGGAGATGTTGCCCGGGTGACTCTTGCGCTTTTCGCCATAGCCCGTGGCTGTCACGACGATCTCTTCGATCTTCGGCTCGGGTATCGGCTTTTTTGCCTCCTCGGCCAGTACGGGCATCCCCATGACGTAGGGGAACCCTGCAAAAAGGCCGATATGCACCGCGACCAGAGGTCGAAATTTAAAACTCACTGCTGTCCTCCCCTGGACTTCTTTTTCCTGGGCGTCTTGGCGCGCCTCGCGTTCTGGATAGCACGTCCGCGAGATCAGTAAAAATTGGGCGGGGGTGGCTGCAGGAACCCTTTGGGGGCCACCGTCGCCCACGGGCGGGTGGCACTGGCCACTCGTCGGTGCGCGGATTGTCGCAGCACCCCTCGCCTCAAGATTCAGGCGTCCCCGGACAATCAGTATTTCGCGTGTGAAACAACGGGTTGCGCTGCTACGGGACAGGCCATTTGCGCCGATTCCTCCGTATGTCACGGAATTTTCGCGCTTCGCCCGATTGCAGACCGGTTCGATCTGGAACATGATTAACTTGATTAAAATTTCTGCGAATCAGTCTGGGTATCTTTCGGATGGCTGATTGCGCGCATTCAGGTGGGGGATTTCATGGTTGGCCGGATTGTATTGCGCCGCGTGTTTGGCGCCGTTGGTAAGGTTTCGTCCGAGGCAGGTGGGGCTCCTTCGGCCCGGGCTGTCGGCGTCCGTTGCAACGCGGGACGGCCGCTTCTTCTCTCCACGGCGCTCGGAACGGGCATTCTGGTCGGCGCGGCTGGCCTGACGCTGGGCTCGACCCAGGCTCTCGCGGGATGCACCCCCGGCCTTTTCAATGGCGCGATCGAGCTTTGCGGCGGCACGGATTCGAGCATCTCGGGCACGGTTACCAACGATCAGGTCGTCATTTTCGGCAATGAGCAGATCACGACCGATGGCGTGTATCTCACTTCGGGTCTCAATGCCTGGGACATCAGTCTCGCCGTCTCCAGTTTCGGCGGTCTCCTTCCGGTCAAGCCGATCGTCAACAATAATGGCGGCACGGGCGTCACCCTGCTCAGCAACGGCGGCGATCTGGTTCTCGGTACGATCCCCGGTGCGACGATCACCGGCAGCCAGCTCGGCGTCGACATGGAGACGAACGGCGCGGGCAGTATCACGATGACGATCGGTGCCGACGTTCATGGCGACACTTACGACGGCATCTATGCCTCGACCGATGCTGGCCCCATCAGCATCACGACCGATGCCGGCACGGACGTCTCGACGGGCAATTCGGCCTATTATGGCATTCAGGCGATCAGCAACAGCGGCAACATTGGCATCACGACCAACGGCACCGTGAGCGAGGGCGGCATTGGCACCGTCACTGGCGGCTCCGGCACCATCACCATCACAACGAATGACGATGTCACAACCACAACTGGCAATGCGATTTACGCCAGCGGCGTCAATGGTCTGATCAAGATCACGGCCAATGCGGGCCTCGACGCGGGGGCCGATGGTATTGGCGCCTATTCGAGCGGCAGCGGAAACATCGAAATCGTCACGGGCAATGTCAGCTCGATCGCTGCCGGTGGCGACGGCATCCATGCGCTTTCATTCGGCACTGGCGCCATCACCATCACGTCGAATGGCACCATCGGCACATCCGGCACACCGGTCGGTGATGACGGTATCCAGGCGGAAATCCAGAGCGCTGCGAACGGTTCGGCGATCGGCATCACAGCGAACAAGTCCATCTACGCGACCGACAATGGCATCATCGCCTTAACCGCCGGCACAGGTAATGTCGATGTGACGGCGGCGGCGGGCACGGTCATCAGCGGCACCAACGGCGCGGGCATCAACGTGACCGGCGCTGGCGGCACGGTTACCGTGACGGCGAACGGCACGAGCATCACCGGCTCCACGGGCGGTATCCAAGCGTCGAACATGGGCGGCAACATCGTCGTCGACGTCAACAGCGGCACGGTCACGGGCACCGGTTCGAGCGGCGAGGGTATCTACGCCACCACGACGGGCGGCACCATCACGATCACGCAGGATGCGGGCACGACGGTCAATTCGACGACCGATGACGGCATCGAGGCGGTCAGCTCCGGCACGGGCCTGATCCACATCACCTCGAACGGCAATATCACGGCCGGCAACAATGGCGGCGACGACGGCATCACGGCCATCGGCCTTGCCGGCGGCGCGCCCATCACCATCGATTTCGGCACGGGCAACGCCAACGCCTCCATCACGGCGGCGGGCAACGGCATCGAGGCGCAGACCTCGCTCGCCGGCAAGATCACGGTCAACGCCTATGGCACGATCAGCAATGCCGCGGGCAATCTTGGTCCCAATGGCGGTACGCTCCAGAACAACGAATCCGGCATCTGGACGAAGCAGACCGGCAGCGGCAACATCGAGATCAACACCGGAACGAAGTCCATCTCGGCCGGCAATGGTCTCTATGACTACGGCATCTATGCTCAGGCTGCAGGCGGTGCCATCGACATCACGACCGGCACGGGCACCGTGACCGGCGGCGACGACGGCATCCACGCGGAAGTGCTGGGCGGTGACGGCAATATCGACATCACCACAGGTGGCGAGGTCACCTCGCTGACCGATATCGGCATCTACGCCCTCAACTCCGGCGGCGGCACGGGCGATATCACCGTCACCAACAACGGCACCGTGGGCAACAGCACCACGGCGACGGTCGGCAGCGGCATCGTGGCCACGAACACGAACGGCGCGAGCACGGGCAACGTCACCGTCAACGTGAACAAGTCGGTCTATGCCGACGGTGTCTACGGCGTGGCGGCGAGCACGGATGGCTCGGGAGATGCGAAGATCATCGTGGCCGGCAATGTGACGATCGATCCCACCGGCTATGGCGCCTATGCCTACAGCGCCGGTGGCAATGCCTCCGTCACGACCAATAACGGCGACACCGTGACGGTCAGCGGATCCGGCGCTGTCGGCCTCTACGCGCAGAGCGACAAGGCCTCCGGCACCGATACCGCCGTCGTCACGACGGGCGACAACGGCCTTGTTACGGTCACCGGCGCGAATGCCATCGGCATTGAGGCGACCAATCAGGGCGGCGGCACTGGTTCGGTGAAGGTCGACACGGCCACCAATGGCGGCACGAACGGTACCGCTCTCGTGGTGTCCGGCGATCAGGCCATCGGTATCCTGGCGGCGACGGCCGATCCGACGCTACTCGGCTTCGACGGCAGCGGCGACGTCACTGTGACGACCGGCGCGGGCAACATCACCGTGACTGGTGGCGCGACGACCTCGGTTCCGGCGGTTGGCATCGCGGCGCTCACCGATGGCGGCAATATCTCGATCACAACCGGCACCGGCGCGATCGGCGTCACCAGCACCGGCAACAATACGGTCGGCATCTATGCCAATACGGGACGCGAGAACTTCGCGGCCAACGGCAGCGGTACGGTTAATATCTCGACCTACGGCACGATCACGACGTCGAACGGCACGGGCATCGAAGCCTATTCGCATGATGGCAACCTCCAGATCGATACCTATGCGGCCATCGACGCCACGGGCGATCGCGGCATCTATGCCGACGCGAACGGCTCGGGCAACGTGACTGTCGTCACGCATACCGGCGCGACGATCAGCGGCAATGCCAATGACGGCATTCTCGCCGTGTCTGATTTGTCGGGCACTGGCTCCGTCAGTGTCACCACCAACGCCGATGTGGGTTCCGGCGCGAACCCGGTTGGTTCTCGTGGTGTCACCGCCACTATCCTGAACAGCTCGAGCTCGGCGGCGGTCAGCGTAACGGCCAATGCCAATGTCTATGCCACGAACGACGCCGTTCAGGCCTCGAATGCCGGTACGGGCAACGTCGATGTCACGGCGGGCGCGAGCACGATCCTGTCGAGCCTCAACGGCGCGGGCATCTCCGCCTCGGGCGCTGGCGGCGCGGTCACCGTGACGGCCAACGGCACGAGCATTACCGGCTCGACGGACGGCATTTACGCCGAGAACACGACCGGTAACATCCTCGTCGATCTCAACAGCGGCACGGTCACGGGCACCGGCTCGGGCGGCGAAGGTATCTACGCTACGACCGGCAGCACGGGTACCATCACGATCACGCAGGATGCGGGCACCACGGTCAACTCGACTTCTGACGACGGCATCGAGGCGGTTTCGACCGGCACGGGCCTGATCCACATCACGTCGAACGGCAATATCACGGCCGGCAATAATGGCGGCGACGATGGCATCACGGCCATCGGCCTCGCAGGTGGCGCGCCCATCACCATCGACTTCGGCACGGGCAACGCCAACGCCTCCATCACGGCGGCGGGCAATGGCATCGAGGCGCAGACGTCCGGCACTGGCGCAATCACGATCACAGCGGACGGCACGATCAACAACGCCGCCGGCAATCTCGGCGCCAATGGCGGCACGCTCCAGAACAACGAATCCGGCATCTGGACGAAGCAGACCGGCACCGGCAACATCTCCATCACGACCGGTACCCACGCCATTTCGGCGGGCTCTGGTCTCTACGACTACGGTATCTACGCGCAGGCGGCCGACGGCTCTGTCACGGTCACGACCGGAACGGGCACCGTGACCGGCGGCGATGATGGCATCCATGCGGAAGTATTGAGCGGCACCGGCACCGTGACCGTTACCGCCAATGGCAACATTACCTCGACCGTGGGCAGTGCCATCGACGTTGCGTCCAACACGGGCAACATCGATATCACCAATTACGGTGCGGCAACCTCTTCTGCCAATCCGGTGGTCAAGGCTGTAACCAATGGTGGCAGCGTCACCGTCAACAACGAGGTTGGCAGCTCCATCTCTGCGACCGGCGCCTCGCCGGCGTGGAACGCCCTTGCGATCCAGACCTCGACCGGAGCGGGGACCGTCACCGTCCAGAACGATGGCGACATCACCGGACGCGTCGATTTCGACCTGGCCAGCACCGGCGGCGCGACGTTCAACAACGCCGCCAACACCTGGTACACCAGCGGCACGAACAACTTCACCGCTGGAGACGACACACTCACCAACACTTCGACCGGCGATATCTACACGTTCGGCACCACGAGCTTTGTTTTCGGGGCGGGCAACGACACAGTTGCCAATGCTGGCCACTTCTTCGTGACCGGCGACACGAGCTTCACCGGCCTCGAGAACTTCAACAACTCGGGCACCCTCGATCTGAGCGGCAATAACACCGACACGATCGACACCGTGACGATCAACGGTGCGTTCAACGGTACGGGTTCGAGCAAGCTCATCCTCGACGCCTATCTCGGCGGACCGGAACTGGCTGCCAATACCGTGGATCTGCTGACGATCGGCAGCTCCACCGGCTCGACGGCCATTCGTATCAACGACCTCGCTTCGGGCTACGGCTCCTACCTCGGCGCGAACTTTGCGGACGGTCTCTTGGTCGTCAGCGGCTCCTCGGGCGCGTCGACCTTCACGCTCGATACGACGCAGCCGCTCTATAACGCTTCCAAGAATGCGCTCGATGCGGGTCTCTTCGCCTACAAGCTCGTCTACAACACCGGCGAAGAGCGCCTGATCGCGCTGCCCGATAACGAAGCCTCGGAACTCCCGACGCTGCTGACGGCGGCTCAGGGCCTATGGTACGAAACCTCGCCCTGGCTCGATCGTCAGGCCGACCTTCGTGATCAGCTGGATGGCGGCAAGGGCACTGTTACCCCCGGCCTCTGGGGCAAGGTCCTCGGCCACTGGACTTCCCGCGACACGAGCCAGACGGTCTCGGCCGGTGGTACGTCCATGGTCAACAAGGCTGACTACAACCAGGACACCTACGGCTTCGTGGCTGGTATCGACACGGGTAGCAGCAACGTTCTCGGCCAGGGCGATACGCTTCTTGGCGGCGTGTCTGCTGGCTACGTGACGTCGGACCAGAACTTCAAGTCTTCGCCGACGACGGCGGAGTACAAGGGTGCCGTTCTCGGCATCTATGCCACCTATCTGAAGGGCGACTTCTTCGTCGACGCGATGGCGAAGGCCAATCTGCTCAGCATGGACTACAAGGCACCGTCGCTGGGCAATTCGACGGCGAGCCCCGACGTGAAGTCCTATGGCGTGGAGCTCGATGCTGGCCAGCGCTTCCCGCTCTCGACGAGCACCTTCGTCGAACCCTTGGCTTCGCTGACCTATGCGAAGACATCGATCGACAGCTTCTCCATCACGGGCGCGCGCTTCGACTTCCAGGATGCGACCAGCTTCCGCGGCAGCCTCGGCCTTCGTGGTGGTGCGACGGCCTACAAGTCGTCGGAAACGAAGGTTGATCTCTCTCTGACCGGTCGCCTCTGGAACGAGTTCGAGGGCGACAACAAGATGGTCATCCATAGCGCCGGTCCGGACCTCACCATGACCGACAAGTTCGACGGCACGTTCGGCGAAGTGGTCGGCAGCGTGAACGTCTTCGGCCTGGGCGACGGTCTGTCGGGCTTCGTCAATGGCGGCGCCAAGTTCAAGAGCAACTACACCAGCGGCGAGCTGACGGCGGGCCTCCGCTACGAGTGGTAAGACGCTCTAATCTACAAAGAAGGGATGGACCGGCCCAAAAGGCCGGTCCATTCTGTTTTCAGGGGCGCCTCGGCGCCGCACTGCAGAAAACTCGGGGAGAAAAAAATGGCGGAAAGCCCGGCTGGGAAATTCAAGGATCAACAAACGCTTGGCCTTATCGTCTTTGTGCTGTTGGCACTGACTGTCTTGGGCATTTTTGTCGCCAACCGTCTGGGTGGGGCAGGTTCAGCCACAGCGACGTCCAGCTCCGCCTCGTCCCAGGCATCAGCCGCCGCCGGCGCGCAGATGTCCAACGGTCAGGCGCCCCGCTGGGAAAAGACGGCCAGCTTCGGCGTCTGGGAGCTTCGTTGCCGCAAGGACACGGCCAAGGCCTGCTTCGGCATCCTTGAGGCCAAGGACGCAAAACGGGGCCAGATCGTGCTCGCATGGGTCGTTGGACGAAACGGCAAGGGCGAACTCGGCATGACGATTCAGACACCTGGCGGCGTGTTGCTGTCGCGCGGCATCGAGGTCGTGCTGGGCGAGGGCAAGCCTGTGAAGTTCGTCTATGAGAGCTGCTCGCAGCGCGGTTGCCTTGCCTCCATGCCTCTGACCGATGATTTCGTCACGCAAGCGAAGGGCGCGGAAAAGGCGAAGCTCACCATTGTCGCTCTCAGCGGCAAGGCCACGACCTTCAATATCCCGCTCGCAGGCTTCGACAAGCTGGTCGCGGGTGTAAAGGGGCAATGACCCAGCCGGTATCGAAGGTCCCGGCCTGAATTCTGGACTTGATCCCGGCACACCGGGCGACTTAGGGTGCCGGCCATGTTCAGATGGCTCCGGTCCAAGAAGCTCCCGTCCGTCACACTGTCGCTCTTCATGCTGGCAGTGATGACGGCTGGCGTGTCCTATTCGCCAACGCTTTACCGCTGGTTCTGCGCGGCCACCGGCTATGGCGGCTCGGTGACGGAAAAGCGCTCCACCGACGCTAATGCCTATGTCCAGTCCGATGCCATCGGGCCCGAGATTACGGTGCGTTTCGACACCAATACCGCGCCCTCGCTCGACTGGGAATTCAAGCCCGAAGTGGTCTCGGTGAAGACCCATATCGGACTGCCGACGACGGTCTTCTTCGTCGCGAAGAACCTGTCCCAAGAAACGATCGTCGCCCGCGCCACCTATAATGTGACGCCGGAGGCTGCGGGCTATTACTTCACCAAGACGCAGTGCTTCTGCTTCACCGAGGAGACGCTGAAGCCCGGCGAAAGCGCGCGCATGCCGGTCGTCTTCTACGTCGATCCGGAAATGCTGACGGATACGACCGCGAAGTCGATCCGCACCATCACGCTCTCCTATACCTTCTTCCGGCGAGACGGGGATGAGGTGAAGGCAGCCGACGCTCGTCCGCTTGCGGATGCGTCGAAGGCGGAGGCGGAGAAGCTTGCGCGCACCAAGGAAGCCGAATTCGAGCCGCCGGAAGTCCACCGCTAGCGGCTTGCCTGGAAGCGCTCTAGCTTCGATCGTGCCCTTCAACGCGCGAGCAGGTTTCGATGTTTCCCATCTCGGACGATAACCCGGAGCCAGGCCAGCCGATTGTCACCTGGTCGATCATCGCGGCCTGCATCGGCGTCTTCATCTGGGAAATGTCGTTACCGGCCGGAGACGCGGAGCGCGCGATCCTTCAGCTGGGCGCGGTGCCAGCCTCGCTCTTCGGAGCGGCAGGCGCGCAGGCGATCCCCGCATGGGCGACGATATTCACCTCGATGTTCATGCATGCAAGTCTCGGCCATATCGGCGGGAACATGCTCTATCTGTGGATATTCGGCGACAATGTCGAACTCGCCATGGGGCGGATTCGGTTCCTCGTCTTCTATCTTCTCTGTGGAGCGTCCGCCGCGCTCGCGCAATCTCTGCAGGCGCCGGAGTCGACAATTCCCCTCGTCGGGGCCAGTGGCGCAATCTCGGGTGTGCTCGGGGCCTACCTGCTCATCTATCCATTCGGCCGCGTTCGCGTTCTCATCATGCCGCTGCCCTTCTTCGTGCGCGTCATCACCGTGCCTTCGCTGGTGGTGCTGGGCTTCTGGTTCGTGATCCAGTTCCTCAGCGGGCTGTCGAGCAACGGCGACAAGGGCGGCGTTGCCTTCTGGGCCCATGTCGGCGGGTTCTTGGCCGGCATGGTGCTGATGCCGTTGTTCAAGAAGCGCGATGTCCCGCTCTTCCAGAGGGAAACGCCGCGCGTGTTCGACGCTCGTCGCGACAAGGGCGAGGGGAACAAGGACGAGGGCGACCGCCGGGGCCCCTGGGGCTAGCGCATTTCGCATATTCGGGCCTTGAAGTGGATGTCTTATCACCTTATAGTCTATCTATTAGATAGACATATAGAAATGGTGAGGCATGTCGCGGACCTCTTTTCTCTGGTTTCTTCCCACTTCCGGCGATGGCCGTTATCTCGCCTCGCCCAAGGGAAGCAGGCCTCTGACGCTCAATTACGCGCAGCGGATCGCCACCAGCGTCGATGCTCTCGGCTATGACGGCATGTTGTTGCCCACGGGCGTCCATTGCGAGGACGCCTGGATCCTCGCTTCCGCGCTCATTCCGGCGACACAGCGCCTCAAGTTTCTCGTCGCACTCCGACCGGGCCTCATCTCCGCGCCGCTTGCTGCGCGCATGGCAGCGACCTTCGATCGCATGTCGAATGGCCGGCTTCTTATCAACGTCGTCTCCGGTAGCAGCAATGCAGAGCACCGCGGCGACGGTCTCTTCCTCGACCACGACGAGCGTTACGATCTCGCCGACGAATATCTGACCGTCTGGCGCGAGCTGCTCTCGGAAGGAAAGTCGAGTTTCGACGGCAAGCACGTGAAGGTCGAGGAGGCGCGGAGCGTCTTCCCCGTCGTCCAGCGGCCCTATCCGCCGATCTATTTCGGCGGTTCCTCGCCTGCGGGCATCCGCGTGGCGGCGAAGCATGTCGACACCTATCTCACATGGGGCGAGCCGCCGCAGCAGGTGGCCGAGAAGATCGCGGCGGTGCGCGCCGCTGCGAAGGAAGCCGGACGTCCCGCGAGCCATGAACTCAAATTCGGCATTCGCCTCCATGTCGTCGTGCGTGACACGGTGGAAAAAGCCTGGGACGCGGCGAACGATCTTCTGCGCGATGTCGACGACGCGCTGATCGCGCGTTATCAGGCGGCGCTCAATACGCATACATCCGAAGGCCAGCGGCGGATGCAGGCGCTTCATGGCGGCAAGCGCGAAAACCTCGAAGTGAGCCCAAACCTCTGGGCGGGCGTGGGCCTGGTGCGCGGCGGTGCGGGCACGGCGCTGGTCGGCGATCCGCAGACGGTTGCGGATCGCATCAATGAATATCGCTCGCTCGGCATCAGCTCATTTGTGCTCTCCGGCTATCCGCATCTGGAAGAGGCTTACAAATTTGCCGAGGATGTTATTCCGCTGGTGCGCGCAACCGAGACGCAGGAGGCCGAGCGCCTTCCGCCGCTGAGCGTTGCTGCGTCCTGAAAAATGAGGGGCTGATCCGGGGGGATTCGAAGGGAGTTCGACTATGAGCGACATATCGATATTTTCGGATCGCCCCAGTGACGCGCGCGATTTGAAGCCGCAGAGCAAGAGATTCGCGCTTATTCCGGGAACGGATGGAGAGCTCGATCCCGCGGCAGCGGGCGTCATCGCACGGCTCTCCCGTGCAGGTCCGCGCTCCGAGATCACGGCGATCGAGGCCCGCATACGCTACAATGAAAGCCGCAAGCCGCTGGTGCTTCCGACCGAGGCCGTCGAAAGCGTATCTGAATTGCGTCCTGCGACGGCGGGCGTACCGAAGCTCACCATCTTCCGGCCCGCGGGCTCGCGACCCTCGGAGGCGTTGCCGGGCCTGATCTTCTTTCACGGTGGCGGTTGGACGCTTGGCGACCTCACCGTCTATGAACCTTTCGTGCGATCGCTCGCCAATGCTACGCAGTCGGCGGTGATCTGGGTTGATTACAGGCTGGCGCCGGAATATCCGTTTCCGGCCGCGATTGAAGATGCCTGGGGGGCATCGAGCTGGATCCAGAGAAATGCGAATTGGCTTGGACTGGATCCAGCTCGTATCGGCATCGGCGGCGACAGCGCGGGCGCGAATCTCGCGGCGGTCACGGCGCTTGCCGCGCGCGACGCGAAGGTCGATTTCGATCCTGCTTACCAGATGCTGCTCTATCCCTGCCTCGATCTGACGGCAGGACTTCCCTCGCATCAGACTTTCGCCGATGGATATCTGCTCACTGCCGATCTTTATGCCTGGTACAGGCGCAATTACATCGGCAGGGGAGCAAGCGCGGCGGACTGGCGCGTGTCGCCGCTCTTCGCTTCATCCTTTGCCGATGTCGCGCCCGCGATCATTCTTTATGCGGGCTTCGATCCACTGCGCGACGAGGCGGCGGCTTACGCGGCGCGGCTCAAGGGCGCGGAAGTATCGGTCGAGACCTTGTTCTTCCCAGGCCAGATCCACGGCTTTCTGACTATGGGCGGTGCGATACCCGCCGCAGGCGTCGCGGTCGCGCGCCTTGGCGCCGCGGTGAAAACATTTCTCGGCAAATAGCCTGAATGAAATGGCTGAATTAAAAACGCCGCGCCTCATTGGCGCGGCGTTTTTCTAGGGCGTGCGGATCAGCTCGCACGGGCCAGCGCCGGGCGTCTCAGCGCGCGGGCCGCATGCTCCGCCTTTGACGGCGACGAGAAGCTCGCGCCTTCAAGCGGAGCATAGAGGGGGTTGGAAGCGTAGAAGGAATAATCCCGTCCGGTTCTTACGATAATGCCGGCGGCTTCATCGTTGATTTCGATTACATAAGCGTCGGTCATGAAAACTCCTGTCGCCGTGGCGCGTATATCGCGCATCGCCGGCCCGCGCCTTGTCGGCGCGACGAAAATTTTGTGAAGATTTTGCTGTTCAGCCGGGAAAGCGGTCCGGCGAGTCCGCGCTCAGGCGCGACAACACATTCGGCCGGCGAGACACATGAGCGGCATTGCCCGACCGCGCATGTGCGAGGTCTTGGCAGTTGCGCCGAGGCGCGGCAGGTCTGCGATGTGTTTCGTCATGGCCAGCTCCGTCCGGTGTACCGGGATTGGCGAGCAATGCAGATACTATACTATACTAATTCGGTATAGAAAAGATTTTTCTCAAGGCGGGCGGGATTCGAGAAGCATTCATCAATCTGGGGCATTCTTCCACCGTGGCGAGGCCGTGGTCCTTTAAGATCGTTGAAACGGCGAAGTGCGGGGTCTGGCGTGAAAGTACCGGCAAAGTGGCGACGCAGCGCGGCGGGAGTGACCGCACTCGCCATGGCGGCCTATCTGGCCGTCGCCCTCTCGGTGCAGGGCGGCCAGATATTCGAATCGATTGGCCATATCGGTTTCGGCCCGGTGCTGCTGGTCCTCGGCCTTTCGCTTTTCAACTACGGCCTCCGCTTCCTGCGCTGGCAGCTTTATCTCGGCTGGCGCGGCTACAGGATTCCGGCCCTGCGAAGCCTTGCGATCTATCTTGCGGGCTTTGCATTGACGGTGAGCCCCGGCAAGGCGGGCGAGGGTGTGCGCTGCCTCTATCTCAACGATGAGGGTGTGCCCTACAAGGCGAGCGTCGCCTTGCTTTTCGTCGAACGGCTCATGGACTTCTTCGCCGTCGTCATTCTCGCCGCCTTCGTTCTTGCCGTCAGGGCCGATCTCGTCTGGGCCATTGCAGGGCCGCTCCTGCTTCTCGTCGTCGCGCTCTTTCTCATCACACGCGAGAAAAGTCCCGCCGTCCTCATGCGGGCGGGGCAGAAGCTCGATGGACGCTTCGGCCGCATGATCGAATGGGTTGCCGATACGCTGGAACATTCGCGCCAGCTTCTCGCTTGGAAGCGGCTCGTCGCCAGTCTCGCCATTACGGTCATTGCCTGGGGCGCGGAAGGCTATGGCGTCTGGCTGCTCGCCTCGGCGATAGGGCATGATCTGGGCGTGGGGCTCGCCATCGGCATATACGGCCTTGCCATCCTTGCCGGGGCCATGGCCGTCTTCGTTCCCGCCGGGCTTGGCGGCACTGAAACGGTCATGACGGGCGCTCTCGCGGCGGCGGGACTTTCCATCGCGTCTGCGTTGGCCGTCACGCTTGTCTGCCGCCTCGCGACACTCTGGTTCGCGGTGGGGCTTGGCGTCGGCGCGCTTGCGTTGGTCGAGCTCAAGGTTGCGTCCGCGCCAAGGCCGGCTACGCTTGAAGGGTGAGAGGGGCGCTCATGAATGAAACGATCATGACTACGGACTGTGTGCTCTGTGTCGATCTCGACGGGACCTTCTCGCGGACTGATACGCTGACCGAAGCCGTTTTGTTGCTTCTCAAGCAGCAGCCCTGGGCCCTGTTCCTGCTGCCCTTCTGGCTTCTCCGCGGCAAGGCGCATTGCAAGGCCGAGATCGCGCGGCGCATCTCGTTCGATCCGGCGGCGCTTGCCTATAACGAAGAACTCGTTGGCTGGCTTCGCGACGAGCACGCTTCCGGGCGCAAGATCGTGCTCGCCTCCGGTGCCGACCGGCGCATCGTCGAGGCGATTGCGGCTCATCATGGAATTTTCGGCGACGTCATCGCGAGCGACGGAAACGTCAACATGACGGGCAGGGCCAAGGCGGCGGCCCTCAAGGATCAGTTCGGGCGTTACGCCTATGTCGGAAATGCGCCGGTCGACATGCCGGTATGGGCGGAAGCCGAGGCGTCCATGCTCGCGGCGCATTCGGACGCAGTGGAGCGCGCGCTTTCGAAGCATGTGAACTTCGAGCGCGTGTTCCGGCGGGAAGGCGAGAGCCGCTCGCCTCTCAGGCTGTGGCTCAAGGCGCTGCGCATCCATCAATGGGTAAAGAACGGGCTCATCTTCGCGCCGCTTGCTCTGGCCCATCAGATCTTCGACCAGACCAAGTTCGCGGCGGTGGGCCTTGCCTTTCTGGCCTTCAGCCTGTGCGCGTCGAGCGTCTACCTGCTTAACGATCTCCTCGACCTCGGTGCGGACCGGATGCATCCGACGAAACGTCTCAGGCCCTTCGCCGCTGCCTCGCTGCCGCTGGAGCAGGGCATCGTCGCGATCCCGTTTCTTCTCGCGGCGGGGTTCTCGCTTGCCGTTTATGTCGATCTGCCCTTCGCCGCGGTGCTCGGCGTTTATTATCTCGTGACGCTCGCCTACTCACTCGACCTGAAGCGCAGGGCGCTGCTCGACGTTTTCACGCTCGCCGCCCTCTACACACTTCGCATCCTTGCGGGCGCCGTCGTCGCGAAGGTCGCGCTGTCGCCATGGCTGCTTGGCGTGTCGATCTTCCTCTTTCTCAGTCTCGGCGTGGTGAAACGCGTGGCTGAAATCGAATCCGGCCGCAGGCGCGGGGTCACACTTCTGCACGGGCGCGGTTATCAGTCCGAAGACCTCCTGATCCTGCAGATGCTCGGCGTTGCGGCGGGCTATGCGAGCGTCGTCGTGCTCGCGCTTTATGTGAGCGCGCCCGAAAGCCGCGCGCTCTATCCGCATCACCATTTTCTGTGGCTCTTCGCGCCGTTGATGCTTTACTGGATCAGCCGCGTCTGGCTTCTCACCCATCGCGGAGAGATGCATGACGATCCGATCGTCTTTGCGTTGAAGGACCGGACGAGTCAGGCGATTGGTCTTCTTGCCGTTGCCATCATCGTCGCGGCGTCGCTCTGATGGCGGGAGATGTCAAAAAGCCCATGAGTTGGGGACGCTATCCGCGCGCCGCTCAGCATGTCGTGCGCATGCAGGATCGCCATGCTGCGCTGCCCCTGCCTGCGGAGGGTTCGGTTCTTCCCTATGGGCTCGGCCGCTCCTATGGCGATAGCTGCCTCAATGGCGGAGGCACCCTGATCGCGACGAGAGGCCTTGACCGCTTCATTTCCTTCGACCGCGAGCGCGGCGAGATCACTTGCGAGGCAGGCGTTTCTCTCGCCGAGATCATCGACGTGGTGCTGCCGCATGGCTGGTTCCTGCCTGTGACGCCAGGCACGAAATTCGTGACGCTGGGCGGCGCCATCGCCAATGACGTGCATGGCAAAAACCATCATCGGGAGGGTACGCTCGGCCGCCATGTGAAGGGCTTTGAGCTTTTGCGTTCCGATGGGACGCGGCTCTTCTGTTCGCCGGATGAGAACGCGGATTACTTTGCCGCGACCATTGGCGGTCTTGGCCTGACCGGTCTTGTCACCGTGGCAACACTGCAATTGAAGCGTGTGGCTTCCTCCTTTCTCGGCGGGGAGTCGATCAAGTTCGGCGGTCTCGACGAGTTCTTCGCCCTGAGCGCCGAGTCTGCCGCGAGCCACGAATATGTGGTGTCGTGGATCGACTGCCTCGGCGAAGGCGAAACCCTGGGGCGGGGGCATTTCCTGCGCGCAAACATTCTGTCCGCCGAGGAAGCGGCGGGACGCAGGCAGCACAAGCCGCTGCCGCTCGGCGTTCCCGTCATGCCACCGGTCTCGCTCGTCAATCGCCTGACGCTCAAGGCATTCAACGCCGCCTATTACAACCAGCAATCGGTGCGCGTGGCGCAAAAGGTATGGGGCATCGACGGATTTCATTATCCGCTCGACGCCATCGCGAACTGGAACCGCATCTATGGACCGCGCGGTTTCCTGCAATATCAGGTCGTCGTGCCGCCGCGCGATCAGCGCGAAGTGTCGGAAGCGCTGCTGGAAGAAATCGCGCGCAGCGGGCAGGGCTCCTTCCTCGTCGTCCTCAAGGTCTTCGGCGATCAGACTTCGCCGGGTCTGCTTTCCTTCCCGATGCCGGGCACGACGCTCGCTCTCGATTTTCCGATTCTCGGCGACGAGACCTTCAAGCTGCTCGATCGGCTCGACGCCATCGTCGTGGAGGCGGGCGGGCGCATCTATCCGGCGAAGGACGCGCGCATGGCGCCAGCTACTTTCGCACGCGGCTATCCCGACCTTGAAACATTCCGCAAATTCGTCGATCCGCGTATGAGTTCGAGCTTCGCGCGGCGTGTCATGGAGAAAGCCCGATGAGCCGCGTTCTGATTTTCGGCGCAACCTCCGCTATCGCGCAGGAAGCCGCGCGGAGCTTCGCTAAGGATGGCGCGAGCTTCTTTCTGGTTGCCCGGAATGAAACGGCATTGGCCGATATCACCGCTGACCTTGCCGTGCGTGGCGCGAAGAGCGTGGCGACGCAGGTCGCGGATCTCGGCGATCTCAACGCGCTCGCCGATCTCTGCGACAGGGGACGCGATGCGCTTGGCGGCATCGATGTCGCGCTCATCGCGCATGGCGTTCTTCCCGACCAGAAGGCTTGCGAGAATTCCGTCGATGCGACGCTCGGTGCATTGCGCGTCAATGCGATGAGCCCGGCGGCGCTCATGATCCGCCTTGGGGAAATCCTTGGGCGCCAAGGCTCGGGATCGCTCGTCGTCATTTCCTCGGTGGCCGGCGATCGCGGGCGGCCAAGCAATTATGTCTATGGCGCCTCGAAGGCGCTTCTCTCGGTGATGGGTGAGGGCATGGCGCTGGCGCTCGGCGGCGCGGGCGTCAATGTGCTCGTCATCAAGCCGGGCTTCGTCGACACGCCGATGACGGCCGACTTTCCGAAGGGGGCGCTATGGGCATCCGCGAAATCGGTCGGCGAGGAAATCGCCGATGCCGTGCGCAAGGGCAAGCGAGGCGTGATCTATGCGCCCTTCTGGTGGCGCTTCATCATGCTCGTCATCCGTTTCGCGCCGGGCTTCGTGGTCAGCAGGATCTGACGAGGGATCAGGCCACGCCCGCGCGCAGGAAATCGTGGATATGGACGACGCCGACGGGCTTGCCGTCCTCGACCACGAAAAGGCTCGTGATCTTCTGCTCGTTGAGGAAGTTCAGCGCTTCCGACACGAACATGGTGGGCGGTACCGTTCTGGGCGAACGGTTCATGATATCGCCGACACGCTTTGCGAGAAGGTCGGCGCCCATGTGGCGGCGCAAGTCGCCATCGGTGACGAGGCCAACGAGCTTGCCTTCGTCATCCACGATACCGATGCAGCCGAGGCTCTTGCGCGACATCTCGATCAGCGCCTCGGTCATCGGCGTATCTGTCTTCGCGAGCGGAAGCTCCGCGCCCTTGTGCATGATGTCGCCGACATGGCGGAGCTGCGCCCCGAGTTTGCCGCCGGGATGGAAGATGCGGAAATCGCTCGCGGTGAAGCCGCGCCGGTCGATCAGCGCGACGGCCAGCGCGTCGCCAAGCGCAAGCTGCATGGTCGTCGACGTCGTCGGCGCATTGGTGTTGGAGCAGGCCTCCTCGGCCTTCGGCAGGATGAGCGCAATGTCCGCCGCGCGGGCGAGAGCGCTTTTCGCCTCAGCCGTGATGGCGACGAGGGGAATGGCGAAACGCTTGGCATAGGAAATGATGCTGAGGAGTTCAGCGGACTCGCCCGACCAGGAGAGCGCGAGGATCGCGTCGTCGCGTGTGATCATGCCGAGATCGCCATGGCTCGCCTCGCCGGGATGGACGAACTGGGCGGGCGCGCCGGTGGAGGCGAGCGTCGCGGCGATCTTGCGCCCGACATGCCCACTCTTGCCCATGCCCGTCACCACGATGCGACCCTTGACGGCATAGAGAAGGTCGACCGCTTCGGAAAAGGCGCTGTCGAGCGAAGCTGCCAGCGCCTTGAGGCCGGCCATTTCGAGCTCGAGGGTGCGCCGGGCCGAAGCCAGATGGCTGGAGGTAGTGGGCTCGCTGGATTTATTTACGGATGACAAGGGAAGGCCTTAGGAGTTGACTGCCGTGCACGGGCGATTGAACCATCACGGGTATGATGCGTGTCAGTTTAACAGATTTTTGGTCAATGGCGTCGCCTTATGAAGCGGCGCACCCGGTCCGGCGGGCCTTGGCGCTTTGGTCGCTGCGCACGGACGGTATAGAATGCGCCGATGGTTGCTTCGGGGCGCGCAGGGCCGCGTTCGCGGACCGGTCCCGGATTGTTCTTTGTATGATACGAAAGTCCAGGTCTTAACGTGTTTGGTGGGATCGTAAAACGAGTCCGCGAAGCGGTGGGAGCTGCCGAGCGCAAGCCGGCGGCAATCCCCGATGGCGTGAGGGTCTATGCCATAGGCGATGTCCATGGCCGGGACGATCTGCTCGTCAACATGCTTCAGCGGATCGCGGCAGATGCCCATGCGCGTCCGGCCGCGCGCAACATCATTGTTTTCCTCGGCGACTATGTCGACCGCGGATTGCAGTCGAAGCAGGTGCTGGACCGCCTGACGTCGCATCCGCTTGCCGGTTTCGAGATGATCTATCTGAAGGGCAATCATGAAGCCGCAATGCTCGAATTTCTGCGTGACGCGAATTTCGGACGCACCTGGAAATATTATGGCGGGCTTGAGACGCTCCATTCATACGGCATCACCGAGCTGACGCTGAGCGACAATCCTGATGATTTCGAGCGCGCGCGGGAGCATCTGCACAGGGTTCTTCCGGCCGCTCATCGGCGCTTTCTGGAGACGCTGCGGCTCTCGGTGGAGATCGGCGATTACTTTTTCGTACATGCGGGCGTTGCGCCGGGAATCAGTCTCTCGCGGCAGGTCGAGGACGATTTGTTGTGGATCCGTGACAAGTTTCTCCAATCCGACATGTGGTTCGGAAAAATGATCGTCCATGGTCACACTCCCAAGGAGAAGCCGGTCTTCCGCCGTAATCGGATCGGGATAGACACCGGAGCCTATATGACCAATGTTCTGTCGTGTCTCGCTCTCGAGGGGCGGGAAGCGCGTGTCATTCAGACTGCGGACGTAACGATGACGGCCTACGCGGGAACGGCTGCCGAGTAGGCGACGCATCGTGAGTATTCTGTATTGTCTTTCGTGAAATGGCCGGAAACGAAGTCGAGGTTGGGTAAATGAAACTTGCAGTCACGCATCTGGTTCGTCGATCTGTTCTGAAAATCGCGATGGCTGCGGGAATGTTGGCGCTTGCGGCCTGCGCGACCTCCGGCGCGAGCCAGCCTCCCTCTTCAGCATCGGCGCCCGCCGCCGCGAATGGAGCGATGGATCCCGAGGTCGCCTACGTTCTGGGCTCGGGCGACAAGCTGCGTCTCATCGTTTACGGCGAGGACGACCTTTCGGGCCAATTCGATGTGACGGGCACTGGCAAAGTGTCCCTGCCTCTGATCGGGCAGGTGCAGGCCGCGGGGCTTACGCTCGAACAATTCGAAAAGGAAGTTGGTGACCGGCTCTCGCAGGGCTATCTGACGAGTCCGAAGGTGAGTGCGGAGGTGCTGAATTACCGGCCCTTTTACATCATGGGCGAGGTCGAGAAGCCAGGGCAGTACCCCTATACGAGCGATATGACCGTTCTGAACGCCGTCGCCGTCGCCGGTGGGTTCACTTACCGGGCGAATAATGATTCAGTCTACATCACACGCGGCAATAACCCGGAAGCTCAGTACCCGGCCTCTCAGCAGGTCAAGGTGTTGCCCGGCGACGTCGTTCGGGTGCCGGAGCGCTTCTTTTGAACACGAAATTTTAGGCAGAAATTCCTCTCCTTGGGGCGCATTGGTGTGACCAGCCCTGATGCCTTCAGGGCACAGGCGGACAAAAAAATGCTGCGTGGCAAAAAACTTGCTGCCGCAAATGCTCAATTGGTGCTCGCCAACTTTTGTGAGCGGTGCAGCTGTGGTAATAATAAAAAATAGTGGTTTCATTGCTGAAGCAAGCAACGAGGCCGACCTCGATGGATGTGAGGGGAGCATGAAAAATCGTTGGCTTGGAGCGGCTGTTCTGGCGCTCTCAGTTGTCGGAGGCAGCCAGGCGATCACGGTATCCGCCCACGCGGCCCTGTCCGATGATGTGCAGCAGATCGTTACCGCGCATGCAGCGGATACCGATGGCGGCGTAGCCCTTCAGGCGGAATTCGCATCCTTTATTTCGAAAGCCGCCGATCCGGCCGCAACCGCAGCAAAAATGATCGCCTCGCTCGGCGACGTCTCGCCGGTGGTCCTGGCCTCGGTTGCCGGTGCGATCGACAGCATCGACGTCATCACGCCCGACGCGCTTGCGAACGCGATCGGCCGGGTTGTCGCCGATGGCGGAACCGGCGCCGATGCGCTTTCGGCGAATGTCATTTCGGTCGCGCAATATTTCAGCGCGAGCAACCGCGCTGCGGCCGGCAAGGGCCTCGCGATTGCTGTTGCCAGCCTGAAGGACAGGCCGGACATGGCGGAAGTTGCGGGCAAGATCATCGCGCAGGTCGATGTTTCCGGCCTCGACGAAGTCAAGACCGCGTTTAGCGAGCAGGCTTTAGAGATTGAAAGCGCCAGCTTGCAGAATCCGACCGGGGACAATCTGTTGCAGAAGACTTCGCTTCTGGTGACGACGCAGAGCCCCAACTAATCGATATATCCCGTGGGGAGCGGGGCGCGGGTATCCGCGATGTGGTCTTCCCCTCGGATCGCGTTCAGACCGTTGGAGACGTCAATGAGGAATGTACCGTTTTATCTGATCGTTCCGGTCGCCGCGCTGCTCGGGTCCAGCGTTGCAGCGCTTGCCGACGATACGACGCCTTCTTCCCAGACGCCGATCACGGATGTGCGCGGGCAAAGCGTTCGAGAGCGCGCCCGCCCGGGCTATGACGCATTGGGCATCCGCGCCGGCAGCTTCCTCATCCTGCCGAAGGTCGACCTTGCCGAAACCTATAACGACAACATCTACGCGACCGATACGAACACGGAGAGCGATTTCGTTACCGCCGTTTCGCCTTCGATCAGCGTTCAGTCGCTCTGGTCGCGTCATGCCCTTGGGCTCAATGCCGGCCTCAGCCAGTATTGGTATGGCAGCAAGACTGCAGAAGACCGTCTCGACTGGAATTTCGGCGCCAACGGCCGCCTCGACGTGCTGCGCGACACGAACATCACCGGCTCGGCGAGCTACAGGCAGGCGCATGAAGACCGCGGGTCCGCCAATTCGCCCACCTCCGCGGCGGAACCCGTCGAATATCATCTCTTCGACAGCTCGCTCGGGCTCTTTCAGCGGTTCAACCGCGTGACTGCGCAACTGAAGGGCACTTTCGACCAGTATGATTACAAGAATGTTGCCCTGATCGGTGGAGGGACGCTCAACGAGGATTCTCGTGACCGCAACGAGTATGGCGGCGGGTTGCGCCTTGGCTATGACCTCTCCCCAGACACGAACATCTATGCGGAGGGAAAGCTCAACAAGCGCTCCTACGACATGTCGGCGCCGGTCGATCGCAACTCGAATGGTTATGAGGCAGTCGTCGGCTCCGAGTTCAAGCTCTCGCGGCTTGCGCAGGGCGAGGTCTATGTCGGTTATCAGCGCCAGACCTATGACGCTTCCTATTATTCCGCGACCAGCGGCCTTGCCTATGGTGCGAAGGTGAACTGGTTCGTGACGCCGCTGACGACTGTGCGGCTGTCTGCAGCATCGACGATCGAGGAATCGATCGATCCCGGCGCATCGGGCTATATGAGCCAGAAGGTCGGCATCGGCCTCGATCACGAGTTGCTGCGGAACCTGATCCTCAGTGGAGATGTCTCATACGAAAATGATGATTTCGGCAACATCTCGCGGCAGGATGATGTGACGTCGGCGCTTTTCGGCGCTACCTACCTCCTTAATAATTTTTTCGCCGTTGGCGTCAATTATGGCATCGTGGATCGCAGCTCGAATGTCCCAGGGGCGGACTATACGCAGAACCAGGTTGGGTTCACTCTGCGCGGCCAGCTCTGAACCACTCGAGTCCTGTGAGACCTTTGTGGGCGTCGTGAGCGGAGGATCGATCTTTCTTCGCGGGCGCAATTATGACGGGGCGGAGCAGCCTCGCTACGTGGTGACTTGATGAATGCGCCGCTTCAGCGGCCGGGTGTGCCGGCAGCCATGCCCGGGGGCGTCAATGACCTCGATGGGCAGGCATTTCTAGAGATTGACCTCGTCAGGCTATTCCGCACGCTCAGGCGGCGCCTGAACGTCATATTGAGCGTCGTGATCGCGCTCACGGCGCTGGCGACGGTGGCGGTGTTCCAGCTGACGCCGCGCTATACCGCCAGCACACAGGTCATGATCGACACCCAGCGCAAGAACGTCGTCAATCTCGATGAGGTCATGTCCGGTCTCGGCGTGGACTCCGCCGCGATCGACACGGAGGTGGAAATCATCCGGTCGCGGGCGATCGCGCGGCGTGTCGTCGAGAAGCTTTCCCTGGTCGACGACCCGGATTTCAATCCGCGGCTCCGGCCGTCCTCTTCATCCATCTTCGATGCGATCAATCCTGTGCGTTGGGTTGCTGGGCTCTTCTCGTCATCGGGCAACGCGACGAAACCCGCAGATGACAAGGAAGCCGTGATCGACAAGGCTATCGATGTCATTGTGGGCGGCGAGGATGTCAACAGACGTGCGCTTACCTATGTGATCGACATTTCCTTTACGTCGCCGAACGCGGCGAAGGCCGCGACGATCGCGGACGCGATTGCAGACGCTTATATGCTCAGCCAGCTCGAAGCGAAGTTCGATGCGACGAAGCAGGCGAATGACTGGCTTTCCGGACGACTTGATGATCTGCGGCGGCAACTCGAGGCATCTGAACGCGCCGTCGAGCTTTACAAGACCCAGAACAATATCGTCACCACACAGTCGGGCACGCTCACCGAGCAGCAGCTCTCCGAACTCAATGCCCAGCTGATCCTGGCCCGCGCCGAGCGCGCCGAGAAGCACGCGAAATACGACCGCGCGCGCCAGATCACGCAAAGCGGCGGCAGCATAGAATCCGTCGTGGACGTGATGCAGTCTTCCGTCATCAGCGACCTGCGCAAGCAGGAGGCCGAGCTTGCGCGGAAGCAGGGCGACCTTTCCGCAAAATACGGACCGAGGCATCCATCAATACTCAATCTCGAATCCGAACGCCGCGATCTCGAGGCGCAGATTCAGAACGAAGTGCGCCGCATCGTGGCGAGCCTCGGGAACGAGGCACTGGTTGCCGATACGCGCGTCAATGCCCTTCAGAAAAGCCTCGACGATCTTCAGCAGCGCAGCGGTCGGAGCAATCAGGCCGCCGTGCGTCTCAATGAACTGGAGCGCGAGGCCGCCGCGAACCGCACGCTTTACGAGTCGTTCCTCGGCCGGTTCAAGGAGACGACGCAGCAGCAGGATCTCCAGAGTTCCGATGCGCGCGTCGTTGCACGGGCTGCGGTTCCGCTGGCGCCCTCCTTCCCGAAGAAGGCGCTCTTCATCGAGATTGCTTTTGCCCTCTCCATCCTGCTTGGAGTGGGGCTCGCCTTCCTGCTGGAACATCTCGACAATGGCATTCAGACTGGCCCGCAGCTTGAAGGCGTGCTGAACCTGCCGCATCTGGTCACCGTTCCCCGGACGCCCAAGGAAAAGGGTGCAGACGGAAAGCCATTGAAGCCGCAGGACTATGTCATTCAGAAGCCGCTTTCCGGCTTCTCGGAAGCGCTGCGCGGCCTGCGTACCGCTCTTGCGCTGTCGAATGTCGACAAGCCGCCGCGTGTCATTCTCTTCACCTCGGCGCTGCCCGATGAAGGCAAGACGACGACGGCCGTCAGCTTCTCGCGCGCTGCAGCCTATGCCGGCATCAAGACCCTGCTCATCGATTGCGATCTCCGGCATCCCTCCGTCCATCGCTCGCTGGGCTGGGAGCGGGTGGAGAATGGTCTCGTCGAATGTCTCGCGAGCAGGGCGCGGCTCGAGGATGTCATCCGCAAGGACGACGCGACTGGCCTCGACGTGCTGCCCGTGGCCGCCGGTGCCGCCAATCCGCCGGACCTCTTGAGCTCGGCGCAGATGCGCCGCCTGCTCGATCAGGTGTCCGGCATCTACGATCTCGTCATCCTCGACAGCGCGCCGGTTCTTCCGGTTGCCGATACGCGGGTTCTCGCGCTGCAGGCCGACAAGACCGTCTTCATCGTGAAGTGGGACGCCACGCCCCGCGACGCCGCCGCGTCTGCGATCAAGGAGCTTCGCGGCTATAATGTCGACCTCGCCGGCGCCGTGCTCGCGCAGGTAGATACCACCAAGCTTGCCAAATATGGCTATGGCGCGAGCGAAGGCTATTACTACGGCAAGTATCGTCACTATTACGCCGATTGAGGCGGGGCCATGGTGTCGCCGGATGACAGAGCTTCCTCGTTCTCGCGCTTTCTCGCGCCCGGCGCCGCGCTGCTGATCGGCGTCATTCTTGTCGGCCTGGCCCTTCCGCGCATCGCCGCCTATTTTGCGGTCGTCTCATGGCGTGACCTCTCTCAAGCGGGACCACAGCCGGGCGCCACTCTCGAAGAGACCGATGCGCAGCTTGCGGCCTATCGCGCGGCCGTCGGCTGGTTGCCGGGCGATGCAGGGCTTCAGCAGTTTCGTGGACGGCTCGCCTTGCTCGCCCTCCGCCCCCGCCGCCCCGAAAACGTCGCCTTGAAGGACGAGGCCGCGTCCGGATTGCGGGCCGCCGTTGCGGCGGCGCCGAACCGGGCTTGCGCCTGGGCCATGTATGCCTATGCCGGAAGCCGCTACGCCTTGTCCTCGGTCTCCGTCGAGCCGGCGGTCCGCCTTGCCTATATTCTCAGTCCGCCTTCGCCGGCCTGCGCCGGCCTCCGGGTTGCCGCCATTCTCTCGTCGCCCGGAGCCCTTCCCGACGATTTGAAATCTTATGTGGAGGCGGATCTGCGCAGCCTCTGGAATTCTCAGGCGCGTGGCGATCTCGCCTATATCTACCGGGATGCGCCCGCCGAGAGGCAGGCCTTCATCGTGAACGGTATATCCGGCGGCAAAGGCGATCGGGCGTGGATGGAGGGTTTCGTCCGGGAGGTGCTCGACGCCGACGCGCGACGGGCGCAGCAGGGCGGCGCGCCCTAGCGTGGCGCCAGCTGGCGCATCCTTCTCTCGTCGCGGGCTTCGAGAAGGCCGCCGATGATGACGACGATGACCAACGCCATGAATGCGATATCGGCAAGTCTGGGCATGTGTTTCTCCTTGAGCCGTGGCGGGCTCACCGGAGCGCCGCCAAGTTTGCACATGATCGGCGATGGCGATTGAATGCGGCCTGAACGGATTGTGACGGCATTCGGGCATGTGCCGTTCATCCCCGGTTCAGCCGTGAGGCTCTATCTGTGGATCATGTGAGGATGCAGTTCGCGGCCCGAACGCTTGGGCCGCCCACGTCCCAGGGAGACTTCGATGAGCAAGACGCGCAGTTCGTTTCGGGCCAAGGCAGCCATGCTTGTGCTGGCTGGGCTCACCACCGTGGCGCTTCCCATGGCCCCGGCACTCGCCGATGGCTGGCATGGCGGCGAGCGGCACGGCTGGGAGCGTCATGGCGATTGGGGTGACGATTGGGGTGGCGGACGCCGCCACGGCGGCTGGGACCGCGGGGACGAGGACAATGACGGCGCGGCGATTGCTGTGGCGGCCGGTGTCGGCTTGCTCCTCGGCGCGGCCGTCATGTCGCAGCCCGCTTATTACGCTCCGCCACCGGTGGCTTATGCGCCAGCGCCGAGTGGTTATTACGGGCAGGCGCCCCTTCAGGCGGTTCCCACCTCCGAGGTCTATCGCAGCACCTCCGGCCAGTATTGCCGCGAATACCAGTCAACGATCCGCGTCGGCGGCCGGTTGCAGCCGAGTTACGGCACGGCGTGCCTCGGCGACGATGGCGACTGGCGCGTCGTTCAGTAGACGGACGGTCAGAACGGAATATGTCAAGCGCCGCTCCGGCAGATGGAGCGGCGCTTTTTCGTGCCGAACTTATCCCCGCCCTTCATCGCTCTTGCAAACTGTCGGCGATCAACAGCGCATGGCGCGATAGGGCAAGGACGAGATCATGGCGACCATATTGAATGCAGCGACCGCAAACGGCAGTTCCGCGGCGGTGGACTGGACGGGCGGCACGGGTACTTTCTGGGCCTGGGGCAGTTTCGGCGGCGCGACCGTGGCGCTCGAGGCGAGCCCCGACGGGACGAACTGGTTTTCCGTCGGGCAGTCGGTGAGCTTCACGCAGAATGGCGTTGGCGGCTTCGCTCTCGGCCCCTGCAAGCTCCGGGCGTCCGTATCCGGCGCGTCGGGAACGACCTCCATCTCGGCCATTCTGTGAGGCAATTCTGTCGCCGCTCCGCTCACCTCGGTATGATGCGGACAAAGGGCATTGAGTGGAGCGGCGCCGGCATGAGCGGGAACGATCCGAAATCGTGGATTGAGGCGCGGGCGAGCGCAGTGTGGCATTTCGTTGCGTTGCGACGCGCAGAACAGCGCTTTGCCATTCGCGTGATGGTGGCAAGCTTTCTCTCGTTCATGCTCGCGAGAACGCTGGGCCTGCCGCAAGGTTATTGGGTGATGCTGACGGCGGTCATCGTCATGCAGAGCAATATCGGCAGTTCGCTCAAGGCGGCGAGCGACCGGCTCACCGGAACGGTGGTCGGTGCCCTTGGCGGGTTCCTCGCGACGCTCGTGGCGGCAAACGGTCTCGTTGCAGAGGGCCTTGTCATCGCGCTTGTGCTGGGGCCGCTCGCTTTCCTTTCGGCGGCCAATCCGAGGTTCAAGATCGCGCCGATCACGGCGATCATCGTGGTCTTGAGCCGGACGGGCCACGAGCCCGCCTTCTGGCTCGCGGTGGAGCGGGTCGGCGAAATTGTGCTCGGTGGTTTCATTGGCGTGGCGGTTGCTCTCTTCGTGCTTCCGGCACGCGCTCATTCCGACCTCGCGGAGCGCGTGGGGGCGGTGTTGAGCCTGCTCGGGGAGGTATGGAAGCTCGAAGTTACGAGCCTCGATCCGCAAGCGGATGCGGCGGCGCTCAAGTCGAAGCTTCAGGACGTCAATGACCGGCTGCGGGCAACGGTTGCCGGTGCCGAAACGGCCGGCGACGACATGAAGCGCGAGAGATCGGCACGCATTGCGGAATATGGCGATACGGACGCATTGCTGCGCTCGCTGCGCCGCTTCCGGCACGATTTCATTCTGGTTGGCCGTGCGACCGTGACGCCATGGCCGGAGGCCGTGCGTCTGCGTCTGGCAATATCGCTTGCCGCGGTGACCTCGACGCTCGAAGCACAGTTGCATGCTGCGGCAACAGCGGCGCGTAACCGGACGTCGCCGCCTTCGGCCGATGCTTTCATCGCGGCGATCGACACCTTTGGCGACGAGCTCGACCGGTTGCGCGCCGATCAGCTGATGACGGAGCTTCCGCCGGAAACGGTCGGCGGGCTATTCACGCTGGGATTTGCCTTCGAGGAAATGCGCCGCGAATTGCCGGAACTCGGCAACCGCCTCGCGGAGTTCGCTCGGCCCGCCGCGACGGACTAGTCGTTGGCCAGGATCACGTTGCGGACGATGGGATAGATCTGCGCCGCCCAACGCGAACCCGAAAAGACGCCGTAATGACCGACGCCCGCTTGCAGGTGATGGCGCTTCTTGTAGGGCCTGATGCTGGTACAGAGGTCCTGCGCCGCAAGCGTCTGGCCGACGGAGCAGATGTCGTCCTTCTCGCCCTCGACCGTGAGGAGCGCGGTGCGGCGGATCGCAGCGGGATCGACCCGCTCTCCGTGCCACGTGAGGAGTCCCTGCGGAAGCAGATGCTTCTGGAAGACGAGGTTGACCGTTTCCAGGTAGAACTCGGCGGTGAGGTCGAGCACGGCGAAATATTCGTCGTAGAAGGTCTTGGTCGACTCGGCGCGCTCGATATTGCCGGTGGCTATGTGGCCGAGCAGATCGACATGCGTGTCGACATGGCGTTTGGGATTCATGCTCATGAAGGCGGTGAGCTGCACGAAGCCCGGATAGACGCGCCGTCCCGCGCCCGCAAAGCCCGCAGGCACACGCGAGATGAGGTTTTTCTCGAACCATTCGATCGAATGCGTGGTGGCAAGCTCATTGACGGTCGTCGGATTGATCCGCGTGTCGATGGGCCCCGCCATCAGCGTCATGCTCGCGGGCTGTGCCGGATTGTCGGTCGCCGCCATGACCGCGACGGCGGCGAAGGCATGGGCGCAGGGCTGGCAGACCGAGACGAGATGGGCGCCGGGTCCCATCTCTTCGAGAAAGCGGATCACGTGATCCACATATTCGTCGAAGCCGAAGCGCCCCGCATCGAGGCTCACGTCGCGGGCATTGTGCCAATCGGTGATGTAGACGTCGTGGTCGGGCAGGAGCACCGCGACGGTGTTGCGGAGCAGGGTTGCGAAATGGCCCGAAAGGGGGGCCACGACGAGCACCCGGGGTTGCTCCGAGCTCACATGTTCTTTTCTGAAGCGGAGAAGGGTGCCGAAGGGGGTCGAGAAGGCCGCTTCTTCATGGACGGGCACGTCTTCGCCATCGGCATGCACCGAGTCTATGCCGAAAGGGGGGCGGCCATGCGTGAGGCCGGCGCGGGAGAAAAGCTCAAGCGAGGCGGCCCAATGCTTCACGGCCGCGGAATCGAATTGGCTCACCAGAGGTCCGTTTAGAAACGAGACCGTGGCATCCGCCACGGCCCGCCAAGGCTTCATCAAGTCTGCTTGCGCCTGATAGGCGTAATACATCATGGCAGCGCCCAGCCCCCTGAACGTCTCGGTCACTGGTCATAAAGTTTGACCTTACCCCTAGAAGGCTAGTGCAACTTATGCTGCACTGCGAGATAATTATTGCAGGCGCGTAATGGCGCGGCGTGGAGAAAGGGGACGGCCATGGCCAAGGCTACTTTGACCATCAGTAGCAAGAACTACTCCTCCTGGTCGCTGCGGGGCTGGCTGCTCTGCAAGATGGCCGGGCTCGATTTCGAGGAGGAACAGCTGTCGGCCAGTGATCCCTCGACACGGGCGGAGCTTCTGCTGCTCTCACCATCATTTCTCGTCCCCTGCCTCACACATCACGGCATCAAGGTCTGGGATACGCTGGCCATTGCCGAGTATCTCCACGAGGTCAAGCCGGAGGCGGGGCTCCTGCCTGCCGATCAGGAAGCCCGCGCCCATTGCCGGTCCATTTCGGGCGAAATGCATTCGGGCTTTGCCAACATGCGCTCCGCGCTGCCCATGAACCTCAAGGCGCGCTATCCGGATTTCAAGATCTGGGCGGGGGCACAGGCCGATATCGACCGGATCATCGAGATCTGGGAGGATTCGCTCGACCGCTACAAGGGCCCCTTCCTGTTCGGCAAGAAGCCGACCATGGCGGACGCCATGTATGCGCCGGTCTGCACGCGCTTCATTACCTATGACGTCGAACTCGACCAGCCCGCGGCCGCCTATTGCAAGCGTATTGCGGCCCTGCCTCATATGGTCGAATGGACCAAGGGCGCGAAGGCAGAGCCCGAGGAACTGGAAGAGCTCGACGCCGAGTTCTGATGAAACCTGTTCCCTGTGTCAGGGCGCATGGATCATTTTGCGCGTCATGCCACCGGCACGTTCAGCGCTTGCCCGCGAAGGGATGGGTGCTCGACAACCCGCCATCGACGGCGAAGGCCTGACCGTTCACATAGGAGGCTTCGTCGCTGGCGAGGAAGAGCGCCATGTTGGCGATTTCTTCCGGCACGCCATTGCGCCTCAGCGGATTGAGCTGGCCGATCTTGCCTTCCGTGCCGCGCGCACGCGCATTGTCGAAGATCGGCTTCGTCATGCCGGTTTCGATAAGGCCGGGGCAGACGGCATTGACGCGAACGCCTGTGCCGTAGAGTTCGTTCGCCGAGGTCTGGACGAGGCTGATGACGCCCGCCTTGCTGGCGCTATAGGGCAGGCCGCCCGCATTGGCACGAAGCCCGGCGACCGAGGCCGTGCAGACGATCGAGCCGAAGCCCTGCTTCGCCATGATGGGCGAGGCATGTTTGATGGCAAGGAAGGGGCCGATCAGATTGACGCGCAGGATTTCAAGCCAGTATTCGACGGTCTGTTCGCCGAGCGGCACGAGGCCACCGCTGATGCCCGCATTGGCATAGACGACATCGAGGCCGCCATGCTTCTCGACGCTGAGATTGATGAAGGTCTTGACCGATTCTTCGTCGCCCACATCGGCGGCAACCGAGAGAACCGTGCCGCCATTGGCGCGGATCATCGCCGCCGTCTCGTCCACCGCATCCTCAACGCGGTCGACGGCGACGACGCTCGCGCCTTCCAGCGCGAAGAGCACGGCGCTCGCCCGTCCGATGCCGCTGCCGGCGCCCGTCACGACGGCGCGCTTTCCTGAAAGTCTTCCTTTGCCTGTCTGGGCCATTACCGTCTCCTGAAGCTTGAGTTTCGATGCGGGGACTTTAGGAAATTCCACCCTGCGGCGATAGGGAGGATAGTATTGCGGGCGGTTGCGCTAGACTGAAGCGAGGCATTCGAGGGGGAGATCCGATGACACGACCGGCATCCGTATCGGACTGGCGCCTGCGCGCGCAGAAGCGCCTGCCGCGCATGATGTTCGACTATATCGACGGCGGCGCCTATGCGGAGGCGACGCTCCGCCGCAATGTCACGGCGATGGAAGAGATCGCGCTGCGCCAGCGCGTGCTGACCGATGTGTCGAAGCTCAAGCTCTCGACCGAACTTTTCGGGCAGAAACTCGCCATGCCCGTCATTCTCGGTCCGGTCGGCATGGCCGGCCTATACGCGCATCGTGGAGAAACACAGGCGGCGCGCGCCGCCGAGGCTGCGGGCCTTCCCTTCTGCCTTTCGACGGTGAGCATCTGTTCGCTGGAAGAAGTGCGCAAGGCTGTGTCGAAGCCTTTCTGGTTCCAGCTCTACATGATCCGCGATCGCGGCTTCATGGTGGAGCTTCTCGATCGCGCGAAGGAGGTGGGCTCGCCGGTGCTCGTCTTCACCGTCGATCTGCCGGTAACGGGCGCGCGGTATCGCGATGTGCGCTCGGGACTGTCGGGCGAACTTACGCTGGCCGACAAGCTCAGGCGCGGCTTCAACGTGCTTTCCCATCCGCGCTGGATGCGCGAGGTGTTCCTCGGCGGGCGGCCGCATACGTTCGGCAACATCGCCCATGCCATGCCCAATGCGAAGGGAACCAATGATTTCGCCCAGTGGATCGGCAAGAACTTCGATCCGACAGTGACTTGGCGCGATTTTGAGTGGGTACGCGAGCGCTGGAGCGGTCCCATCGTCATCAAGGGCATTCTCGATGCGGAGGATGCGCGGATGGCGGCGGAAGTCGGCGCGGACGGCATCGTCGTTTCCAATCATGGCGGCCGGCAGCTCGACGGCGTGCCCGCATCGGTCGATGCCCTGCCGCCCATCGTTGAGGCGGTGGGGTCTCGTCTCGACATCGTGATGGATGGCGGCGTGCGCTCCGGCCTCGATGTGCTGAAGGCGCTGGCGCTGGGCGCGAAGAGCGTGGCCATCGGACGCGCCTGGGCCTATTCGTTGGCCGGTGGCGGCGAGGCGGGCGTAAGCGCCATGCTGAAGACGCTCAAGGCGGAACTCGAAGTCGCGATGGCGCTGACCGGCTGCACGGATGTCGAGACGGCGGGGCGCTCGCTTCTGGTCGAGCATTCCTGAGCGGCGCGCACAAAAAAGCCCGGCGCAATGGCCGGGCTTTTCTGTGGTGCGGAGCGAGCGCCCTTACATCGGCCAGGTATAGGAAGCGTAGGCGACCGCCTCCTGGAAGATGTTGATATAGCGCGTCACGTTCTGGCCGATGAGGTCCATCTTGGCCAGCGTGGCAATGCGTTCCTGTGCGCGATGGAGTTCCGAGGCCGGAACGATCTGGCGGATGATGCCGCAGGTGTCGGCTAGCGACAGGAGGCAGACGTCGCGCGGATCGGGCAGTTCGTCGCGCAGCAGGATTTCCAGAAGGCGAATCTTCACCTCGCGGATTTCCTTACCGTCCACCACCGGGTAGCGCCGAGCCTTGAGGAACCACAGGATGCGGCCCTCCTCCTTGGCGAGGATCTTCTTTTCACAGAGGCGCTCCAGCGCCATCTCGCGGACCTGCGTGCCGTAGAAGACGAGCTGGTCGATGAGCTTCGCGGCGCTGAGGTCGAAGTCGGGCGCGGCGATCTGGCTGAGGATGAGATCGACGCAAGCCTCGCCGGTGGGCGTCTTGTCGACGATCCAGATGCGGTCGAGGTCGCTGTCGATTCGATTCTCGAGGGCGAGTTCCATGATGGCGGCGCCGATGAAGCCGGCACTGACTGCCTCATGGGGAATATCCACGAAGCCGCCTTCCTCGTCCTTGACCGTCAGTAGCAGGAATTCTTCAGGTACTGTCAGCATTTATCCCGCTCCCCATGTGCGCCCAAGTGCCGGATATTACGAGGCCCCCGGAGGGTGTCAACGTGGAACTCTGCAGCGGATCGGGACGGGAAGGGCGCCGGAATGCTTCCTCTATGTGATGACGTTGTCGCATAAAGGCGCATACTCGACCTGCCGAAGCGCGGCTTGACGGGGTGGGGCAGGATGTTAAGAGACATCGGGTCCAATGCGGCGCTGGAGGGCTGACGGTGGCCCGGACCTCTTTTAGTGGAGCGGTTTTCTTGTCGGACAAGATCGAAATGACGCTCCGTAACGACATCTCGGAGGTCGGGCGCGTACTGGACGCCATTGAGGCCTTTGGCGAGGCGCATGGCCTGTCGCCCAAGGCGATCTTCAGGCTCAACCTGGCGCTCGACGAACTCATCACGAATATTGTGTCCTACGCATTTGAAGGCCATTCTGACAGCCATATCGAATTGACGGTGGAGCTGAAGGATGGCGTTATCGACGCGCTGCTGATCGATAACGGCAAGCCGTTCAATCCGGTCGAGGCGGAGCTTCCCGAGCTTGGTGAGGGGCTGGAGGAGAGACGGATCGGAGGCTTGGGGATCAAGCTCGTCCGGACTCATATGGACCGGCTCGACTATTGCCGCGAGGGCGGGTTCAACCGGCTAAAGATGCAGATGAATGTGAATACGGCCGGCTGACGGCAAAAGGTGGGATGAAGCAATGATCGAAATGAGCCATGAGATCCGGGGTGATGTCCTGATCCTCCGCCCTGCGAAGCGGATCGACAGCAGCACGGCCAAATCCTTCGAGGAGCAGGCCAATGAACTGGTCGATGCCGGCCCCAAGAAAGTCGTCATCGACTTTTCGGCGGTCGAGTACATCAGTTCGGCGGGCCTGCGCGTCGTCCTCACCACCGCCAAGCGCGCCAAGTCGGCCGGTGGCGCGCTGACGTTGAGCGGCGTAAGCAGCAATGTGAAGGAAGTCTTTGATGTGAGCGGCTTTGCCGCGATCTTCGGCATGCACGACTCGACCGATCAGGCAGTTGCCTCGCTGAAGGGCTGAAAGAGCTGGCAGGGCCGATGTCACGATTTCGTTACAGTGCGCTCATAACTTGCGGCACACGAAACAGCCTCACCGGGTAATCAAATGACCGATAGCGCAGCGTTCCACAGCATCAAGCTTTCAGGCCGCCTCGATACGAGCCGGGTCGGCGAACTTGAGACACGCTTTTACGCAGAAGTGGGCGCGATCAAGAAGGCGGGCGACGTGGCCTTGCTGGATCTTTCGGCCGTCGATTTTCTCTCCTCGCTCGGCATTCGCCTGCTCGTCACCGCGGGAAAGACGCTGACTCAGCGCCATGTAAAGCTCGGCGTCATCGCGCCCGCTTCAGGGGATGTGCTCCACGCTCTGGAGACGAGCGGCCTTACCCAGATCTTCAGCTTTTTCGATAGCGAAGAAGCGGCCCGCGCCGCGCTCTGATCGCGGCTTCTTCCGGAGAAGGCTTACGCATGTCCGAGGGCGTCACCGACAATCGCGCGCGCAACCGCTTTGAACTCATCGTCGAAGGCATTACCGCCCATATCGATTATGAGCGAAAGCCGGACCGCATCGTTCTCATCCACACGATCGTGCCCGATGCGCTGGGCGGGAAGGGCGTCGGCTCGCGGCTGGTCAAAGGGGCGCTTGCCATGATCCGCGCCGAAGGCCTGAAGCTTGTGCCGCAGTGCCCCTTTGTTGCCGCCTATATCGAGAAGCATCCGGAATATCGCGATCTCGTCGCCTGACGTCTATTTGAGCGGCAGGCTGGTATCCGCGCTCATCGCCTTCAGAACGCTTTCGAGATAGCGCCCCATGCGGGCGAAGCCGTCATCCGTCAGCTCGACGAAGACGCGCCGACCGTCATTCTCATCCTTGATGCGAACCGCGAGCCCGCTGCCGACGAGGTCGCCGATCCGGCGCAGCGCCGTGGTGGCCGGCACGTTGGCGGCGATGCAGAGGCTCGAAACCGAGATGCGCTTGCCCGCGAGGCGCGCATGGGTGAGGTCGAGCAGCATGTCCCAGGCGGGATCGGCGAAGAGGCCGGTCGGGAAGAACTTCATGCGGGCATTGTAGAGATCGAGAAGCATGCGGGCCCGGTGCCGGGTCAGCGCGCCCGCATGCGGCGCTGCCGAGGCGGCTTGCGGAAGGGGGCGGGCGGCCCAGTTCTGGCGGTCGTTGGTCAATGCCTGCATGGACATAATACAATCTCCGGTTGAGTTCGGCCCGCATCCATTCCACGGTAATGCGGGGCTTTTCGCGCGATTGGCGTTCGCGAATCGTCAATCGCCACAACCATAGTGACACATATAACCGTTAACACAACCATAACGAGCTTTCTGGGTTTGGGGCACTCGCATTCCGTGTAAAGGGGTATTTCGCAACGCACAGGGCGGGTTCAGCTCTTGCCCGTTCACCGGCGTAGAGGGGGCGAAGCATGCCTGAACGATGAATTGCGTCACTTTGGGTTGGAAAGCAGAAGTGATTGCGACTAAATCTCTACAAACAGACAACGTGACATTTCAGATTTGCAGGGAGTTCGGCGGCGTCATGACGATTGAGCATTTCGACGTACTGATTGTGGGTGCCGGTATTTCCGGCATCGGCGCGGGCTATCACCTGCAGGCGAACTGTCCCTCCAAGACCTATGCGATCCTCGAAGGTCGCGCGGCAATCGGCGGCACCTGGGATCTCTTCCGCTATCCGGGCATCCGCTCCGACTCCGACATGTACACGCTGGGCTATTCGTTCCGCCCCTGGACCGAGGCGAAATCGATCGCCGACGGCCCGTCGATCCTCAACTATCTGCGCGAGACCGCGAAGGACTACGGCATCGACCGCAAGATCCGCTTCCGCCATTTCGTGAAGACCGCCTCCTGGTCGACAAAGGACGCGCAATGGACGGTCGAGGTTGAGCGGGGCGAAGAGAAAGAGCCCGTGCGCTTCACCTGCAATTTCCTCTTCATGTGCAGCGGCTATTACAATTACGCTGAGGGCTACACGCCTGACTTTCCGGGTACGGAGCGCTTCAAGGGCCGCATCGTTCACCCGCAGAAATGGACCGACGATATCGACTATGCCGGAAAGCGCGTCGTCGTGATCGGCAGCGGCGCGACGGCCGTGACGCTCGTACCCGAGATGGCGAAGACGGCCGGCCATGTCACGATGCTGCAGCGTTCGCCCACCTATGTCGCCACGGTTCCGGCGGAGGACAAGCTCGCCAATGCGATGCGCCGTTATCTTCCCGCGAAGCTCGCCTACGCGCTCACCCGCTGGAAGAAGGTGCTTTTCACCATGTATTTCTACAACCTCTCGCGGCGGAAGCCCGAGGGGGTGAAGCAATTCCTCTTGAAGCAGGTCCGCGAACAGCTTGGGGCCGACTACGACGTCGCCAGGCATTTCACGCCGAAATATAATCCGTGGGACCAGCGTCTTTGCGCGGTGCCGAATGGCGATCTCTTCGAGGCGATCAAGTCGAAGAGCGCTTCCGTCGTGACGGACCGCATCGCGACTTTCACGGAAAAGGGCATAAAGCTCGAATCCGGCGCGGAGCTCGAAGCCGATATCATCGTGACCGCGACGGGCCTCAACCTTCAGGTGCTGAGCGACCTGCAGATTTCCGTCGACGGTGCGCCCGTCGATCTGTCGAAGACGCTCAACTACAAGGGCATGATGTATAGCGACGTGCCGAACCTCGCTTCGGCCTTCGGCTATACCAACGCTTCCTGGACGTTGAAATGCGACCTCACCTGCGAATATGTGTGCAGGCTTCTCAACCACATGGACCGTGCGGGGCTTCGTCAGTGTACGCCGCGCCGCAACGATCCGACGATGGGCGAGGAGCCCTGGCTCGACTTCTCCTCGGGCTATGTGCAGCGCTCGATCGACAAGTTCCCCAAGCAGGGATCGAAGGCGCCCTGGAAGCTCTATCAGAACTATGCGCTGGACATCGTGAGCCTGAAATTCGGGCGTCTGGAGGACGGGGCGATGGAATTTTCGAACCCGCGTCCGGCTTCGGCAGAGCAGAAGCGGCTCGCCAGCTAGTTCGGGGTGGAACGAAAAACGGCTCAAAACAGGGGAAAAATCCGATCTTGCGGCGCAGTTTGTGTCGCCCGGACTTTTCCCCTTGCTATTTCCCCGGCGCGCCCCACTTATGGGGTGTCATTTCGTTTTGGTTCGGCATGCTCTCTAACGCTCAAGATCGAGCGCCGGGCTATCCCTTACTCTCAGTGAAGATTGACACGCTTGCGCGATATTGCCCGGGCGACACCTTTATTTATTCAAGGAGACACCATGTCCAACAAGGGCGCGGTAAAGTGGTTCAACAGCCAGAAGGGCTTCGGCTTCATTCAGCCGGACAACGGCGGCAACGACGTTTTCGTTCACATCTCGGCCGTTGAACGCGCCGGTCTGTCGAACCTCAACGAAGGTCAGAAGCTCTCCTACGAGCTCGTGACGGAAAAGGGCAAGACCTCGGCCGCGAACCTCCAGCTCCTTTGAGCTGAAGCGCGGGCGAGTGGCGAGCGCGAACGTCGCGCCTGCCCACTGCCTCGACAAGACGAACCCGGCCGGAGCGATCCGCGCCGGGTTTTCTTTTGTCCGTATACGGTTCTAATCGTGCGGCAAAAGGTCCGGCGGTCGAGGTGGTCGCCGAATTGAATGTGACAACAATTCCTGTCAATATTCAGTCATGTTGGATGAACCCGAAAGCAAGCCCAGCCGGCGCTATCGCGGCGAAAGCCAGGCGGAACGCCAGTCCGGCCGCCGGGAACGCCTTGTCACGGCGGGACTCAAGGTTTTTGCCGGCACCGGCTATCGCGCTGCGACCGTCCGCCAGATCTGCGTCGAGGCGGGGCTGACGGAGCGCTATTTCTACGAATCCTTCGCGAGCAAGGATGATCTTTTCATCGCCGTCTATGCCCATTGCGTCGAGCGCGTGGGCGCGGCGCTGCTCGTGGCGCTGGAGGCTGCCGACGACACGCCGGAAGCAAAGGCCCGGGCCGTGCTCGGCGCCTATTTCGGCGAGATCGAGCGCGACCCGCTTTTCGCGCGTGTGTTGCTCATCGAGGTGCTGAGCCTCGGGCCGAATCTCGATTACGTCTATCGCGAGGCCATGGACCTCTTCTCGGTGCATCTGCAGACCGACACGCCTGAACTCTTCCCGCGCGTGAGTGCGGACAAGGGGCGCACCGAAATCCTCGCGGCGGGCCTCGTCGGCGCTATCGTCCATGTGGCGATGCGCTGGGTTCTGTCGAACTTCCGCCGCCCGCGCGAGGAAATCATCCTCGGCCTTCTCGACCTGCTGCTGGCCGCGAGCCGCTGAGCCTTATTTCGGCAGGCGGCCGGAGAGGAACGAGCCCGAATAGCTGTAAACGCCGAAATGCGTCATCCGGCTCGTCACGTCGCACCAGATCTCCCCGCCGCAGCCCTTGGTCCAGAGATAGCAGAAGCCATAATCCTCGCTGAGATAGCGCTTCGTCTCCGGATGGATGATGACGTCGAAGAAGGCCCAGAAATTCCCCTTTGAGAACTTGTTTTCATATCCGGTGATGTCGTTGGTGTACTGCTTGTCCGGAAAACGCTGCCGCATGATGTCGAAGACCTCGCGCTGAATCAGCATGAAGCCGGTCGCGATCTTGCTGACGCGCATGAAGCCGTTGACGACCGGGTGTCCCTTGTCGGGGCCGGGGTTCGGCATGTCCTCGTCGAAAACATTGATCGCCATTTCGACCGACATGTCCCGCACCAGGTTCGGATCGTCGGTGGTCTTGGCGACCTTGAGAACCTTTTCCCAATTGATGCCCTTCTTGGGATAGGCCGCGCCAACGACCGGCTTGTTCATGCCCAGCAGGCGGAAGACGGTATCTGGATGGAAGCCGATATCCGCGTCGATGAAGAGGAGGTGCGAGTGATCCTCGCGGCCGAGAAACTCCGCCACGACGGAATTGCGCCCGCGGCTGATGAGCGACTCCTTGTCCAGCGTCATGACGGAAAGCTCGATGCCCCGCGTCTGACAGGCTGCCTGCAGGTTTCGCATCGAATGAAACCATGCGGTCGTGACCTGGCCGCCATAGGCCGGAGTGCCGATCAGTATGCGCGTCATCAAATTTCCCCCTCGGTCTCGTTTTTGATCGGTCCGATCGCCGCGCCGCCGCGCCGCCGCGCCGAGGCGGAAACAGCGACGTCCCCCGGTCGCATACATGGCCTGCGGCTGGCAGCATGTCGTAACGGGAGGATAGCCCGACCCCAATCTACACAGACTATGTGCCGCCGACCAAGGGGGCTTGTTGGGCGCGACCCTTAGTGGAGAGAGAGACGACGCCTGAGCCCCGCCCATTTCTTCCGCCAGTAGTCGGGATTCATCTGGCGCAAAACGACAAGATAGGTCCGGACAAGCGGGCTCATCTTCTTGATGAAGATGCTCAGATCATTGTCCCGTCGCGCTTCTGCGAAGGCCGTATGGCTTTGATCTCGCAACCTTTCGCGCAAACAGAATATCAGGCGATGGCGGAGGTCGAGGTGATTCGCCGCCGCAGCCACGCGCTTTCGCGGACGCCAATGCCCCTCCCGGTCGCGCAGATAAAGGCGGTATGCCAAGCCGTCGCGACGATGGCGGAAGCCGGCCTCCTGCGAGCGAGCGATGTCTTCGGCACTCAGATCTTCGATGTGAATGGCGCCGCGCGCTCGTCCCTCGGCGACGATCTGCGCGAGTTGAGGATGGCGGGTGATGACGATGTTTGTTCCGGCCGGATCGCTGTCGAAGCGCGGTAGCCATGCATCGCCCAAGGTTATGTCGGCAGTTTCGCCGAGAACGTCATCGCAATAGTCGCATGCCTTCAGCTTGAAAAAGCCGAGCCCCCAATCTGTTCCGTAGACATTCGCGTTGGCGATCACGGATTGGCGATCTTTGCTTCTCGCAAGAATGAAATATTGCTTGGCCGAGATTGCTTGCGGTGCCTTGTATCGAAAATCGACATAGGTGAGGTCGCGCGGATGCATGCCTGCGGTCCAGCCGTAATATTCGGCATAGCCGGTGCTCTTGAGATGGCCGCAGACAATGGCGATCTGAAAATGCAGTCTTTCGCCGATGACGGCGTCGTTCTCCCGAAGCAGGCGCGCGGCACGCGCGAAGCAGGGCAGGGAGATCAATGCGAAGCGCATGGGCGTCTCGCGTATGTGTTGCATCACGGTGGAGAGTTCGCAGGGGTAGTAGCGCGTCTTGGCGCCTTCGCGCAGTTCTTCGATTGTTTGGGATACGGCATATTGGAATAGCGGCCCGCCGGTGGATCGCGCTCCTGGACGAATGTGGATTACGGCGTCGACAAGTCCTCGCGAGAGGAGTTCGCCGGCAATCCAGTTCGTCATGCCGCCCGATGTGCCGTTCTGTCGAAACCCTCCTTCGTTCACATATCCCGCATGAAGCGTTTCCCATCGGCCTATGAGTCCGTTCCGACTCGACGAATGCGGAAAGGCGTCAGCGCCGATTTCGTCTTCGTTCCGCGATTTGTCCGAAAACGGGCAGACGGCTCGAACGTCAGCAGGCGTGCCATTTGAGGGCGGCGCATTCTCGATTTGATGAGGAAGGAAGCGCCCGTAGCTATCGAGGCGCATTTCCAGATGCTCGGGCGCCATTGTGGCGCATGCGCCGCAGCCCACGCAGTACCCCCCGGCCACGACCGTTCCGAAAAGATCGGCAATCGGCGATGTGTCGGTGGTTGGTGCGCTCATGATTGCCCCTGCATCTCCGCTTTGGGCGAACGCGCAATCCATGCTCTGAGAATTGCGCTCTTTGGCAGCCGGGAAGGAACAAATTTCGACAGGGATTGCAGGAGCCACGGCCCATGCTCACCTAGCGTCTCTACTGGAATGAGCATGATAGTCGTGACCCAGGACAAGACTACCATGGTGCAGGTGAGGGTGAAGGCCACAAACCATGGCGCGCCCAGAGCCACCAGCGCGGCATGCCCGGCGAGGCCCAGCAGCACGGGGCCGATGGCTATCGGGGCGGTGCCTACCAGCGTACGACATAGCGGCCTCCAGCCGCCTTTCGTCTCCCAAAGAACCAATATGATACCGGAGAGAAGATGCAGGAACTGCGAGGCACTCATGCCGACAGCGATGCCCCTCACGCCGAATTGAGCGCCGGCAAGGATGCAGGTCGATACGATTACGACATGCTCTATTTGGAGCAGGAGCAGCCAGAAGGCTCTACCGCGCGCTTTGAGCATCGTGGCGCAGAGGCGGTTTGCAGTCCGGCAGAAGAAGCCCGCCGTGAGGAGCTGCATGAGGACCGCGGCCTCATTCCAGCCGGGACCGAGCAGGATGTAAATAAGCTCGCTGGACAGGACCGCGCTCGTTGCGGCCACCGGCGCTACGAATACAAAATAGATACTCATGCCTCGCGCGAAAACTGCCTTTACGCGCTCGGTGTCATGCTGGATGGATGCCATCATCGGGAAGAGGACGGATTCAATCGCGCCGCCTAGCGAATTGATGGGGCGAGACGTCGCGCCTTGGGCACGCACATAGAAGCCGAGTTGGGTGGGGCCGAAAAACCGCGTTACCACTGCCTGATCGATCGAGACGATCATCTGCCTCATAACCTTGGCGGCGCTGAGGCTCAGGCCGAAGCCGAGCAACTCGCGAGCGGTACGTCCGTCGAACCCGAGGCGCGGCGAGGGCGGGCTTAGCCAGAGATTGAGAAGGCCGACCGCGAATGCCCTGGCCACTTCCGCATAGATCAGCGACCAATAGCCGAAGCCCAGCAGGGCCAGACCCACGCCGACCATCGCATAGCCGAAAAAGTAAGAGACCACCTGCGTTGCCGCGATCCTGTAGAATGCAAGCTGCCGATAGAGCATTGCTTCCGAAACCGAAGTGGCGGTGCGCAGGAGCACCACGAGTGACAGCATTTTGATGGCGCTGTCGCTTTGCGGGGTGGAAAGCAGGTCGGCGATGAAGCCGGAGGTAAGATAGAGGAGGCCGCTGAGAAGCACCGCCACGATGAGTGCGAGGCTCTGGCCCGTTTCGATGTGACGCGGCTCCAGCTCCCTACGCTGGATGAGGGCGGGAGCGACGCCGAGCGCGCCCTCGAGGTCCACGACCGACAGGATGATCGTGGCGGCGGCGACGATACCGAAATCCGAAGGCGTGAGATGGCGCGCCAGAATGCCGACCACGACAAGGCGCAGGAGCGTCTGCACTGTCGAGCCGAGAAGAATGTGCGAGATGCCGCGCGCGGCGCGGGTTGTCATCGACAAGGCTGTGCCCTCTTTTTGTCCGCCGCCTTGACGATCTGCGCCAGCTCGGGATTCCAGTGGTCGAATTCCGCGGGGCTCGCGAGCGAAATCGCTATGGCGCAGAGAAGGCCATAGTTCTTGAGGCAGGCGGGCTCCAGGGCGATGGCGCGCAGCGTCAGTTCCAGCGCCTTTCCCCGGCTGCGCATGACGATGCCGCGTTTGATGTTGCGGTGAAGCTCGCGCAGCATTTGCTCGCTCCTGTCGAGCCCCGGCTCGAACTCGCTCAGGACGTCGAGAAACAGCTCGCGCCGCGCAATAAATGCCTCGACATCCAGATTGCGGCGGAGGTGGGACATGCTCTCTTCATGCAGGATACGCGAGGATAAGACCTTGTCGAGGCAGGTCCAGCGAAGCGTCTTCACGGCTCTGTAAAGCAAGTGGTGATCTTCGAGAAAGCGAAGCCGTTCGTCAAAGCCGCCAAGCGCGCGAAAAGCTTCCGCACGAATGAAAATCGCGGAGGTGATGGAATAGACATCGCCCCGCAATATGGCCTCGCCGAAAACATCTGCGCCGCCATAGGCGCTCCATCTATGGCGTTCGCAAAACGTGCCATCTTTCGAGGCGGTCTGTGTATCGCACAGCACGAGGTCGCGCCCGTCCCCCGCGACGATCTGTTCGGCGAGCTTCGACGGATCCCATATGTCATCGACGTCGAGAAAGGCGATCCACGTTCCCTTCGCCGCCGCCGCGCCGCGATTTCGCGCTGCGCCCGGCCCGGCGTTTTCCTGGCGCAGGCAGGGCACACGCCACCGCGCCGCGACCTCGCGGGCAAAGGCGGCCTCGTCGGGCGACGAACCGTCATCGACGATCACCACCTCGAAATCGCGGAAAGTTTGTCGCGACAGCTGTTCAAGCGCTCCCTCGATGAAGGCGCCCGAATTGTAACAGGGGATGACGACGGAGATCGCCGGGTGTTCGCCTGCCTCCGGAAGGGCATTGGTCATGGATGCTTCCCCGGCAGCGAGCGGTCGAGGAAATCTCGCCCGATCCGGCGCAACTCCGCGAGCCTTTCGCCAATCTCTGCGCGGTCATATGGCAGGCTTTGAAGCGTGGCGCACATTTCCAACAACCGGCTCTGGCCTGCGGCCTCATTGACCGACACGTAGCGATGGGAGAGGCCCAGCATGTCGGTCAGCGCATGGTTCTTGGTTGGAAAGCCCATGGTCGGGCATCGCCTGTCCGCGCAGATGAGTGGGCAGCCATTGAGTACGGCGAAAATGCTGCCATGCATGCGTTCGCTCAGGCATGCGTCGAAGTGACGGGCGAGGCCCGCCCAGTCCAGCGGGCCGATGGCGGCGCCGGTGAGGTCGATGTCCGCATAGGGATTCCGATCGGAAACGGAGACGATCTGATAGCCCTGCCTCTTCAGCAGCGCGCAGGCCGCCGCATAGGCCGGATGCTCGCCCGCAATGAGCAGCAGGCGCGGGCGATTGAAGTCGACGCCCCATGCGGCGAGGCGCGCGCGCAGATCGTCCGGATCGGCATCGTTCGTCAGGTCGCAGATCAGCGTCGGATCGGGTGTCCACTCAATCTTTCCGGCAAGCGAGGTGTCCGCCCACAGGGCGAATGCCCGCGTCCGCTCGTCGCGCACGCCGATGGCGCCGAAGCCGCCCAGAATGTCGGCGATCTTGCGGCGCATGCGCGGCGACATGGAAAGCCAGTCGGTCTTCTCGCCGGCCGACGCCGCATAGGCGAATTTCGGTATACCGATGCTCCGGTCGGGCCAGAACACATTGGGAAAGGCTGGCGCATAAGGATCCGTTTGCAAGCGGAGCAACCCTTTCAGGCGGCGCTGAAAGGCGATCTTCCAGACCTCGTCGCTGCCGACGACAATGGCATCATAGCGCGAGCGGATATAGTCGAATGTCGGGCGCCGGTCGGCGCTGTAGAAGCGGCGCGGGCTCACGGGCAGGCGATGGTCGGAAAAATCCTGAAGCGCCTTCTTCCGGTCGTTATCGGCGTACCCATAGGCCTTTTCCATCAGCACAGGGTAGCGATGATCCACGATTTCGACGTCGGTTCCGGGACGAAGCTCGCCGATGGCGCGATGCAGGGCGAGGCTTTGCAGGATCGCGCCTTCATTGAAACCCGCATGTAAGGTCACGGTCCCAAACCGCATGGGCCTCATACTCCTGTGTCCGCCCGCGACGACCCATCCGGGTGCCCCGCCGCCCGGCTCCCGGCATTATAGGCGGGTACTGACGACGCTTTAAATGCGCATTCGCCTCAAACGGTGAACAAACTCATCCGCGACGGTATGAGCTTCATCTCTGAGTGGCGATATGCGGTGAGGATCGAACCAATTCGATCCTGAGCCATCGACTATGCGTGGCGCTTAGTCATATCCTTGACCGGGCCACGCAGACCGGAAGGGCGATTGGACGGACAAGAGGAACCAATGCGATTCTTGTCCATAGGAAGAAAGTCTTGGTGTTCGGGGGCGGGCCATTCAGGATCGGAGCCGCGGCCTTGATGCCGTCGTTGTGAGTAGAGCGATAATGTTGCACAGGCGCGATATTGATGGATTGAGAGCTTTGGCCGTTCTTCCGGTCGTTTTATTCCATGCGGGTTTGGGTTTCTTTCCCGGCGGTTTTGTCGGCGTCGATATTTTCTTCGTGATTTCGGGATATCTGATCACGGGGATCATCAAGCCGGAGATCGATTCTTCTCGTTTTTCCGTCATCAATTTCTATGAGCGCCGCGCGCGCCGCATCCTGCCGGCTTTTTTCGCCGTGCTGCTGGCGACGGAAGTTGCGGGCTGGTTCCTGCTGCTGCCGGAGGATTATCAGGGCTTCGCTCAAAGCGCGATTGCCGCGACGCTGTTCGTTTCGAATATCTTTTTCTGGAGTCAGTCCGACAATTATTTCGATCAACCGGCAGAGACGAAGCCGCTGCTGCATACCTGGTCTCTATCCGTGGAAGAGCAGTTCTACGTCGTCTTCCCGGTCGTGATCTTCGCTCTCAGCTTTCTTGTTGCACGGCGCAAGAACGGAAGCGCCCTGGTCGCTTTCGCTATCGGCGCGCTCACGCTGCTATCCTTCATCCTTGCGGCATGGGCGACCTACTACAAGCCCGTGGCGGCCTTCTATTGGCTTCCAACCCGCGCATGGGAACTGATGCTCGGCGCCTTGCTCGCGCTCGGCGTCGTCAAGCCTGCGAGGCGCCAATGGGTGGCGGAATGCGCGGCGGCGACCGGCGTGGCGCTCATTCTTTTCGCGGCTCTCTTCTATGGAAAAGCAACGCCCTTTCCGGGGCTCAGCGCGCTGCCGCCGACGCTGGGCGCGGCGCTTATTCTATATGCAGGTCAGGAAGGGCGCATGACATTGGTCGGACACCTGCTCAGCCTATGGCCGCTTCATTTTATCGGACTAATTTCCTATTCGCTCTATCTGTGGCATTGGCCCCTCATCGTCTTCGGAAAATTCTATTTTGGCGAAGACGCCGACAGTGTCGTCATGTCCAGCATCGTTCTTGCCAGCTTCGTGCCCGCGGCGCTGTCATGGCGCTTTATCGAGCAGCCATTCCGTGTGAAGCGCGGGAGTCTTGCACGCGGTCGAATCTTCGCGCTTTCGGGGAGCGCCATCGCGGTTGCGGTTGTTTGTTCCATGGGCATTGTGGAGACGGCCGGCTTTCCCGCGCGTTTCCCTGCGGCGGTATTGAGTGTGCTGGACAGGCACCAATATGAAGAGGCTCGATATGGCGAATGTCACCTCGCTTCCGAGCGGCATCTGACGGCGCGGAACCTGTGCCTGAGAGGCGCTGAAGGGCAGAAGGCGAGCTTTGTGTTGATCGGCGATAGTCACGCGGCGGCATTGGCAGGTGGGATATTCAAGGCGGCAAGAGAGGTTGGACTTGCCGGCTATCAGCTGTCGGATTCGGGCTGGCGGCCGACCTTTCCATATATTCGTCTTTCACGGGACTGGCAGGATCGCTGGATGCACGACCAGCTCACGGAAATGCTGGAGAATCCGGCGATCTCGCGTGTGCTGATCGTTGTGAACTGGGGTTCCGCAATCGGCCAGCGCTACCTTGCGAGCGGAAAAGTCGTTGAGGGAACCAGGGCCGTTCCGGCGGGAATTGTGGCGCTCGTGCAGCGCTATCCGCAAAAGCACTTTATCCTGCTCGAAGATACGCCTGCCGCGCGCAGCTTTGGTGTGCGCAATCTTGCCTATTCCATGTTGTTCCACCGCACCTTCGATCCCAGAATTTCCGCAGACGATTATCGAAGAGAGCGGGACGCGCAGCGCGAGGCGCTTCGTCCGGTAAGCCAGCAGTCAAATGTTTCATGGGTGAGCATTTCGGATGCACTGTGTGACGCGCAATATTGCTACGGCCAGCGCAACGGCCGGACGATCTACTATGATCTTGACCATCTGACGACGCAGTTTGCGGAGGAACATGCGAGCACCCTTGGCCGCTTGTTTCAGGATGTAAAAGCGGCTCGGTAGACGAACATGCAGTGGCGGGCTGCGAGGCCTTTGCCGTCGCTAACAGTCGAAGGCGTATGTTAGATTTAAAAAGACGCCTGTTTCTCGGAGCTTGCCTCTTGTCGCGGAGATGGCTGTGATTGTCATGATGATCTGTCATTACGATGACAGCAACCCGAGCGGCGGGCTGGAAAAGCAGGCGCGAATGCTTGCGCTGTCGCTGCGCGCGGCGGGCGAGGACGTCGTGGTGCTTGGCAGCACTCGTAAATTCTCGCGCGCCGGATGGTCGGACGACGAGGGTGTGCCCGTCCGTCTCTTCTGGACCTACACGACGCCCCAGATTTCAGGGCGATACCTGCCGGCGGCGCTTCTCTGGGCGGCGCAGTTGCTTTTATGGGTATTTCGCAATCGCGCGCGGATCGGCCTCATCCATGTCCATCAGTTGCGCATTCATGCCTTCGTCGCGGCAGTCGCGCGAAAGTTCTGGGGTATTCCGAACATATTGAAGTCCGCTACCGGCGGGACAGGGGCGGATATTCGCGTCATAGGCACGCGGAAATATTTCGGCGCCGCCGGGCGGCGCTTCGTCATCGCGCATGGCGATCGCTTCGTCGCCACCACACGCTCGATCAAGGAAGACCTGCTTCGATGGGGCGTTCCTGCGGAAAAGATCGCCGTCATCCCGAATGGATTGAAGATCGGGCCGGCGGAGGCGGGCGATGCGCCGGAGATGAGGGCGCGCCACTTTCTCTTTCTCGGCCGGCTCGACGAGGACAAGAACGTGACAGCGCTGGCCGCAGCGGCAGCGGACATGCCGCCAGAGGCGAAGTTCCAGCTCGACTTTTATGGCGCTGGCAATCTCGAGGCGGAGGTCGAAGCGATATCGCGCCGCGATCCGGCGGGGCGTGTCGGCCTAAGGGGATGGCACTCCGATCCTGACGATATTCTCGGGCGCTACGGATACCTTCTCCTTCCGTCGAACGCGGAGGGCCTTTCCAACGCCATGCTCGAAGCCATGGTTCGCGGCGTGGTGCCCGTGACCACGCGCGTGAGCGGATGCGTCGATCACATCACGCCGAATGAAAACGGCCTTTTCCTGGACGGCGTGGACCGCGCGAGCCTTCACGCCGGACTGTCGGTCCTGACGTCCCTACCGGTGCAGGAGTGGTCGAGGCTTTCGAATGCGGCGAGCGATTATGCCCGCGTGCGCTTCGATATGGATAGCGTACGCGACCAATATCGTGCGCTTTATGCGAGATTTATAAGAGGACGCTCTGTTATGGGCGCAAGAAAATGAAGGTTGTGATTTCGAGCTATTCGTTTCTGCCGGATATCGGCGGCGTGGCTACGGTACAGTCTGTCCTTGCATCTGGTTTTATTCGCGCAGGCTACGACGTAACGGTCGTGACTACGGCGCCCGGTCCGACAACGGGCTATGGTTACCGCGTCGTGCGGAATCCCGGACCACTGGAACTAACGCGCCTCTATACGGAAGCTGACATACTCATTCTTGCAAACCTCTCCATCAAACTCTTCTACCCGCTGCTTTTCCTGCGCCGTCCCTTTGGCTTGCATCATCACTCGGAGAGTGCAGCGCGCCTCTCACACTCCTGGATATCGGTCGATCTATTGCGTCGTTCGATCTTGCATCGAGCCATTAATTTCGTCGCAAGCGCGTACCTTGGCCGGAAGATCGGTGTGATGCATCACGTTCTGTATCCCTTCGCCAATCCCGAGCACATCACGCCTGCGGTAAAAATGCCCGTCAAAGAGCGGCGTGGCGCAATTTTTGTCGGTCGTATCGAGGAAGAGAAAGGCATTCTTTATCTGCTCGATCGCTGGCCCGCAGTACGCGAGATTCTAGGAGTCGATGAGTTGCGGATCGTCGGAGACGGTGCGTTGCGTCCGGAGATCGAGGCTATCATCGCGACCGGTAAGGCGCCCGGTGTGCGATATGTCGGACGGCTGAGTCTCGCGGAAACAGCGCAGGAAATGGGCCGTGCTGCCTATGCGTTGGTTCCGTCGCTGTGGGCTGAACCATTCGGTACCGTTGCACTCGAAGCATTGGCGGCGGGAGCGATGGTGGTCCTATCGAACCGGGGCGGCATGTCCGAGGGCACGGGTGATCTCGGCTTTGTTTTTGACCCCGACGACGAGAAAGACTTTGAGTCGGCGCTGGTACGCGCCCGCCGTCTTCGGGAGAGCCTGCTCTCTTCCGACGAGGAGCGCGCAAATTATGATGCCGCCGTTGCGCGCCATATCGCCAGATTCAGCCCGGAAGTGGCCATCCCCGAAATAGTGGGTGTTTTTGAACGCAATTCCCGCGGCTCGGAATAGCCGAAGCGCTGGAATGCGGAAGATAATTGATACATTTTCTGTAGTATTGTCGGGCGAGCAAAGTCCGGCTCGGTCGATCCGTCTACGGGCAAGCGGGGCCTATGTTCAAGATTGTCCACATCATTACCCGCTTCGTTAATGGCGGGGCGGATGAGAACACGCTGCTGACCTGCAATGCGCAGGCGGCGGCGGGGCATGATGTGTCGCTGATCTATGGCGCCGAGAATGCCGATCGTATGCTCGACCAGCTCGACGCGCGGGTGCGCAGGGTTTTCGTTCCATCGCTCGTTCGCGAGATTGCGCCC
>Ga0255338_1001266_pt1 | contig 50093 bp, 54 predicted proteins | sample MeOH1_35cm_T4_19_FD_203715 | JGI IMG/M metagenome (GOLD analysis project Ga0255338, IMG submission 203715) | Sandy soil microbial communities from University of British Columbia, Vancouver, Canada - MeOH1_35cm_T4_195 | ecosystem: Engineered > Artificial ecosystem > Sand microcosm > Unclassified ...
AATATGCTGATTATTGGCGCGGTAATGCGTAAGTTACTGCATATTATTTATGGGGTGCTGAAGTCAGGCAAACCCTTTGATGCTAATTATGCTGTTAAGAATGCTTGACAGGTAAGACGGTATCTTAGCTCCACGTTAGAACTTTCATGGTCGATACACAGCAGAGTGCATGGGGTCAAGTCGCGAGTGACGTGAATTTCACGTTGAAGCCGGACTTAGATCTGTTTGCAAGCCGAGTTCCTTGTGACGGAACTGTTCTTGACTATGGCTGCGGCTATGGGCGAATCTGTAATGACCTGCACGCTCATGGGTACCGAAGCGTTCTTGGAATCGACACCTCCGCAGAAATGATTGCCCGTGGCCGACTTATGTATCCCCATATTTCCCTTTTGAACACCCCAAATTACCTGATCCCTTTTCAGGCCAATCATTTTGATGGAATGATTGTTTGCGCAGTCCTCACTTGTATCGCGCGATTCTCCCAGCGACGTGCCGTAATTGACGAAATAGCGCGAGTTCTTAAACCTGGCGGGACCGCCTACATTCTCGAATTCCATATTTCCGAGTCCGTTGACTACGATGGCGAAGGTACTTTTCCCAGCAGCCTAGGCGTCAGGATGAAGCATTTCTCGAAGCAAGAACTCGAAGACGAACTCTCATCTTTGAAACTGATTAACTCGGTCGTTATGCCTGCGGAAACGCTAACTGGTGCCCAAACCCATGCAATTCATTGTCTTGTGTCAAAGTTATAATCGCTCATTCTACCGGACCCGCGCGAAAAGCCGCAGATTACTGCCGCCCTTTAACTCAATGCGTTATGTATCCTCTTCAAAAACTCTCATCAAAGGTTAGATATGACATCATTTCCATACGAAAATGCAGTTGAACCGGCATCAGTTAATATGGACGCTCGCAGGCTGGCGAGTGTTGTCGAGAAATTCAGGCAACAGCAGTCTATAGGCGAATTTCCTGGTGGCCAGCTTGTGGTCAGGCGAAATGGCAAATTGGTACTTAATGAAACAGTGGGAATAGCCCGCGGATATAGAAGTGACGAGGCGCTGCCTTCGGTTCCGGTTGTACCGCACACACCTTTTCCATGCCATTCCTGCGGCAAGCCGCTCGCAGCGATTGTTATCGCAATGCTGGAAGATCGTGGCAAGCTCGATATCAACGCTCCCATTTCCGAAGTTTTTCCCGAGTTTGGGCGTAATGGTAAAGAGGCGATCACTACACTGGACGTACTAACACATCGTTCAGGAGTTCTGATGCCGCACCTGGCCAACAAACTGGAGTTATGGAACGACAAAGAGGCAATGCTGAAGGAGCTGGCAGGAATTGCACCTACCTACCCGCGAGGAACGCTGGCCTACGGACCAGGCGAGTTCGGCTGGATTCTATCGGAGGTGGTACGGCGCGTGGACGGCAGGAGCTTGACTGAATATTTCACGGAAGAAATCGCTATGCCACTAGGTTTGCCCTCACTTGAATTTGGGCTCGCCGGACGCGACCTGAATTCGCTGGCCCACCAATATTGGCTTGGAAAGGACAAAGTCATGGTGGCTGGCTTTAATGCAGCGTATAAGTTTGAAGAGAAGACAAACGCGAAATTGTTTTTCGATTCGCTCAATCCGGCCTTTACCTTGGTTACGGATGCGGCAAGCCTCGCGGCTTTTTATGATTTCATTCTCAATGGCGGCAGAACAGCAGTGGGAGAACGGTTTATTTCTGAACAAACGCTGCGGCAATACACAACCCGTCATGTGTTCAGTTTGGACAAGAGTGTCAAAACATTCCTGGCAGTAGGCCGGGGATTTTTACTGGGGACACTGACACCTTCTTTTTATGGATGGTGGAACACCAAACAGTGTTTTGGTCATGCAGGCGTGTTCTCTTGCCTCGCGTTTGGCGATTACCAGACAAATGTGTCAGTGGCCATTTTTACTAATGGGAATAGAGGTATCGGCGACTTCATGAAGCGATTCTTGCCTCTGAGCCACGGGATCAGGAAGGCATGCCTTTAAGCAGGACAAGTGGTGACTAGAGGCGTCATTTAAATATTTAAGCAATATTAAGATTGCGTTAAGGAACTAAATCTATTATTTGCTCCATACCCTTACTAAAGGAGCAAATAATGGAAACTCTCACATATCGCAGGCAAAAGGTCTATGACCCAGCGCTTCGCCTGATTCACTTCTGGAATGGCTTAGCCATTCTGTTTCTCATGACTACCATCTGGATCTCTGACCTGTTTGAAAAAGGCGTCGGAGAAGATACTTTGTGGCAGTTACATATCTATATTGGTTACGCGCTTGTAGTAGGGATTGTTGCACGGCTGGCATGGGGTATTGTCGGACCACGCCACGCAAGATTTTCCGATATGTGGCATCCGGCCGCCTGGTGGGATGCAGTCCGACATTTCAATTTGCAAGCCAAGCCGCGCTTCGGTCACAACACCCTTGCCAGCGGTGTTTATCTGCTGGTTTATTTGTTGCTGGTAGTGATGGCATTCACAGGCTTGGGTCTTGCCGCGGTTGAGCACAGTACGGGTCCTCTCAATGCCTGGATTGGAGATATGCCATGGCTGAAAGAAGTGTTTGAAGAACCGCACGAGCTTATCTATAACCTGTTGCTAGGGTTTGTTGTGGTTCATATCGCCGCACTGATCTGGCATGAACACAAAGACAAAACGCCATTGGCTCAGGCTATGGTGACAGGCTATCAGTATGAGGTTGAAACAACCGCTATCAATGAAACTCAAGGAGACAATAATGCGTAAATCATTAATTTTATTAGGACTGCTGTATAGCATCAATGGTTTTGCCGCTACACCGCAGGAGCTGCTTAAACAGTATGAAGTGCAGGCAAAACAGGAGAGTCCGGCTTTCTCTGGGTTCTCGGCTGATCGCGGTGCCAGTTTCTTCCGCACCGAGCGTATGCACAGCGATGGTAAAAAAGTGAGCTGTTCAACTTGCCATACGGCTGACCCACGCAACCAGGGCAAAACACGCGCTAACAAGGTGATTGAGCCGATGGCGCCAATTGTGAACCAGCAGCGATTCACTGACGCAGCCAAGGTGGAAAAGTGGTTTGGCCGCAACTGTAAAGACGTGCTGGAACGCGCCTGTACTGCGCAGGAAAAAGGCGATTACATACAATATTTAGTGAATGTGAAATAAGGAGAATGGTCATGAAAAGATGGATGCAGTTTTTGGTATTGATTACCAGCATAACCTCAGCAGGCGCTTTACTGGCCAGCGGCGGGATGGGCGACAATGGTGAAAGCGGAGGCAGCCAGATGCCGCCGGTTACCAATGCTAAATGGAAGGCAGAGTGCAGCAGCTGCCATATGCTTTACCATCCAGGGTTGTTGCCGGAAAGATCCTGGAATAAAGTGATGTCTGGCCTAGACAACCATTTCGGTGAAAACGCCAGCCTTGATGCCGCCACCCGTGATGAAATAACCAAATTTCTTGCCTTGAATAGCGCAGATAAACAGGATAACCGCCGCTCCAGCCGTATTAATCAGTCGATTTCTGCCAATGCGACACCGCTGCGTATCAGCGAAACGCGTTATTTTTTAAGTAAACATGACGAGGTGTCTGCTTCTACTTTTAAACGCAAAAGCATAGGTAGCGCGTCCAATTGTATTGCTTGCCATAAAGGCGCAGAAAAAGGTAATTTTTCTGAGTCACAGGTAAGGATTCCGCGTTAATATTACGTGATGCGAGTTCTATTGGTAGAAGATGATGCCTTGTTGGGCGACGGTATCCGGGCCGGCCTGAAGCAATCTGGGTTTGCCGTGGATTGGGCGCAGGATGGCCAGGCGGCGAAACTGGCACTGGAAACGGAAGAGTATGCGGTAATGGTGCTGGATCTTGGCTTGCCCAAGTTAAGCGGCACCGATTTGCTTAAATGGTTACGCGGGCGTGAGTCAAAACTTCCGGTTTTGATTCTCACCGCCCGTGATACGGTATCTGACCGTGTTGCCGGGTTAAATGCAGGGGCCGACGATTACCTGATTAAACCTTTTGATCTGGATGAGTTGGTTGCACGCTTGAATGCACTATTACGCCGCAGCGTTGCCCCAGTAGCGCTGACATTACAGCATGGTGCAATTGAGCTTGTGCCGGCCACGCATCAAGTGAGTAAAAATGGGCAGATTATTGAACTTTCGGCACGGGAATTTTCCTTGTTACATGAGTTGTTGGTGCATGTCGGTCACGTTCGGTCGCGTGAGCAACTGGAAAATCACCTTTACGGCTGGGGTGACGAGGTAGAGAGTAATTCGGTAGAGGTGCATATACATCATTTACGTAAAAAACTGGGCCCCGAACTGATACGAACGCTACGTGGCGTGGGTTATGTGATAGATAAAGACGGTGGTTCATGAATTCGTTACGCCTGCGACTGGTTTTATTATTATCAATCGGCCTTGGCATTGCTTGGCTGATGGCTGCATGGTTCACGCATGTCGAATCACGGCATGAGATTGACCGCTTGTTTGATGCCCAGCTTGCACAGTCAGCCCAGGTATTGCTGGGAACAACCCGTCATGAGCTGCATGAACGTGTTGAGCATGGCGAAGATGAAATCCCGATTTCCCACGAATATGAGCAGAAGCTGGATTTTCAGATTTGGAGTGACAGCGACTTGCTGCTGCGCTCCACCACTGCGCCAACCACAGCCATGGCAGGCGACAAGGAAGGTTATAGCGAGACTATTGTAAACGGCCAGCCTTGGCGCGTACTTACCCGGTGGGATGCCCGCCATGAATTTATGATCCAGGTTGGTGAACCTGTGGGCGGGCGAGAATCTTTGGCCCGCCACATCACGCTTAAAATGCTGATCCCTACTTTTATTATTTTGCCAATATTGGCGTTATTGATCTGGTTCGGGGTTAGCGCCGGGTTGCGGCCATTGCAGCAACTTAAACAAGAGGTACAGCAGCGGGCCGCCAACCGGTTGGAACCGCTTGCCATGACCGGAGTGCCGGAGGAAGTAGCACCGCTGGCACAAGCACTGAATAATCTGTTTTTGCGGCTGCAGCAGGCTTTTGAGAGCGAACGGCGTTTCACCGCAGACGCCGCACATGAATTGCGGACGCCCCTTGCTGCGCTCAAAACCCAAGCGCAGGTAGCCTTGCGATCAACTGATGAAGCAGAGCGGCGCACTGCTTTGGAAAATGTGTTGCGAGGGGTAGACCGGGCGACAAGATTGGTTGCACAACTGCTGACTTTAGCCAGGGTTGACCCGGAAACTGCAGTAACCGGTTATAGGCCGGTTGATTTGCACGGCTTGGCCGCAAGCATAATGGCCGATCTGGAACCGTTAGCCCATGCAAAACAGATTGAGTTGACGCTTGCAGAAGGCTCGGCCTGCACTGTACTTGGTGATGAGGACCAACTGGGCTTGCTGTTACGAAACCTGCTGGACAACGCTATTCGCTACACGCCAGCAGGTGGCCGTGTGTCGTTAACTACGTCGCATGATACTGAGGGGATTGTTCTGGAAGTGCGCGATACGGGGGCCGGTATTCCCAAAGCCGAACGCGAACAGGTATTGCAACGTTTTTATCGAATCCCCGGCAGCAAGGAAGAGGGCAGCGGTTTGGGCTTGTCTATTGTGCAACGCATTGCCGAATTGCACGGAGCAAAACTCGTGCTGGGCGACAACGAAGCAGGGCATGGGTTATTGGTCAAAGTGACGTTGCCATCTGCCTAGAGGTTTTTGTTAATTGCATTCCTATAAATCCTAATAATTTCATCATGGTTTCAAACACAGTGAAAGGCAGCTTATGAAAAAGAATTTTGCAATTATCTTTGCAGTGCTTATGCTGGCGTTGGTTTTATGGGGGCTGTTTTTTGAAAATAGCGCAACAACCATTGTTATCAATGGGCAGGAAATTAGCGGGCCACTTAAAGGGGTGATGGGCGCTGGCGGTTTAGTCGTGGTGTTGATAGCACTTATTTGCCTGGCAATTCTCCTGGCACTGGCCTTTGCCGGAACGGGTATTATTATCCTTGGATCCATCATTGTTGGTGCCGGGATATTTGCAGCTTTCATGTTTCCTTTTTTACTCCCATTGCTAATCCCACTGGCTCTGGTTTGGGTCTTTATTACCTTGATTCGCTCCAAAGGCTGAATCCAGCTGTTTCATCTATAGATATATGTGCAAGCGCTTATGGGTTTGCACATAAGCGCTTGCACATATTTACTCTGCCTGCTTATTTCATTAAATTCATATTTTCGGTGGCACGCTATTCCGAGCATTTCAATGGATGCATCGCGACTTCTCCCCCTTCTGTGCCACCGATTTTTTTAATTTAATGAGGTTGCATCGGAGATCAATATGGCACAGAGAAAAAAGAAGCTGGAGTTATTGGAAGTCCTTCCTGAAGATGACGCTGAAACGAACATGGAGGGGTGTCATGAGGCCTGCGAGGATGAAAAATACTCAAGCATTGCCGAAAGCGCCTATTACAAGGCCGAAGCACGGGGCTTTGAACCTGGACACGAACTGGATGACTGGCTCGCCGCTGAAAACGAGATTGGCATAGAGTGATTTATGCTGCTACTGGCAGGGGATTAATGAAATTCATTTTTAGAAGAATCGTATACAAAAATCTTTGGTGCAGTAGCGATCAAATAAAAAATTACAGCAATTAAATTATTATCTAATGGAGGGAATCATGGCTGAAAAAAGCGCTGGTAATGTTCCAGTAACCACAAGTCACAAAGCTGCAGCTAAAACAACTTGGCCCAGCTTGCGCCCAATAACTGACATAGGTAAGCAATTCGAAGATTTTCTAGGTCAAAAATGGCCATCCATTTGGGATTGGGGGGGCATGCCTTCAGTTGATGATATTTTTGAATTCAAAGGTCAACGCCTGCCAAGTCTTGATGTGATTAATCGTGATTCTGAAGTGCTGATCCGGGCTGAAGTGCCGGGTTTCGATAAGAAAGATATTAATGTTTCGATATCCGAAAACGTTCTGACAATTAAAGGCCAGAGCAGCAGCGAAAGCAAGGAAGAAAAGGGCGATTATTACAGGCATGAAATTTCCAGCGCTTCATTTGCCCGCTCAGTAACGTTGCCCGGGAATGTTGATGAATCAAAAGTTGTCGCCAACTTAAAAAATGGCATTCTTGAAATCACATTACCTAAATCCGAAACCGCTAAGCGCCGGACGGTAGAAGTCAAATAAGCGGTTTTTATGTTAGTTGTTCAAATATAGTTTCTGAATGCACTTGCCAGGCAAATCATTGCGCGGCAAGTTGTCATGTATGAGCCATTCAGCCGAGTCAACAACCTTGAAAGGGAGTGCATTATGCCTATTGGTGAAATATGTAACCGCGAAGTTGTAATCACAGAGGTTAACGATCCCGTACTGAGCGTGGCAAAGTTGATGCGTAAACATCATGTTGGAGATGTGCTGGTAACCAAGAAATCCAACGGCAGCAGCATCCCGGTTGGTATTGTCACTGATCGCGATCTCGTAGTTGAAGTCCTGGCACCGGAGATTGATCCAAAAACACTGAATGTAGGCGATATCATGACGCGGGAGCTAGCTACAGTGAAAGAGGATACCGGCGTATTTGAAGCAATCCAGTTCATGCGAGTCAGGGGTATCAGACGTTTACCCGTGGTTGATGACGGCGGCAATCTCGTTGGTGTTGTTACACTGGATGACCTGCTCGGATTGCTGGTGGAAGAACTTGGTTTGCTGGTTAAGCTGATTGCACATGAGCAGAGGAAAGAAGCTTCAGTCCGTCCGTAGTTTCTGTCTTATTTTTTAACTCCTGATTTTGTGTGCCTTAAGCAAGGTGGACTAAGTTAAATTCAATGACGGTCAAATTCACTGACGGAATAAAGGTTTATCCCCGTCGCGCAAAGGCTGCCCCTTGTCATGCACCCACTTCATCAAATGGATGCACGTATAAGTGTTATGGCAGCATTTTTTGCGCGTTTTGCAGCACCAGTACCAGGGCTTAGCCGTTCGACTAATGCCGCACCTTCAAAAAGTATCGTTAATTGTTGCCCAAGTGCTTCAGGGTCTTTTGCACCTGCCGCTGCTGCAATTTTAGACAGATAGCCTTGCAGCTCAGTCGCTAATACTGCTGAATATTGGTTAATTGGATGTGCCGGGTCCGGGAACTCGATAGAGGCAATGTGAAACGGTAAACCGTGGAACTCCGGGGTCATTATCCACTGTTCTACAAGCTCGCACAGCGAAATGAGTATATCAACCGAGTTCGCTTTTTTAGAAGTGAGCCTTGAGTTCAGCCATTCGTAAAACCTGTCTGATTTGTCTCTAAGGTAAGCGGTAATCAGCAGGTTTTTGCTCGGGTAATGTTTGTAAAGTGTAGCTTTGGCAATTCCTGCCTCGGCAATAATGGTATCAACCCCAGACGCCTGAATGCCCCTGGATTCAAAAAGATTGGTTGCCGTTGCCAGTATTTTTTCGCGCATATTCATGATATTTCCTTATAACCTATTTCCAACAGATGGTTCTGGATGCATCAGCTCTTGTGGGTATAAGCAATTGACGTAATCTAAAGCCAGTCTTAGATTTTTCACATGCTGTACCTCAATCACACCTTCGTTAACAAACATCAAAAAGGCTTGCCTTTGTTCGGGTGGCAGCATTGCAGCCTGCGGTAGCTGGCAAGTGCCGCTTTTCATTTTGTTATACGCAAGTAACAGCGTACTGACGGTAACCGGATCGGTGGCGCCTCTAGCGGACGCAATTGGCGAGATGGGTGATGAATTGTCAATGTGGTGCGTTTTGGTGTTTGCAATGGTCATTGCACTCAGGCATACCACAAGCGCTGTAGTCACGAGTCCAAATAAAAACACCCGTTTTTCTTTTTGAGAGTTTAAAAAATTCTGTATTGATTGATTGACTAACTTCCAGGCTGTATCAGAACCTGTCTGGGACTGAACTTGTATTGTCCCGATTACCAAAAAAAGTAGCTGGTCATAAATGACTTCAGGGCATTTTACCGAGGCTTTGTTGATTTCGGCCTGGATCATTTCTTTCAGCGAATCTACATCTTCTATCGATAAATCCGGCGATTGCCCATTAGCACTTTTTACAGAAATCCTTTCAGTATTCCAGCGGCTTAGTTGGCCGGTAAGCCCTAGCAGGCTGGCGTTAGATGCCTTTCTGCGGGCGCCGTTGCCTTGGCGAAAGCCTAATGCACCCAGATGGCTGGTGATCAAATACTTAAGGCTGCCGGTTTGGAGGCTATGAGTTTGGTTCAATGTAAATACCCCTAAAAATTTGCTTGCAAATTCAAGAACTCTTCAAGTAGACTGTAAATAAGTGAACAGACCTGTCTGAATATTACCTTGATTGTTCGCTAAATGCAATCGAAAAAATGCAATCGAAAGTACCCTTTAAACTTTTATTTTATATAGGATTATTATGCATATTGCAACTACCGATATTCAGCTGGCTGACTGGCGCAGCCATGCCTTGAAACTGGAAAATGAAGTCAAAAAGGTGATCGTGGGGCAGGACAAGGCCATCCGCCTGATGAACATTGCCATTTTTGCCAGAGGCCATGTGCTGCTTGAAGGCGGTGTTGGCGTTGGCAAAACCACCTTACTGCAATCAATAGCCAGATGTATCGGCGGCGCCTATGAGCGCATTGAAGGCACTGTGGATTTAATGCCGAATGACTTAATTTACCACACCTATCTGGGTGAAGACGGGCGCCCTAAAATTGATGAAGGCCCGCTGTTGCGTGCGGGCGAGAACCTGTCAGTTTTCTTTTTCAACGAAATCAATCGTGCCAGGCCGCAGGTGCATGCCTTAATGTTGCGCGTGATGGCCGAGCGGCATATCAGTGCTTTCAAAAAAGAATACCGGTTACCGCATATGGTGGTATTTGCGGACCGTAACCAGGTTGAGAAGAACGAAACCTTTGAGATTCCATCAGCGGCACGAGACCGTTTTATGATGGAAATACCGATTGATATTCCGGCGGATCGCGAATTAAGAAAAGCATTGATGTTCGATGTGAAGTATCAACACGCGGAAGGCCTGACCAAACAGGTTGAGCCTAACGTTCTGCAGTTTGATCAACTTAACGGATTTTCCGACATCCTGCAAAACCATATCAAATCGAGTGACGTTCTGGAAGAATATGCGCTGGATTTGTGGGAGTCTACCCAGAACCCGGAAAAATTCGGCATCAAACTGGACAGTGTCGACGTGAACCGGTTGATACACACCGGCGCCAGCCCGCGCGGCATGGGCATGCTGCTGAAAGCTGCCCGGGTAAACGCATGGCTGATGAACCGTGACAGCCTGTATCCTGAAGATATTCATGCCGTGTTCCATGAGCTCATTGCACACCGGTTGGTATTCAACACCATGTACGAGAACCGCAGGACGGTACTGGCGCGCGAGCTGACTTCACAGATTCTGCGTACAGTGGCTGTGCCCTCTCAAGTTAATCCAGCACAAGCCAAAGCCGCATGATTCCCGCCTACGCAAAACCGTTTTCCTACCAGATCCCATGGAAATCCAGCAGCATCCACTTCGGCGGGCATCGGGGTACGCAACGGGGCCTGGGTTTCGAGTTCAAGGGCAATGTACCGCTGATTGATTACCCGGATGCCAGGCGCATGGACTTGCGCCAGACGCTGCGCGATCCTTATGAACAGGTGCAGGTCAGGTTGTTCAACCAGGACAATACCACCCCCATTTTTGCAGTATGCGATCTATCAAGTTCCATGCAGTTTAAAGGACGCAGCCGAAAGCTGGATCAAGCGAAAGAGGTCGCGGCATCAATCGCCTATTCAGCTTTTGAAACCGGGGATGTGTTCAGCTTTATTGGCTATAACCAACACGTGATCGAAGAGCTGACACTGTCTTTGAGCCATCACGTACATCAATCGTTTGAGGTGATCGAGCAACTGGGCGATTACAGAAAAATGCGGGTTGGCTCGGAGGGCATTTTGGAAGTGCCCCAATATTTGAGCCAGCACAAAGGCCTGGTGTTCTGGATTTCGGACTTTCACATGCCGGTCGCACTGATTGAGCAGGCTTTCAACGCAATGTCAGTGCATCAAGTCATCCCGGTAGTGCTTTGGGATGAGCAGGAGTACAAAAAACTCCCGAAGTTTGGCTTCGGTAACATGATAGACCCGGAAACCGGATTGAATAGAACCATCTTCTTTCGGGACGCAGTCAGGGCGCAGTTTGAAGCGGCATTTGCCGAAAGAAAGCAGGCGCTTGAAACCGTGTTTTCAAGCTTTGATAGCCAGGCGATTTATCTGGCCGGAAAGTACGATCCGGAAGTGATGTCGCAGTATTTTGAACAGACGATGGGGTTGTAAAAACTTGAGGATCCTATGAAAAACCTGATAATTAAATTGGTAGTACTGGCAAGCCTGGCATTCATTATGCCTGTTGCCCTGGCGCAAGAACCGGATGCAAGAATTCTGAGCGTCATCAATCCATCCCAAAGCAATGGCGTTCGAATCGGGGATGTGCTGAATCGCACGCTGGAGATTGAAGCCAACGCGCCTTATACAATACCAAAGACCGCTTTGCCCATGAAAGGTGAAAACAGGAGCGGGATTGAGCTGGCAGACATTTCGATCAAAACATCTAAACGCGGCAATAAAAATATTTATACGATAGCGTTGACTTATCAGGTCTTTGCCAGCGCAGCCAAGCCAGTGGTGATGCAATTACCTGAAGAGCGGTTTACGTTCAGTGGCGGTGCTAAAGCCTTATCCATTACAGTGCCCGCCTGGCATTTCTGGTTTTCACCGTTGGTTGCCGAAGGCATCAGCAATGCCAAAGAAAATATGCAGCCGCAATTCAAACCTGCGCTGATTGATGTCGATGCGCATTACACCCGGTTTTGGGTATTCCTCGCGCTGTCAGTGACGGGCCTGCTGGGACTGGTTTATGTCAATGCGGATAAGCGCTGGCTGCCATTTATGAACGGTGCCTTTGCACAGGCGCATCGCAGCCTCAAGAAGCTGCCAGGTAATCCGGCCGGTGAGAAAAATGCCTTGGTGTACATGCACCAGGCATTTAACAGGATTAATGGCGAAAATCTCTTTATCAATAATCTCGAACAGTTTTTAGCGGCCCATCCTGAATTTTCCAGATTGAAAAATGACATTATTGAGTTTTTTCAGCGCTCGAATGCTTCATTATTTGCCAGCCGTCAGGAAAATAGCGAGCTGTATATCAACCACCTGGTTGTATTAAGCAAACGCTTGAGGGATTGCGAGCGGGGCGTTTAAATGACTCTATTACAACCATGGGCACTCTTGCTGTTGCCACTTGCCGCCATGCCGTTCCTGTTCAAAAGCCATCAGGGACAGATGTACTCCTGGCTGGAGATCATGCCGGAGGACAGTGTTTCCGATATCGCCAACCTGATCGTCAAGGTAATCACGGCGTTAATCCTGGTCAGCATTGTATTGGCGCTGGCTTCGCCGCAAGGCGCCAATAAAAAAGAGCAAAAGATCGGTAAAGGCGCACAGACGGTTTTGGTGATCGACAGAAGCGTGAGCATGGATCACCCTTTTGCCGGAGAGACCACAAGCGGACGTGCTGCTGAAATTAAATCAGCGGCGGCACGGCGGCTCATTACCAATTTTATCGATTCACGGCCGGACGACATGATGGGCGTAGTGGGTTTTACCAACTCCGCGCTTTATGGCATGAAAATTACTACTAATCGTGATGCCATTCACTCCGCGATCAATGCGGCCACAGGCTCTGCGCTCAACCAGACCAACATCGGTGCCGGTATCACCGAGGCTGTCAGTCTGTTCGACAATATTCAAAGTTCCGGCTCACGTGCGGTTATTTTGCTGTCAGATGGCGCCGGCAAACTTAGCCCGCGCGTTAAACGCAAGATTTCAGAGCAATTGGTCGGTAAAAAATTGAACCTGTACTGGATCGTGTTAAGGGAACCCGATGACATCAGCATTTTTACCAAAGAAACCTATACGGAAGACAATGTGCCGGATTCCATCGTACTGGACCAGTTTTTCAAATCACTCAAAATAAAATACAAGGCCTTTGAGGCAGATAACCCGACTACGTTGCAGTCCGCACTGCAATATATCGATTCAAAAGAGAAAAACATGATCCAGTATTCGGTCAGTATCCCCGGACATGACTACTCAAGAAACTTGATTGTACTGGCGCTGGTATTGAGTCTTTTCATATTAATCATTAAAAATCTAAGGGTGCATTCATGGTAAACCGCATCAATAAAAGCAATGTTATTTTTGGGTTATTGCTGCTAACAGGCTTGGGTGGCGCAAGCTATGAAGGGTATCAGTACAATAAAATACAAAAAGTGAATCATGCAATCGTGGCTGGACAACTGATTACCGATGACAGCTACCCCTATTTGCAGAAGTTCGCAGCGGCTTATGACCAAGGTAACAAGAAAGATTACAAGCATGCCGTACAAACGTATGGCCAGTTGCTGGATACTTCGCCATCGCCAGCGGAGCAGGCGAGGATACAGTACAACATTGCGAACAACCTGTTTGTTTCCGGCCTGATTCGCAGAATTAACGATGACGGCACTTTGCAGGACGAGGCAAGGTACGCGTACTCCCAAGCCAGAATGACCTATGAGCAATCATTAAGGCTGGCACCACAGACCGCCGCAGCAAAGTTTAATTTGAGCCTGCTGCATTCGGTGATGGCAAATAACATGAAGCCGGCTCCAAAAGACCAGTCCACCATGGAATTGAGCAATTTACCGATAGGCTTGCCATGAAAAATCCGCTGAATTTCCTTAAGGATAACCATGAAACCCTGCTTTATCTGGCTGCTGTTATCCTGCTGCTGCTGGCACTCGTCAAGCCTGAACTTCAACTAAAGCAGGAAGTGCATAATTACCTGCTGGTTGCGGATGTTTCGCAAAGCATGAATGCGGAAGACGAGAAGCTGAATAATCAAAATGTCAGCAGGCTGGATTACACCCGGCATTTAATGAAAAAAATTGTCGAAACTTCTCCCTGCGGTACCTACTTTAGCGTCGGTATTTTTGCCTCGGATAATGTCGCATTACTGATTACACCGCTGGAAGTATGTAAAAATTTTGATGTCATCACTGACACGATTGAACATCTGGAATGGCGCATGGCCTGGAAAGGGAACAGTAGGTTGAGCTTTGGCGTAAGGGCCGCGGCTAACACCTTTGATTCGTTAAATGTGCCTGCGCAGATGCTGTTTTTTACGGATGGAGACGAGGCGCCAAGGGTCAATGTCACCATCAAGCAGGATCTCAGCGGCATTCAGATAGGCAAGAATTTTGTGTTTGTTGGTGTGGGCGGGCATACACAAGTTGGCGTGCCAAGGTATAACGCGGCTAATAAACGGGTCGGGTACTGGCCAATCAGCGATAACAACAATGCTGGTGCGGTGGGTGTAACCTATGCGGACCCAAGCCAGGACGAACCAGACCCATCGGTTGCTTCTGCCGAATATGACCGGTTTTTATCACAGCTTGAGGATGAGTATTTAAAATCATTAGCCGGTGAAATCAAGGCAAAGTACATCAAAGGGCAAAACAATGCTGATTTTTATGCGTTTGTGCAGCAGCAAAAGCCTGCCGCAAGCTTTGTTACGGCTTATTCAATACGGTGGCTGTATTTATTGCTGGCGGTAGTTTTGATTCTCTCAACCTTTATCCCGAATATTCTATCCAGATCAATTTTTACAATAAATTCCAAGTCCGGACGCTTTAAATAGTGAATCGTAAAATTCAGGTTTGTACGCAAATCAGGCATGCCCCTAATCCGCATTGCTGCGGCCATGGTGGCGGGGTAGGCCTGATCCCGGTACTTGCCGAGCACATCAAAATCCACGCCCTTGATGTGGAAGTTGAGCAGTCTAGCTGTATGTTGATGTGTGCTAAAGGCCCCAATGTCAGGTTGGTGCCGGATGGTAAGGTTTGGAATCAGGTTTCTGAACATACTATCCCGGAAATAATTAATTTTTTAATCAATTCCTAATAAATTGATATTGCAAATGAACAGACCTGTCTGTATTATTTGGTTGTGGTTTTTATCAATTATTAGGGGGTTAAAAAGATGGAGATTTTATTAAAGGGCGGGGTTGTCATGGTTTTTACTGCGCTGGTGATGGCATGGCTGGGAACATTTGCACGGTGGTTTCCGATAAAAGGCGTTGATGGCGTACTAATCAAGGACTATGGCCTACTGGTAAAAGCGCACATTGATTATATTTTAATGTCGCTTTTTTGTTTTGCCTTCTATGGTGTTGCCAAATCGGCAAATATCGAGTTACCAATTGCCGCATGCTGGCTTGTTGTTATCGGCGGCATGACAAATCCGGGCGTGTTTGTGATCGCGATGCTGAAACCGGATTTCTGGAAGCATCTGTTAGCTAAACTCTATACTGCAGCCAGTTTTATTATTACCACTGTTGGTTTTATCTGGGTAGGTAAGATTATCTTCAAGGCATTTTAATTAGAGATAAATGTATTAATAAAGCTCTAGGGGAATCTATGCACAATATCTATAAAAAGCTTGTTCCGATGCTTCTAGAGCTGGTACGACATCTGAAAATTCACTTAAGTAAGCAGTCCAGACTGGCCTTTGAAACTTACTTATCATTATTTGAATATTAGTTAATTGCCACTTTAAATTTTTGCCTTTGTGGATTGGTAATTAAATACCGTGAAACTGCCGCCGGCAGGAAGTAGATAGCGGCCGGGCAGGGTGCAGGCGGTATGTATATGAATATGAAACATTCAGCTAGAAAAAACAAATCAAATTATCGTACAATAATCATTGATTAATATCTCAGATGTGGCGCTAATGCCAGCCCCACAGGAACTTATAAGCAAGGGGATATCACTCATGATTTACAAAGGTAGCTGCCACTGTGGCAGGATTGCATTCGAAGTTGAAGGTGAAATTAAGGGCGCTGTCGCCTGCAATTGCTCAATCTGTACACGCAAAGGTTCTCTCATGTGGTTTGTTCCGAGGGAGAAGCTGAACCTGCTGACGCCGGAAGACGCTGCAAGTACATACACCTTCAATAAGCATGTCATCAAGCACCGCTTCTGCCCGACTTGCGGCATTCATCCCTATGGTGAAGGTGTCAATCGCCCAAGGCGATCGTATGGCGGCTATCAACATCCGGTGTCTTGAAGGCGTAGACCTTGCATCTATCCCGGTGCAGAACTTCGATGGTCGTTCAATGTGAATGCCGCAATACTCAATTTTTTTGCGGACTACTTTTGGAAGCCGCTAAACTCCAACGTTAGAGGTAATTATGCTAGATAATACTTTCGTTAACCATTTTGCGACTGACTGGATTGATTCATGGAATAAGCATGATCTGGAGCGCGTCCTTTCTCACTACAGCGACGATTTTGAAATGACGTCACCAGTCATCATTAAAGTGGCTGGCGAACCGTCCGGAACATTGAAGGGCAAGCAAGCCGTAGGCGCTTACTGGGCCAAAGCGCTTCAACTGTTTCCGAATCTTCATTTTGAATTGGTTGCCACGCTGGCCGGCGTAAATAGCATCACGCTTTACTACAATGGCGTCTCAGGTCCGGCCGCGGAGGTGTTTCACTTCAACCGGGAAGGTAAAGTTGACAGGGCCTATGCACATTATCTTGTCCGTGACTCCATAAAATCAGCCTGACTTGTTACCTCAGGCACTGTCAACATGACGCGCTATGTTAGAATTTGATGATAATTTCATCATCATTCCTTTTTCAATATGGCGCGTTTCCACATTATCATTCCAGCCGCCGGAGCTGGTAACCGCATGGCAACCGCCATCCCGAAGCAGTATTTACCTTTGTGCGGCAAGCCTATGGTTTCTCATAGCATTCAAACTTTTTTCGCTTGCCCGCGCATTGCAACCATCAATCTGGCGCTTAGTGTAGAAGATTATTTCTGGCGCAGCCTTACATTGGATAGTAATAGCCGCCTTAATTTGCATTACACCGGCGGCGATACGCGTGCGCAGACTGTGCTCAATACGTTAGAGGCAATGCGCCCGCAGGTGGCTGACGATGACTGGATTCTGGTGCATGACGCAGCGCGGCCGGGTTTGACTGTTTCATTACTGGATCATTTGCTGGATACATTAGAGAATGATGCTGTTGGCGGTTTGCTGGCGCTACCGTTGGCGGATACCTTGAAACAATCAAATGCGGATTCAAGAGTGCAGAATACAATTCCGAGGGAGGAACTCTGGCAGGCGCAGACGCCGCAGATGTTCCGCTTTGGATTGCTGCAGAATGCACTCGCCAGTTTTAATGGGTCGCCCACCGACGAATCACAGGCGGTAGAAGCCTTAGGCTTGCAGCCAAAATTAGTTGTAGGCTCATTACGTAACATGAAGATTACCTATCCACAGGATTTGGCCCTGATGGAAGTGTTAATGCAAAAGGAAATATCATGATAAGGATTGGTCATGGTTTTGATGTGCACGCTTTAGTCTCCGGACGTAAATGCATTATTGGCGGTATAGACATCCCGCATGACAAAGGCCTGCATGGCCATTCGGACGCAGATGTACTGTTGCATGCCATTTGCGATGCATTGCTGGGTGCGGCGGCATTGGGTGATATCGGCAAGCATTTTCCGCCTAGCGATATGCGCTATAAAGACATTGATTCGCGTCAGTTGCTCAGGCATGTGGTGTCTTTGTTAAAAGATGAAGATTATGTCGTAGGCAACATAGATGCTACCGTGATTTGCGAAGCGCCTAAATTAAGCCCGTATACAGCACAGATGTGCGCCAATATCGCGGCTGACTGTGAAGTGGAAGTTTCCCTGATCAATGTCAAAGCCACTACGACAGAGAAACTGGGTTTCACCGGCCGGGGCGAAGGCATCGCGGCCGAGGCTGTTTGCACCATTAAACCATTTTGATTGAAATATGAGGGCTTCTTAGCATGTTTCGCTGGTTTGAAAATCTAGTCAATCCATTCCCTAGTCAATCTATCAACGCTACGCCCAAGAGCTTTTGGGCGTTCGCCTGGGGCTGTACTCAGGGGCTTCGTCCTTACATTCTGGGTATGACCCTGCTTACCGGTGTAATAGGTGCGTTTGAAGCTTTGCTGTTTGCCATGATGGGTAAGGTGGTGGATTGGCTAAGTAAAATCCCGCCTGGTCAGTTATGGGCGCAGGAAAAAAATCATTTATTGCTGTTGGCGGTCGTATTGCTGTTCAGTACGGTTTTTATCGGCTTGCAGACCTTGCTCAAGCACCAGACGCTGGCGGGTAATTTTCCAATGCGTCTGCGCTGGAATTTTCATCGGTTAATGCTCAACCAGAGCATGAGTTTTTACCAGGATGAATTTGCCGGCCGCGTATCAGCCAAAGTGATGCAAACCGCGCTGGCAGTGCGTGACGTATGGTTTATTGTTGCAGATATCCTGGTGTTTGTGATTATCTACTTTGCGACCATGGTGGCAGTGGTGGGCAGTTTTAATTCCCTGATTATTTGGCCATTTTTAGGCTGGTTGTCGCTGTATGCCAGTGCCTTGATCTATTTTGTACCTAAACTCAGCCGTGTATCCCAGCAGCAGGCGGATGCCCGCTCGCTGATGACGGGCCGCATTACTGATGCCTACACCAATATCAGTACCGTTAAATTGTTTTCGCATGCGGGACGTGAAGCGGACTATGCGCAATCTGCCATGCATGAGTTTTTAGGCAAAGTGCATCAACAGATGCGGCTGGTGAGTGGGGTGGAAACGATAAACCATGTACTCAATATGCTATTGATTATAAGTTGCGGTGGCATGGCGCTCTGGTTGTGGAATAAAGGACAGGTGGGGGTGGGTGGCGTGGCCGCGGTCACTGCTATGGCCTTGCGGCTCAACGGTATCTCGCACTGGGTCATGTGGGAGATGACTTCGCTGTATGAGCAGGTAGGTACGGTGCAGGATGGTATCAATACGCTTTCGTTACCGCATCGTATTGTGGATATCCCTGATGCGATGCCGTTACAAGTCACGCATGGACAGGTGCAGTTCAAGCAGGTTGATTTTGCTTATCCGAACCAGAATCTATTACTGAATCAGTTTGAACTCAATATCAAACCCGGGGAAAAAGTAGGGTTGGTCGGGCGTTCCGGCGCAGGCAAATCCACCATCGTGAATTTGTTGCTGCGCTTTTATGAGATTGAGTCCGGCCAAATTTTAATCGATGGGCAGAATATCCAATCTGTCACACAAAACAGCCTGCGTGCGCACATTGGCATGGTGACGCAGGATACTTCCTTGTTGCATCGCAGCGTGCGTGACAACATTTTGTATGGTCGCCCGGATGCGACAGAAGCCGAGATGATTGCCGCTGCAAAACGCGCGGAAGCCCATGCGTTTATTTTGAATCTGCGCGATGCAAAAGGCCGCACAGGCTACGATGCGCATGTAGGCGAGCGCGGTGTGAAGTTATCCGGTGGGCAACGTCAGCGTGTTGCCATAGCACGTGTAATGCTGAAAGATGCGCCGATTCTGGTGCTGGATGAAGCTACCAGTGCGCTGGATTCCGAAGTCGAGGCGGTGATCCAAAGTAGTCTATATCAGCTTATGCAAGGTAAAACAGTGATCGCGATTGCGCATCGTTTATCCACGATTGCAGCGATGGACAGGCTGGTGGTGTTGGATCAGGGGGCAATTATGGAAGAAGGCGACCATAAAACCCTGCTAGCCAAGGGCGGCTTGTATGCACAGTTGTGGAAACATCAAAGCGGCGGTTTTCTTGGTGAAGAATAAGCATTCGTTTCAAAAATATTTAAGTATCGTGTGTCCATAATTTAATAAAGGAAAAATGATGACTAATCCAGAAGTTCGTCCGCCATTGCCGCCATTTACACGCGAGACAGCTATCCAGAAAGTACGCTTGGCGGAAGATGGCTGGAATAGCCGTGACCCGCAACGCGTTTCACTGGTATACACGCAGGATAGCCAGTGGCGCAATCGTGCAGAGTTTCCGCGCGGCAGGCAGCAAATTGTCGAGTTTTTGACAAGGAAATGGGCAAAAGAGCTGGATTACCGGTTGATCAAGGAGTTGTGGGCGTTTGATCATAATCGTATCGCGGTACGCTTTGCTTACGAATGGCATGACGATTCAGGGCATTGGTACCGTTCTTACGGCAATGAAAACTGGCAATTTGATGCCAATGGGTTGATGGAGCTGCGTTATGCCAGTATCAATGATTTGCCGATTAAAGAAACTGAGCGCAAATTCTTTTGGCCATTAGGCCGTAGGCCGGATGATCACGCGGGCTTGAGCGAGTTGGGGCTGTAGTCAAATCTGGTTGGTATTAAGAAACTATTCGTAAAAATACTAATAGAGCATTTTTAACTTTTAATGTTAAACGTTCTTTTCATATTCTTCCAAGGCAAGTAATAGACTGGTGCGGTGAATGCGCGCAACCTCTTGCCAAGGTTCACCGGTTAACGCCGATTCGAGAGCCCAAAGCAGATTAAGGCTCACGTTCGAATTTGCTCGCTTAGTACGAACGTATGCCGGTACAGATCCAATCGCCTGAAGTTCAGTGATAGTGGTAATGCCGGCACGTCCCAGCATTTCCTGCGATTTTGGTCCGAGACTTTTGAGGTTAGAAATCGTTTTTGGCTCTGTCATTAGCAGCAATTTCCAAAATGCCTAACGTGGAGGTCAGGGGCGCTGCGCTGCTTTATCGCTCAGCGTCCCCTGCGCCGCAGGGTTATGCCTTGTATTCACTCCACTCGCCCTTGTCTTGGTTCGCTGCCTTCTCGGTGGCTAGCCAGCGGCCGAATTCCTCTCTGCCGTTCTCGTTCCAGTGAAGGCGAATGCCGCGAATGTCTTTAATAGATCTGAGGGTGTTACGACCACAGGAGAAGCCCGGGTAGTACTCTCTGAAACCCCGCGCAAACAAGACTTCAAGAATCCAGTGAACTTGATTGCCACCAGACCAATGGAGAATGAACCGGCGATTGCCGCTGCCAACAACCTTGGCGCCACAAATCTCGTGGGTATGTTCGGACAAGCACCTGTCGGTGTTCAGCTCAATGTCGTTCCACTGTTTCACATAGCGCCGATACATCCGGTAGATGGCCTCTTTCTCTTCATCCCCAGTGAGTACCGTTGCCGCCGTTGTGTAAACCCAGCGTCTTCCGTCCGATGGGCGTGGACCAATCCAATATGTGGGCTTTGCTGCCATGTTTCCTCCTAAGTGTTCGGCTGCTGTCCGCGCCTACAAGGCATAGAGGCGCCTGTGCGGCTTTTCGCGCAGGTCGCCACGAATGCAGGGTTATGCCTATTCATTGATAGGTGCGGCACATCGCTTCAAAGTCAAAGTGCTGGGCCTCACCTGAGTAGTACCCGGTGTAGCCAAGTTGAAGAACGCCGAGCAGCCCAGCATATGCATCCGGTGCTGATTCTCCAGACTTCTGGGCAAACTCTCTAGCCTGATTTCGTGCCCATGCTTGCCATGCAGTAGTGCCTACATTTTTACCAGGTGGGAGGATGCCGCATGCCTTACAAAAGCCCAGCCAGGACATGTGAATTGCTCCGTATAATGGCTTCGCACGCTCGGATCGGTAAAAGTTTCTTTCAAACCCAGCACCATACGCCGCATTGACGTTTTTCTCTATGAGGTGAAGACGAACGAAGTACCTGTCTCCCTTTGGAAAACGAAATCTTGGTTCAAGGTGGTCGACATGGACATTCGTATTCAATATTGAATTGAACTCGGGATAGCAAACACTCAAATAGGAAGCGAATGCTTTTCGGTAGCCTCGGTAGTCCCAGCGCACCCAACACTCTGGATCAAAATTGCCCCCCTTTTTTATGACACAAGCGCTTGATGACAAACACCCCGGCAACTGCTCTACCGTCCAACCCCAAAAACGCTGCATGTCTTTCAGTTTCTCTGGAGACGCTGCAACCAAGCACAGGCCAGACTCGGAGAAGTCGCGCAGCAATGCCTGGTTTTGCTTCGCGAGGAAGCCATCAACCGAAAGTGGCAAACCGAGGTCAGTTTGAATAGGCATAACAGTAATTATAGAGACCCATGGGTCTCTATATTGATAATTGACATTTTATATTGCATGGCTGAAACCTCTTGTCTTCTCTTAGTTTTATTGTTTTTCTGTCTCTATGCTGAGATATTAATATAGAGACGCAGCATGATTGAATTTATTGTAATTGAATTTCAATAGTTATTATTTAGAAATTTAGATACTAAAGTAACAATAATGAATCAATAAATTGACAACTCTAGTCGATATTACTTTAAGCCTTGAGCAATACAATCACCGCGCCGCTGCCACCATCTTGCCGACGTGCTTCAGCATAGGCAATGACTTCGTCGCGCTGTATCAGCCAGCCGCGCAATTTGTGTTTAAGCACCGGTTCGCGATTGCGTGACCCTAAACCCTTGCCATGAACGATGCGCACGCAGCGCAGCCCGCGCTTTTTACAGTCATTGAGGAAAGTGGCTACATAAAGCCGCGCTTCGTCTGAAATCAGGCCATGCAGATCAATCGCGGCTTGTACTACCCAATGCCCGCGGCGTAATTTGCTTAATATATCCGGTGAATGCCCGTCACGCAGGTAGAGCAATTCCTCGCCGGTTTCCAGTTCATGCGCAGGGATGTAATGGTCAGATAATGAGTCGGCCAAAGCCTGCTGCTCATCCTGAATAAATTGCTTGGGGATAGGTTTGGGTTTTTTAGGTGGGTGGTGTAAACGCGCGTGTTTTACCTCATTCGGTAGGGGGCGTGCATCTTTTACTGCCTGCTGAAACAAATCTTCTGTTTCGGCAGGTTCTATGCTGTTAGCTGCCGCTATAGCAGGCTCTGCCTTGATTTGAGGTTTGACTTGCTTGATCTGTTCGCGCAGCGTTTTCATCACATCTAGTCTTTCTGCTGTTCCAGGCGCTCAGCGTCCGGAACAGCAGGTTTTGATAGTTATTTCAAATGATCTAAATAACGCTCTGCGTCCAGTGCGGCCATGCAGCCGGTGCCCGCGCTGGTAACTGCCTGGCGGTAGATATGGTCCTGCACATCACCGGCAGCAAACACGCCGGGTACACTGGTTGCAGTTGCGTTACCGCCGCGACCCATTTGCGTGACGATATAGCCGCCTTCCATTTCCAACTGGCCTTCAAAAATATCGGTATTGGGTTTGTGGCCGATCGCAATAAACACGCCCTGTAATTTGATGTCTTTGGTGCTGTTGTCATTCACGTTTTTAATACGCATGCCAGTCACGCCAGTGTTATCACCTAACACTTCATCCAGGGTAGAGAAAGTCTCCAGTACGATTTTGCCTTCAGCAACGCGCGCCATGAGCTTGTCCACCAAAATGGCTTCCGCCTTGAATTTGTCGCGGCGGTGCACCAGTGTTACTTTGCTGGCGATATTTGCCAGATATAAGGCTTCTTCAACGGCTGTGTTGCCGCCGCCAATGACTGCAACTTCTTGATTCCTATAAAAGAAACCATCGCAGGTTGCGCATGCGGAAACGCCTTTGCCTGAAAAAGCTTCTTCAGATGGCAAGCCTAAGTACTTGGCAGATGCGCCAGTGGCAATAATGAGGGCATCGCAAGTGTATTCGCCGCTGTCACCTACCAGGCGAATCGGTTTTTCAGCCAAATGCGTGGTGTGGATATGGTCAAAAATCATTTCGGTATTGAAACGTTCTGCGTGCTTTTGAAAGCGAGCCATCAAGTCCGGGCCTTGCACGCCATCTGCATCGGCAGGCCAGTTGTCGACTTCGGTGGTAGTCATGAGTTGCCCACCCTGTGCGATGCCGGTAATTAAAACCGGTTTAAGGTTTGCGCGTGCCGCATAAACGGCGGCTGAATACCCTGCGGGGCCAGAGCCTAAAATAAGTAACTTGGCGTGACGTGTTGCCATAATAAATTGCTTTCTAAATTAACGTTGATACTAAGAATCTGGGTTTTGTTCATTTACTTTTCAAGTAGGCTGCGCAGCATCCACGCTGTTTTTTGGTTTCGGCCGTGCCATGAATGGCACTTAACATCGCTTCGCGAGTTAGCCTGCACCGAAAAACTACCTGCTATTTATTTCTCGAGTAAGCTGCGTAGCATCCATGCAGTTTTTTCATGCAGTTGCAATCGCTGTGTAAGCAGGTCGGCGGTGGCTTCATCAGAAGCGGCATCCGCACTAGGGAATACACTGCGCGCAGTACGGCAAACTGCCTCATGTCCGGCTACCAGTTCGGCAATCATATCCTGTGCTTTGGGCACGGAATCGCTTTCCTTGATTGATGTCAATTTTGCAAAATCACGGTAAGTACCGGGGGCATAAACATCCAAGGCACGTATGCGTTCTGCAATTAAATCTACTGCGAGTGCAAGTTCGTTATATTGCGTTTCAAACATCAAATGCAGGGTGCTGAACATTGGCCCGGTAACGTTCCAATGAAAGTAATGCGTTTTGAGATAAAGCGTATAAGTGTCCGCCAAAAGATGAGACAAGCCTAGCGCAATGCTTTTTCTATCCTGTTCTTTTATGCCAATATCCATAATGACGCTCCATCAGATTACGGTTGAATTAGAATGATATTCTAATCGCTACGCAGGGACTTTGATACTGCTATAATTAAATCTGGCACTAAATACGTTAAGGTTTTTACTATCTTGTTTTTCAAAAAATCCAAATCAGTTAATGCACGGCGCGAGGCTGAAGTCAGCAAATCAAACGCTCTTGCCACTACCCTCATAAAAGAAGCCTGGTGGCTAGGTTTAGTGCTCGTTGGCCTTTATATTACCGTCATTCTTTTTACTTACCATCCTGATGATTCGTCATGGTCGCATATGGCGCCTGATAATGCCGTTATCCAGAATAGCGGCGGTAGCGTAGGTGCATGGGTATCTGATCTATTGCTGTATGTGTTTGGTTTTTCAGCATGGTGGTGGGCGATATTGGCTTTTTATGCAATGTGGTTTGTGTATTTGAAATTAGAAGCCGTCAATCAAAGCGAGAAGCCATTTTTACTGTTTAATTTCATCGGGTTTGCTTTGCTGCTGATAGCATCAAGCACGCTGGAAGCCGGACATATTATTAGTTTGCCAACGGATTTACCTTTAGCCCCTGGCGGCATGCTGGGCGCTTCGGTAGACGCAGGGCTGCGCAGTCTATTCGGCTATACCGGATCCAGCATGGTGCTGCTGGTAATGTTTGTGGTGGGTTTTAGCTTGTTTACCGGCTGGTCGTGGATCATGATTACCGAAAAGTTCGGCGCCGGCCTGATCGCAGGTTACGAATTCATCAAGCTGAAATGGCACGATTGGCAAGACAGAAAAGCAGGTGAGGCGGTCAAGCTGGAGCGCACGGAATATGTTCAGAGTGAGCGCAAGCGTGTGGTTGACCGTGAGCCGGTGCAAATTGAAGCGCCTGTGCTGGAAATCGTTCAAAGTGCGCGCGTGCAAAAAGAAAAACAAGCACCTTTGTTTGAAACACATCCGGATACCCCATTGCCGCCGATACATCTGCTTGACGAACCTACCGGCAATGTAGAGCTGCCCTCAGCAGAAACGCTGGATTTCACCTCACGCTTGATTGAACGTAAATTGATGGATTTCGGCATTGAGGTCAAGGTGCTGACTGCATTACCCGGCCCTGTGATTACGCGTTATGAGCTTGAGCCTGCGGCAGGCGTAAAAGGCAGCCAAGTCACCAATCTGGTGAAGGATTTAGCCCGCGCGTTATCCGTAGTGAGCGTACGCGTAGTAGAGACTATTCCGGGTAAAAACTGCATGGGTCTGGAGATACCAAATCCCAAACGGCAAATCGTACATCTGTCTGAAATCATGGGCAGCCAGGCTTACGCTGACGTGCATTCGCCGATTGCGATTTCTTTAGGCAAGGATATTTCCGGTAAGCCGGCAGTGGCCGACCTTGCCAAGATGCCGCACGTACTGGTGGCAGGTACTACCGGCTCCGGTAAATCCGTGGCAATTAACGCTTTGATTTTAAGCTTGCTCTATAAATCAGATGCGAGCCAGGTGCGCATGATTTTAATTGATCCTAAAATGCTGGAGCTTTCTGTTTATGAGGGTATTCCGCACTTGCTGGCGCCAGTGGTAACCGATATGCGCCAAGCTGCCAATGCGTTGAACTGGTGCGTGGCAGAAATGGAGCGCCGTTATAAATTGATGTCCATGCTGGGGGTGCGTAACCTTGCAGGCTATAACCAGAAGATTAAAGATGCAGAGAAAGCTGGCGAGAAGATCCCGCATCCATTCAGCCTGACGCCGGATGACCCGGAGCCATTGGATGAAATGCCATTAATTGTGGTGGTCATTGACGAGCTGGCAGACCTGATGATGGTAGTCGGTAAAAAAGTGGAAGAGTTGATTGCGCGTCTGGCGCAAAAGGCGCGTGCATCAGGCATTCATCTGGTGCTGGCAACGCAGCGTCCATCGGTGGATGTGATTACAGGCCTGATCAAGGCGAACATCCCGACGCGTATCGCGTTTCAGGTTTCAAGCAAAATTGACTCACGCACAATATTAGACCAAATGGGGGCTGAAGCGTTACTGGGGCAGGGCGATATGTTATACATGCCGCCCGGAACCGGTTACCCGACGCGTATTCACGGTGCTTTCGTATCTGACCAGGAAGTGCATAAAGTCGTTAATTATCTTAAAGCACAGGGTGAACCGAATTACATCGAAGGCATTCTAACCAACGAAGCTGAAGAAGGCGGTGCCGATTTTGCCGGTGGCAGCGTAGGCGAAGGCGGGGCAGAAGTTGACCCGTTATACGATGAAGCCGTTGGTATCGTGCTCAAAACCCGCCGCGCCAGCATTTCGTCCGTGCAGCGCCAGTTACGCATAGGTTATAACCGTGCTGCCCGCTTGATTGAAGATATGGAGCGTGCCGGGTTGGTGTCGGCGATGCAGAGTAATGGTAACCGTGAAGTATTAGCACCGCACCACGAAGCTTAAGCTAACGATCAGCCAGAGTTTAGTCGGAATATCAAAGATTAGCCGGAATAATTTAGTTGGGTAAACCCCTGGCTATGCCGGGGGGACTTAGTTAGGTTTGACCGTTTCGTCGGTCATCAATGCAAAGTTAGAAACAGTAACATCATTCCCTCCCCTTACAGGGGGAGGGGTAGGGAGGGGGTAGAAACCAAGCATGAATACAATCAAAATTCCCACCCCCATCCCAACCTTCCCCCTGCAAGGGGGAAGGAGTAAAACCCTTTGAATAAGCCCCGGCTTTGCCGGGGGTAATTTAACTATTAGGAATTGAATGATACAGATTAAAAAAGTGATGCCGTGTTTGCTGCTTCCACTGCTGCTGATAGCGCAGACAGTCAAGGCAGACGGTATGTCGAGTGTGAAGGTTTTTTACGAGCAGACCAAGTCTGTTCGCGCAAATTTCCATCAGGTGGTCACGGATAAACAAGGCCGGAAAGTGCAGGAAGTGGATGGCGAAATGCAGCTTAAGCGGCCGAACAAATTCAGGTGGGATTACCACAAGCCCTACGAACAGCAGATCATCAGCGATGGTAATCAGGTGTGGCTGTACGATACTGACTTAGCGCAAGTCACGGTGCGTGAATTAGGAAAATCGATAGGTTCCAGCCCCGCAGCATTGTTGGCGGGCGGCGAAGCTATTGATAAAAGTTTCAAGCTGGTGAATGCGGCCAGTAGTGATAACTTGGACTGGGTGAGTGCTAACCCAAAAGACAAAGAATCCGGGTTCGAGAAAATTCTGATGGGGTTCAAGGATAATAAACTTCAGGAGATGTCTTTGATTGATAGTTTTGGCCATACCACTAAGATTACCTTTAGTAAGGTTGAGGTTAATCCGGCGCTTGAAGAAAAAACTTTCTTGTTTAAGCCGCCAAAAGGGGTTGACGTGGTGGGTGAGTAAAGGGCGCTTATTTTGAACAGTCTGTTTACCACCAACACACCACAAGCACCACTCGCTGAGCGCTTACGCCCGAAAACTTTAGACGAAGTAGTCGGGCAGTCACACCTTCTCGGCGCGGGCAAGCCGTTACGTCTGGCGTTTCAATCCGGCAATCTACCTTCCATGATTCTGTGGGGGCCGCCGGGTGTTGGTAAAACTACGCTGGCGCGGCTTATCGCCAATACCGCTGACGCCGAGTTTATACCTATTTCCGCAGTGTTGTCCGGCATTAAGGACATCCGCGAGGCGGTAGAACGCGCGGAAATTACTTTGCAGCAGCATGGACGCAAAACCATTTTGTTTGTGGATGAAGTGCATCGCTTCAATAAAGGCCAGCAGGATGCTTTCTTGCCTTTTGTTGAAAGCGGTTTGATTACCTTTATTGGCGCCACCACGGAAAATCCTTCATTTGAAGTCAACAGCGCGTTATTGAGCCGTGCGCAGGTATTTGTGCTCAATGCACTATCTGAAGCTGAGTTATCCTTGCTGCTCGACCGCGCGCAGCAACTGGTTGCTGAAAATATCACGCTGACTGACGAGGTGCGTGAGCAAGTGTTAGCTTACGCCGATGGCGATGCAAGGCGTCTGCTTAACTTTGCCGAAAGTTTGTTTAGCGCGGCACAAGGTGCGGGTGTTACCGAAATTGATGAAGCCTTTTTGCAGACGACGATGGCGAGCAAGCTGCGTCGTTTTGATAAAGGCGGTGAAGCGTTTTACGACCAGATATCCGCGCTGCATAAATCGGTACGCGGCTCCAACCCTGATGCTGCCTTGTACTGGTTTTTACGCATGATCGACGGCGGTGCAGACCCATTGTACCTGGGGCGCCGCATTGTGCGCATGGCGGTAGAAGATATTGGTATCGCAGACCCGCGCGCGCAAACGATGGCGCTGGAAGCCTGCCAGATTTATGAGCGCCTAGGCTCGCCGGAGGGTGAACTGGCGTTATCGAACGCAGTGATTTACCTGGCGGTTGCGCCCAAGAGTAATGCGGCTTACATGGCCTATAACCAGGCTAAAGCATTCGTCGCGCAGGACAAGTCACGCCCGGTACCATTGCATTTGCGCAATGCACCCACCAAGCTCATGAAAGCGCTGGATTACGGCAAGGAATACCGTTATGCCCATAATGAGCCAGAGGCTTATGCGGCTGGTGAAAATTATTTCCCGGATGATTTGGCACCGCAGCAGTTTTATGTGCCCACACCGCGTGGGCTTGAGGGTAAAATAGCGGAAAAACTGGTGCACCTGCGTGCGCTGGATGCAAAAGCCAAAAACAAAAAGTAATTAGCATAGAAAAAATTAGGAATCCCATGTTAGACATTCAAGCATTACGAAATGACTTAGACGGCGTTGTAGGCCAGTTAAAAAAACGCGGCTTTGAGTTTGACTCAGCCAGATTTACTGCACTGGAAGCTGAACGTAAAACCGTGCAAACCCGCACGCAGGACCTGCAAGCTAAGCGTAATAATGCTTCCAAGCAAATAGGCATGGCTAAAGCTAAAGGTGAAGATGTCTCTGCCATCATGGCCGAAGTTGCCGGCTTAGGCGACCAACTGAAAGCTGATGAGGCACGCCTGGGTGAGTTGCAAGCCGAGCTGCAAAACCTGTTATTGAATGTCCCTAACCTGCCGCATGCCAGTGTGCCGCAAGGCAAATCAGAAGCTGACAATGTCGAAGTGCGCCGTGTGGGTACGCCGCGTGTTTTTGATTTTGAAATTAAAGACCATGCCGATGTCGGTACGCCTTTAGGGTTGGATTTTGATACCGGTGCCAAGCTCTCAGGTGCGCGCTTTACCTTTATGCGCGGCCAGATTGCAAAACTGCACCGCGCTCTTGCACAGTTCATGCTGGACATACAGACTGATCATCATGGTTATACCGAATGCTATACGCCATATATGGTCAATGCCGAAACTTTAATCGGCACCGGTCAATTGCCAAAGTTTGAAGAGGACTTATTCTCTTTAAACCATAATGACAGCAAGCTGTACCTGATACCGACTTCTGAAGTCACGCTTACCAACTCCGTGCGTGATGAAATCGTGCCGCTGGAAGCCTTGCCTATCAAGCTTACTGCACATACGCCTTGCTTCCGTTCCGAGGCCGGTTCTTACGGTAGAGATACCAAGGGCATGATACGTCAGCACCAGTTCGATAAAGTGGAAATGGTGCAGATCGTGCATCCGGAAAAAAGCTATGAAGCGCTGGAGCAAATGGTCGGGCATGCGGAAAATATCCTTAAAGCACTTGAATTGCCTTACCGTGTGGTTTCACTTTGTACCGGTGACATGGGTTTTGGCGCCGCTAAAACCTACGACCTTGAAGTATGGCTGCCTGCACAGAATACCTATCGTGAAATATCCTCTGTTTCAAACTGCGAGGCATTCCAGGCAAGACGTTTGCAGGCGCGCTTTAGAAACGAAAACGGTAAACCTGAACTGGTGCACACATTGAATGGTTCCGGTCTGGCAGTGGGGCGTACGCTGGTTGCCGTGCTGGAGAATTACCAGCAGGCTGATGGCAGTGTGAAAATTCCACAGGTGCTAAGGGCGTATATGAATAATCTTGAATATATCAAAATTTGATTGTGTGTTCCTGTTAAAAAGCTCAACAGTAATTATCTGGAAAAGTCAGTAAATTATTAAAATGGACTACCCACGGCTCAACACGAACACTCAACCTTAACTATTTTTCTCACTGTATTATTGATTTCACTCGAAATTGCGCAATCCGGCAACACTGGTGATTGCTATTTCCTTGCCATTGACTTCAATAAGACTGGCATTTTGTAACCTGAGCATGACACGTGAGAGCGTTTCTGGCGTGATGTTGAGCATGGAAGCAATCGTAAGTTTATTCGCCGGTAGTTGTATACGCTCAGGATTAGGGGACTCTGTGCTGATTTGTAGTAAGTAGCCAATAAAACGTTGAGTGCTATTTTGCAATGAAATAGATTCAATATCATTGACCAATTGACGATTACGCGCGGATAACCCAGCCAGCATACGCCTTACTACCGTAACATCATTGTCAAGAATATCGAAAATAGCATCTCTAGCAATCAATAATACTTTGGAGTCCAATGTAGCTTCTGCATAAATTGGGAATGGGCGTTCTAAAAACAGCACAGCCTCACCAAAACTCTCGCCTGGCTGAATGAGACTTATCACTTTTTCATCACCTTGTGGGGATGTAACTCCAAGCTTCACTTGGCCTTCCAGAAGTAGATAGAAGCCATTTGCGTTATCACCCCGGCTAAAAAGTGTGGTGCCACGGGGCACTTCTAACAAGCGTGTGCCAGCTACTAACCGTTCTATTTGGGCTTGCTGGAGTTCTGAAAACAAATAAAACCTCGATAGTTGATTAGTAATCAGCGTTGTATTCATCCGTACTCCTTTGCATTCTTACGAAAGAAGGTATTGTGTACTAATTTACAAATTGATGTGTATCAGTAACTGTAATTCAATTATTTACTACAGCTTAATGGAAAGTTTTTCACTTTATCAATCATCGGTATTTAATTTTTATTCTTGATTTTAATCAAGTGAATAAAATCTTATAACCTGTTATGCTCATTTTACGGTGCGACAAAATGTCGCAGGCTTTTGCAAATGCTTTAGCTATCGTTAAGAGGAGAAGATCATGAGTAATCACGACCAGGAAAAATATAATAGCGAAATACTGGACGACGAAAGCCGTAGAAAGTTTTTTGGCACAACTGCTGTAGCAACGCTGGCAGGTGCAGGTTTGGTTATGGGACTGTCCTCTTGCAAAAAAGAAGGCCAGACTGAGACGGTAGGTAAAACGTCGGAAGTTACTGGTGAGGCTAGTCGTGCAGTAGCACCTGGCGAGTTCGAGGTGCACCCGGGAAAACTAGATTCCTACTATATTTTTTCCAGCGCCGGCCACAACGGTGAAATGCGTATCTATGGATTGCCGTCAGGCCGTACGCTCAAGCGTATCCCGATATTCAACATCGACCCGATGGTGGGCTGGGGCATTACCAACGAATCCAAGAAAATCATGGGCACCAACCCTGACGGCAGCCTGAAATACATTACCGGCGACACGCATCATGTGCATGGCTCCTACACCGATGGCACCTATGACAGCAAGTATCTCTGGACCAACGACAAACTCAACTGCCGCATCGCCCGCATCCGCATGGATCGGATGGAATGCGACATCATCACCGAGATACCCAACGTACAGGGCTTCCACGGTATTTTCCCGGACAAACGCGACCCTGTAGATGCCAGTATCAACCACACAACCCGCGTATTCTGCGGCGCCGAGTTCCACACACCGCAACCCAACGATGGCCGTGATGAGGATGACCCGAAAAAGTGGTACGGCCTGTTCACCTGCGTTGATGCTGAGAGCATGGAAGTGCGCTGGCAGGTCAAGGTTGACGGCAACATGGATCTGGTTGCAACATCCTATGACGGCAAGCTGGCCGCCGCCAATCAGTACAATACCGAGGGGGGCGCAACACTAGCAGACATGATGTCGGCGGAACGTGACGCTTGCGTGTTCTTCAATGTCGAGCGTGTCGAAGCGGCGATCAAGGCTGGCAAGACCTTCACCATCGGTGATTCCAAGGTTCCGGTGGTCGATGGCACCAAGGACGCCAACAAGGATCCGAAGACTGCCCTTACATGCTATGTTCCGGTGCCCAAGAATCCCCATGGCGTGAATCTTTCACCTGATGGCAAGTATTTCGTCTGCTCAGGCAAGTTGTCCCCCACAGCTACCGTGATCGCCACCGAACTGGTGCATAAGTGGTTCAATGGCGAACTCAAGGATCAGCGTGATACTGTGGTGGCTGAACCGGAGATTGGCCTGGGTCCACTGCACACAGCCTTCGACAATAAGGGAAATGCCTATACCACGCTCTTTCTTGACAGCCAGATCGTCAAGTGGAATGTCGAGAAAGCTATCGCGCAATTCAAGGGAGACAAGAAGGTACAGCCAGTACTGGACCGTTTGGACGTGCACTACCAGCCGGGGCACTGCTACTCCTCAATGGGCGAAACCAAGGAAGCTGATGGCAAGTTCCTCAATTCCGGCAACAAGTTCTCCAAGGATCGCTTTTTACCAGTAGGCCCATTACACGTCGAGACCGAGCAGTTGATTGACATCACAAGCGATAAGATGCGGCTGATTCATGACCATACCGCCTATCCAGAGCCACATGATGCCATCATCGTGCGCGCAGATGTGGTTAAGACGAAGCAAGTGTCCGACATGAACGACTACCCTAATGCGGTTAAGTCGTTCGGAGATAGTCGCATTGAGCGCAAGGGTAAGAAGGTAATGGTGTATATGACTTCCCAGGCGCCTAATTACAGCCTGCAGGAAATCGAAGTGAAGCTCGGCGACGAAGTGACCATCACTCTGACCAACCACGACAAGGTGGAAGACCTGACGCATGGCTTCGGCATCGAGAAATACAACATCAACTTCATCGTCAATCCGCAGGAAACCCACTCAGTCACCTTCAAGGCTGACAAACCGGGGGTTTTCTGGATTTACTGCACACACTTCTGTCATGCGTTACACTTGGAAATGCGTAGCCGGTTTATTGTTAAGAAGTAATCTGATTATGGAATATTAATCTTGGGGTGAGCCAGTTGCTGGCTCGCCCCGGTTTTCCTTCGATTTAATGACGGGGTGCATCACTTGCTACAAAACAAGAAAAGTCATCCAGAATCAGCGGCCAGCAGATTTCCGCAATCCAGGAGTTTCCTGAGCTTACTTTTCTGCTGTCTCGTACTTGCCCTCGGCTTTTCTACCACAGCGATAGCAGACTCCGACAACAATCATCCGGAACGTGAACACCACGCCGAAGAAAAACACACTGGCTCTTACGGAGCACCTCTGCCGGTGCAGCTTTCTACCGACCCTGACCTGTGTGCCTTTGTGCCCTGCCGTGACGTATTCCCACACGCAGACCATTTCTCTCCACGCAAAGGCCGTCCAGCCTATGTCGAAGCCTATCACGACGAGCACGGGCAGCAGAAGCTGCTGGGATATGCGTTCCTTTCCACCGATATCGTCGACATCCCTGCTTATTCAGGAAAACCGGTCGTCACGCTGATCGGCATGGATATCGCCGGCAAGATTGTTGGCGTAAAAGTACTGAAACACAGCGAGCCGATCCTGCTAGTCGGCATTCCGGAAGAGAAACTAACCAAGTTCATCTATCAGTACGTCGGCAAACATGCCTGGAACAAGGTTGAAATCGGCAAGGCGCGTGCTGAGGGCGGCTATATCGGGATCGATGCCATCAGCGGTGCGACCGTGACCGTGATTTCAGAAAACCAGGTGATGATGCGTAGTGCCTACGAGATCGCAAAACAAGTCGGCATCATTAAGGCGGTCCCCAGGCCACAGGCCAGATTTACGCCGGTTTCGGAACAGCGTACCTGGAATGAACTGCTGGCAGAAGGTAGCGTCCAGCGCCTGACAGTAACGCCTGCCGATGTTGGTCTTGACACCGCCGGCCAGCCTTACATGGATCTGTATTTTGGCTATCTGAACGCTCCCGCCGTCGGTCGCAGCATTCTGGGCGAGCGCAATTATGCAGAGTTGATGGCCGACCTCAAGCCCAACGAACACGCCATTTTTGTCGTGGCCAATGGCACCGCCTCGTTCAAGGGTTCCGGCTTTGTGCGCGGCGGCATCTACGATCGCATCCAGGTATCGCAGGACATGGATACCTTCACTTTCCGCGATACCGACTATCGTAATCTGTACAACATCCGGGCGGCTGGTGCACCGGAATTCAATGAATCCGCCATTTTTATCATTCGCAATTCCAGTTTCAGTGCGGCTTACCCGTGGAATCTGGTGTTTTTAGGCAACAAGGTGGACAAGCAGACCGGCGCCAAGACCTTCGCTAATTTTGACCGTGAATACTGGCTGGCAGAACACTACCTGGAAGGTGGCCGTCCCACGGTAGTGAAGCCGGATCCAACCTGGCTGCACATCTGGAAAAGCAAGGCATGGGGAATTGCAGTGTTCACGGCATTACTACTGCTGGTCGCGGCGGTCTATTCCCAGCGCGACTGGCTGGTGCGGCGCTGCACACGCAAGGACAAGCGCTGGGTTAATGGCTTCAAGTACTTCGGCTGGGCAGTGAGCATCGGTTTCGTCGGCTTTACCCTGATGGCGCAACCATCCATTACCCAGGTACTGACCTGGTTTCACGCCATGTTATTCCATTGGGAGTGGGAACTGTTCCTCACTGATCCGTTTATTTTCATCTTTTGGTGGTTCATTATCATCACGGTATTCATCTGGGGGCGCGGCCTGTTCTGTGGCTGGCTGTGTCCATTCGGCTCGCTGTCTGAGCTGCTCTACAAAGTAGCGGCCGCCGTAGGGCTGAAACGATTCCAGTTCCAGCCATCGATGCGTTGGCACAACCGGCTGAAATGGATAAAGTATGTAGTTTTCTTCAGTCTGCTGACGGTGTCGTTCTTCTCCATGGGGCTGGCGGAAAGGCTGGCGGAGGTGGAACCATTCAAGACCACTTTCCTGGTCGGTCTCTTCAATCGCGCCTGGCCTTACACCCTGTTCACCGCTGGCTTGCTGGGGCTGTCCCTGTTCACGGAACGGCCGTTCTGTAAATACCTGTGTCCGCTGGGTGCGGCGCTTGCCATGCCTACCACGTTCCGCTGGTTTGGCCTCAAACGCAAGGCCGAATGCACAACTTGTACCGCCTGTGCCCGTGGCTGCGGCCCCCAGGCAATCGACGCGCAAGGGCGCATCGATCCGCGCGAATGCCTGCTCTGCCTCGACTGCCAGATCCTATACTATGACGCTTATGCTTGTCCGCCGCTCTCCCATGAGCGCAAACGGCGTGAAAAAGCCGGTTTGCCATTGACGCGAATCGATGCCAACGGATATTACATTCCTATCTATCCAGCTCCAGCGAAAGGAACAGACGAATGAGCCAGATTATCGATGGCAATTCCCCGTCCTATGCCGGAGCTACAGGAGTCAAACGACTGCTGTACGAAGTCATCGACCACCTGTGGCCATGGAGCCAGAAAGGCTGGCGCCAGCACAAAGCAATACAGGCTGCAGGACTGGCCTTGGCTGTAGCCGCCACCACTGCTTGGGGTCTGGCGGCCAGCGGCCACCTGGGCTCAAGTGCGGTAATCGGCTGGTGGCTAGGCTGGAGCGTTTACGAAACCATTATTCGCCTTCAATGCAAACCATACGTCAAGGAAGGCCCATGGTGGCGTAACTACTACCGGCCTGCCGGACGCATGGACATGATTTGCTATGTCATGTTCAAAAATCTGCTGGTCGGCGCGGTTTTTTTCATTGCACTGCGCCATCTCGGCCTGTTACAGATGGTGGATTGATGCGTCTTGCATGTAGTTTTACCATATTTGGCTTATTGTTATTCTGCGTTCAGGTACTGGCGGCAGTGCATGTTGTGGAGCCGGGGCAATCTATAGCCGAAGCCATTCAACTGGCTGCCGCGGGCGATACCATCCAGGTTGCACGTGGTCACTACCCGGTGCATCTGGTGATTACCAAGCCAATCCGGCTCAAGGGCATGAACCGGCCAACTCTGGACGGCGGCCAAACCGGTGATGTCATTCGCATCAAATCAGCGGATGTGGTCATTGAAGGCTTTATTATCAGCAACAGCGGCGCCGACCTCACGGCCCAGAACGCCGGCATTTACCTCGAACCCGGCAGTGATCGCGCCATCATCCGCAATAACGTCATCAACTACACCTTGTTTGGCCTCTGGATCGAGAAAGTAAAAGACATTCAGGTCACAGGCAACAACATCACCGGCATGCGTGACCTGGCCTCGGCACAGCGCGGTAACGGCATCCAACTTTACAATAGCAGCGGCGCGCAGATCATAGACAACCACATCAGCTTCACTCGCGACGGCATCTATGTCGATGTCTCGGATCACGCGCTGTTTCGCGGCAATCGGTTGCATCACTTGCGCTACGGCACTCATTACATGAACTCGAACTACAACGTGTGGGAAAACAATGAATCCTACCTCAACCGCGGCGGGCTAGCGCTGATGGAAGTGCGCAACCAGACGGTGCGCAACAATCGCGCCTGGGGCAACTCGGATCATGGCATCATGCTGCGCACTATCCAGGATTCGGTAATAGAGAACAACGTCGTGGTTGGCAACGGCCGAGGATTTTTTATCTATGATGCAGAATACAATGTGCTACGAAAAAACCTGGTCGTTGGCAATCGTGTCGGCATTCATCTGTGGGCCGGCTCCATTCATAATGAGGTCGAGGAAAACGATCTCATCAACAATCGCGAGCAGATTAAATATGTGGCCAGCAAGGACGAGTTCTGGGGCGTGAAACAGGGCAACTACTGGAGCAACTACATTGGCTGGGATCGTAATGGTGACAGCGTAGGCGATGTGCCATATGAGGCAAACGACCTAGTGGACCACCTCACATGGAAATACCCCGCAGCCAAACTGCTGCTCAATAGCCCGGCGGTGCAGACACTGCGGCTAGTCTCCAGACAGTTTCCGCTATTGCGCGCCACCAGCATCGTTGACCAACATCCTCGCATGTCACCATTTAACAAAAACTGGAGTATTTGGCTTGAAAAATCTAGGCTTGAAAAACAACGTCATTGAGGTCAAGAACGTGTTCAAGTATTACGATGAAGTGCTCGCTGTAGATGGCGTGACACTTACCGTGTTCAAGGGAGAAACGCTTGGTCTGATCGGACATAACGGCGCTGGAAAGAGTACATTATTTAAAATGATGTTAGGGCTGATTCCTTCAACTTCAGGCGAGATTGACATCAATGGTACGCCAGTGCAGGGCGGCAGGTTTCGTGAGCTGCGCCGCTCGATTGGTTATTTGCCTGAAAATGTGGTTTTCTACGATAACCTGACTGGGTTGGAAACGCTGGAATTCTTTGCTGCCCTTAAGGGCAGCGGGCGCGATAAATGTTTACCGCTATTGGAGAAAGTTGGTTTAGCACATGCGGCTACTCGGCGAGTAGATGGTTATTCCAAGGGGATGCGCCAGCGGCTTGGCTTTGCTCAAGCACTACTTGGCACCCCTCGAATATTATTTCTTGATGAACCAACAACGGGTCTCGACCCGGAGGGCATTCGCGAGTTTTACTCCATTCTGCACGATCTTAATTCACAGGGCGTTACTGTCGTCATCACATCACATATCCTGTCAGAAATACAAGAGCGTGTGCAGCGCTTAGCTATATTAAAGTTAGGCAAACTTCACGCGCTGGGCACGGTACAAGAGCTGCGAGAGTCCGTAGATTTACCACTAGTTATCCAGATAAGACAGCAATGTGCAGCCAACACTTTACATGCAGTCTTGCAAGGTATTGACCTTGAAGCGTTAACCATAACAGGCAATACCGCCATGATTCGCTGTTATCGGGCACAGAAAATGGAGGTGCTACGCAGACTGGGCACGTTAGGTGACGCTTTGGAAGACATCGTGGTTAAAGAACCTACATTGGAAGATGTATTTCTCGGATACGCAGGTTAGGGCTTAGGACATGTTAAACATTGAAATTTCACAGATTAAAGTCATTGCCGCCAAAGAGTTTCGCGATCGCATCCGTAACCGCTGGGTAATCGCGGTAGCTATCATCTTTACAGCGTTCGCACTGGCTATTACTTACTTTGGCTCAGCGCAACAAGGTGAAGTGGGTCTGCGCAACATTGAGGTGACTATTGCCAGTCTAGTCAGTTTAGTCATCTACCTAATTCCACTAATCGCCCTGATTCTCGGCTATGACGCCATCGTAGGTGAACGAGAACGTGGCTCGCTTGACTTGCTATTATCAATGCCTATTACACGCTTAGAACTTCTACTCGGCAAATTTCTGGGGCTGTCTGCCGCCCTTGCCTGCGCTACACTAGCGGGCTTTGGGTTAGTTGGATTGCTTTTGGCTTATCAGATCGACCTTAACGCACTCTATCATTATGCTGGTTTCATGGTGAGTGCCATTCTTCTTGGTATGGTGTTTCTCAGCTTAGCCGTTATGGTGTCAGTCATAGCTAAAGATCGTGCCCGTGCCGGTGGCGGCGCCATCTCGGTGTGGTTCCTGTTTGTGCTGGTATATGATTTGATCTTACTCGGACTGCTGGTACTTTCAGGCGGAAGCTTTGGTGAAGAGTTATTCCCATTATTATTGTTACTCAATCCTGCCGACATATTTCGCATCCTCAATATCTTTAGTATGGAAGATATTAAGGTTTTTTATGGCCTAGCCACTGTTTTCCCAACCAGCTTATCCAGCCCATGGCTGCTGGGTTTAGTGATGATCGCTTGGATTGTCATACCGTTAACTATTGCTTTATGGAGATTTAAATGAATCCGACCACGCTCATTCGTTTTACCCTGTCACTTGCATTCGTTGCTACACTTACTGCCTGCAACAAGCCTGCCACATCTGTGACGCCTCAGGACATTACTTCAGGCACTACCTGCTCGCTTGATGGTATGACTTTGGCAGACTTTCCCGGCCCCAAGGGGCAGATTCAATACGCTACTGGAAAGCCGGATTATTTCTGTGACACCATGGAGATGTTTTCCATATATCTACAGCCAGAACAAAAGAAAAATATCACCGGTATATTTACCCAAGATATGGGTAGAACATCTTGGGAAAAACCGCAAGGTAATTGGATAGATGCAAAACGGGCATTCTATATATTAGGCAGCAAAAAAAGTGGCTCTATGGGACCAACCTTGGCCAGCTTCTCTCTCCAACAGGATGCAGAGAAATTCGCCCAAGAGTTCGGTGGCAAGGTGTTACATTTTGATCAAGTTACACCTGATATGGTGGATCTGACGGGTGGCGTGGTCCACGATGAGCATATGTAAAAACACTAAACGCATAGTTGATTCTGTCAGATTATTATCTAAGTCAGTATTTGCAAATGGCTGGAGTGGGTCAACTACGGTTCATTATTAAATTGGTCTAGTTATGCGCAATCCTGAATCTGTCAGTTTCAGGATTGTGACTCTCCTGATATTTCTCCAGAATGCGTTGATAGCTGCGGACTGATTCGACAAAAATCACGGGCGCGCCGCCGCTGGCATAACCGTATTTTACGGTGGAGTAATAGTCCGGGTTTTTGAGCAGTACCAGTGTTTTCTTTACATCTGCCCAGCTGTCCGGGTTAAGATTAAGCCGTTTGGCAAGTACGCGTGCATCTTCTACATGGGCATAACCTATGTTGTAGGCTGCCAGCGCCATGTAGGATCTGTCCGGTTCTGGAATTCGTTCCGGTACTGTATCTTTCAGTTTCATTATATATTTAGCCCCGGCAGGGATGCTTTGTTTCGGGTCTAGCCGGTCTGTCACGCCCATCAAGTCAGCTGTTTCTTCTGTCAGCATCATCAAACCACGCACGTTGGTGGGTGATGTGTTGTAGGTATCCCAATGCGATTCCCGATAACTGACTGCCGCGAGTAAGCGCCAATCCAGGCCTGTGATGTCCTGTGCCTGTTTAAACAGATGGATATATTTTGGTAGCAGGGTGTTGCTACGTTCGAGAAAAGTGGTGACATCCAGCGTGTTTAAACGCTGGGAATGGCCGTAGTAGCGATCCAGCAAGTTTCGTAGTGAGCCGTCCTTTTTGATTTTGTTAAAGAAAGCATTCACTTTGGCGATGAGTTCGGAGTTGGTGTTCTTAGGCATCGCCCAGGCGATCTGGTCAGCAGGGCCTATCGGCATGGCAACATCCAGATTCGGGTAGTAGTTTTGCATCAGGGCGGCCAAATGGCTGTCTGCAACAGTGTAATCAAGCAAGCCGTCCGCAACTTCTTCCAGCAGGGATTCTGTGTTGGTATGGCTGGCAGCATGCCAATGTAGCGTAGGTTGTTTCTTTTGCAGCTCAGCCAGACGCTCCGCATAGCTGGTGCCTGCCGGAACGGCAATTTTTTTATCTTTTATTTCAGTCAAATCTTTAGGTTTTTTATTCACTTCATTGTTAAAAATGAGCTGCTGTTGTGTTTCCTGATACGGCGTTGAAAACAGCACGAGACGTTTGCGAAGCTGTGTGATAGATAAATTGGCGGCGGCAATATGCGCTTTGCCTTTCAGCAGGCTGGGGATGACATCGCTAATGCTGTTTACCAGCAAAAATCGAATTTCGTAGCCAGGATAATATTCTTTGACGAATAAAACCGCTAAATCATGTTCAATCCCGGCCGCCTGGTTATCACTATTTAAAAAGTAGGTTGAGGGACCATTGTGCGTGACAAACACAATTTCTTTCTTGTTTGGATCAATTGGAGGGAGGTTGTTCAGGCTGTTAGAAGGCTTACAGCCTGAGATGAATATCAACGCTAAAACCAGAAGTGGCTGTATGAAAAATAAACGCATGAAGAGTTTATTTTGAATTGAACAAATCAATTCTAATGCTCGCTGACCACGCCATCTGTGGCAATTAAGATTTTATCGGTGAGCCCGTAAAAGATACCATGCTCAACAACACCGGGTGTATTGTTAATCAGCCTGTTTAATGTGTTTGCATCTAAATTTTTATCGAACTTCATGTCCAGTACATAACTGCCATGCGAGGTCACCCAAAAACCATCCTTGGCAGCGTTGGGTCGCAGGTCGCCTTGTCCACCGACATCTTCAAGACTCTTTTTTGCAAGCTGCCAGGCGAAGGGGATCACTTCAATAGGGATTACAAAATTCTGGCCGATATAACTGACCAGTTTGCTGGCATCGGCAACTGCAATAAATTGAGCGGCAGCTTTAGCTAACAGCTTTTCTTTAACCAGATCGCTGCCGCGGCCTTTAAGCAGGGTTTTATCGGGGGTGATTTCATCGGCACCGTCCACATATAAATCGATCTGGCTGATATGTTCAAGTGCTACGATAGGTAGATTCAGCGACTGCGCTTTTTGTGCGCTGATGGTGGAGCTGGCGACAGTGGTGAATTTCAGGCCTTCTTCACGTGATAAGCGTGCCAGTTCATCAATAAAATAATTGGCAGTGGAGCCAGTACCCAATCCAACCAGCATGCCATTTTGTACGTATTTTGCGGCTTGCAATGCGACTAATTGTTTGTCGTTCATGTATGCTCCCGGCAATTATAATTTTTATATTACGTTATCTTAACGCGATTTGCGTTTCGTTAGGTATTAAATATTAGTCATAAAAAAAGGGAGCAAGTTGCTCCCTTTTGGTAATTTTTTTACTAATTTATGTTAATAAAAAATTATTTCAAACTTATTTCATTACGCGGTTTTTGTATTCGCCGGTACGTGTGTCAATCTCGATTTTATCGCCTTGGCTAACGAATAAAGGCACTGCAACTTCAAAGCCGGTAGCGATTTTTGCTGGTTTCAGAACTTTACCTGAGGTGTCGCCTTTTACTGCTGGTTCTGTGTAGGTGATTTCACGCACTACTGAGTTTGCAATTTCAACTGAGATCGCTTTGTCATTGTAAAAACGCAAGTCTGCAGCCAAGCCATCTTCAAGGTATGGTAAAACATCAGCCATGTATTCACCATCGACATCGTATTGGTTGTATTCACCGTCCATAAACACGTAAGCTGGATCTGCGAAGTATGAGTAAGTCACTTCTTTTTTATCCAGGATAACAACTTCAAACTTGTCGCCAGCGTTGTATACGTTTTCGCTGGGTGTTTCTGTAAGCAGGTTTTTAAATTTCATTTTAACCACGGCAGAGTTACGGCCAGATTTATTATATTCTGCCTTAACAACAACGAGCGGATCGTTGCCTACCATAATCACGTTACCAACGCGGAGTTCTTGAGCTGTTTTCATAGGTTGCCTTACAAATTAAAGGGTGAATGCGTAAAACCGCGCATTATATCTTATTTCGATGTAATTTTTCAATAAAAATCACCAAGTTAGTTGCAAGGTCCTGCAGTGAAGCCAGTACATTCGTCTGCTGCAGGGTAAATGCTTTAAGCGTGTTGAGATTGTTTAAATAATTCTGCCAATAAGAGGTTGTCATGCTGCCCGATACCCAGCCGGCATGTATAGCGTAAGTGGCTTGTTTGGCAGCCTCATCGCAGCCTGCATAAAACAAATCTAAAAATGCGTTGAGTTTGGTAATGTGCGTGTCTTCAGTCTGCCAATAGGGTTGCCAGATAAAGGGTTTTCCTGCCCAGATTGCGCGTATCCAGCTATCTTCGCCGCGCACAAAATTGACATCGCAAATCGCTAATAGTTTGTCGTAATCGTCCTGGCTTAAAAATGGCAAAGTATGCAGACTTAAATTTTTACAATTCAGATGCTCGCCTGCAGCAATCGATGGTTTGCCGAAAAACTCCGCGATTTTGGGTAGTAGGCTGCTCACGGGGACATAACAATCAATGTGCCGGTTAGCGTCTGCCATGGCCGCTAGTAGCTCATGCAGAGGCGCATGCGGATAACCGAATAGCGATATTTTTAATGAGGCGCTGTTATTTAAATTCAGGCGCTGAAAAAAATCATGCTGTAGTTGCTGGTCGCTGGCAATTTTCTGGTTGTTTTTAACGATAACTTGCTCGCGCAATAAGCCGCCGGTGGCTGCAGTGAAGCCCGGGAAAAAGAAATGGCGGGTTAAATTGCCGCGTCTGGAGTTCCTTGCGTGAAAGCCTTCTACCCAAGGTTCAGCGGATAAGTATTCTAGATTTACCCAACCGGTTTCAGGTTGCATCAGTGCCTGGTATGCAGTCGGCAGTTCGCAGCCAAAGGCTTCAATGACTACATCGGCTGCCTGGTCAAACGTGGTATCTGGATGCCACGAGACGATTGTGATGTTTTGAATGACTTGCGTTTGCTGCGAGATGTCCAGCGTGGAAATAAGTTGCCTGGCGATATTTAAATCATCAATCAATAAGCGCACCTGCAACCCGTGCTCAGTTTGCAGCTGTCGTGCCAGGCGCCAGCACACACCGATGTCGCCGAAGTTGTCGACGATTTTACAGAAGATGTCCCAGCGTCTCATGAGGCGAGGTCAGGTTCCTGATAGCTAACGTCAATCACCTCGAACTCTTCTTCACCTTTTGGCGTTGTCAATCGCACGATGTCACCGATGGATTTTCCCAGCATCGCTTTTCCCAGGGGTGATATCCAGCTGATATAGCCTTTTGATGGCGCCAGTTCATCCTTACCGACTATACGGTAGACATGCTCGGTATCATCTTCAAGATTGTATAAGGTAACCCATGCGCCAAAGAAAACCTTTTCCAGATGCTGCTGCTGGCTGGAATCCACAATCTCAGCCAGGTCCATACGCCGCATCAGGTGGCGGCAGCGGCTGTCAATCTGGCGCAGGCGTCTTTTGCCATAAATATAATCACCGTTCTCGCTGCGATCGCCGTTGCTGGCTGCCCAGGCGACGGTACGCACTACCTCAGGCCGTTCGATTTTATAGAGTTGGTCGAATTCAGCCTTGAGCGCAGCAAAACCTTCCGGCGTGATGTAATTTTTTTCGTCTGTGGCGGCCATTTTGGTTGCTTATTTAATTATTGTTATTTGTTTATATTTCATTTATCCAGCGGTTGCACGTCGGTCACGAAATAAGCCGTATCCCCAAAACAGGTGGTGGGCAGGCCTTTATGCTCTTCGTAAATCAGGCGTACGCGCTGGCCTACGGTTTGATTGATTTTTTCTGCAACTTTTTTGCTTCTGACGGTAAAAGGGAATTTTTCTGCCTGTGTGCCGGGCATGGAGACCAGAATCAATTCGCCTTCATAGGTTTTGCATATCCAGCCTTTTTGCGAGAGCTTCTGCACATAACCGGCACGTTCCCCCGATGAATAGGTCCAGGTCAGCGCTGCCCAAATGTAAAGAACAAAGACCACGATCGGAATTAATAAAAGAAGGGTGAAATATTTAATAAATTTTTTTATTTGAATGAGCATAGTATGTCTCTGACTTTTAATGTGTCTGATGGCCTGTATTTTATTTGCCTAATGTGAATTATCCAATAGAATTGTGCAATGTCAGCCAATTCAATTATTTTATGTCCATCAGCGCGTTTGGCGCGCAGTATCCAAAGTGACATTGCTCAGCAGCAGATTCAGGCGGGTAAAGCGCAGTGGTATAGCCGCGATGTGCAGACCCTGGCGCAGTGGCTGGAAAGTATTATTGAAGAAGGATTGCTCACCGGTGTTATCAATGAGCAGTCGCCTCCTTATATATTAAGCGCATTTAACGAACAATTGCTGTGGGAAGAGGTGATCACGCAATCACTTAAAAAGAATGCCTTTGGCGAGTTGTTTGATATTTCCGGTTTGGCCAGCGCTGCGATGGAGGCTAACCGTTATGTGGTTGCATGGAATCTGCATGTACCGCGTGAGCATCAGGCGGAAGAAACACGGCAGTTTCTGCACTGGCAGCGTGCGTTTCAGCAGCGCTGCCGAGAGCTTGGCGCATTGGAGAATGTGCGCTATATGGACTGGCAGTTAGCGCATCTGGCTCAAGGTGCCGGTGAGTTACCGGCACGTATCGAATTTGGCGGTTTTGACCAGACTGCACCGCAGGAACAGCGTTTGCGCGATATTCTAGCCAGCCGTGGCGTGCAGGTTGCCGAGTATAAAACCACCGCAAATATGCCGGCACAAACGCAGCATGCTCTACTGGAAAAGCAGGAGGCAGAATGCCGTGCCGCCGTAGCATGGGTGCAGCAACGTTTGGCGGAGAACCCCGCCGCGAGGCTCGCTATCGTGACCCCGCGTTTGAGTGAGGTAAGAAACCAGCTTGCAGACCTTTTGGATGACGTATTTTACCCGTTGTGCATACGTCCTGGCCTGGCAGATACGCCACGTCAATATAATTTTTCACTGGGTGTTTCATTGGCGCAGCAGCCGGTTATTCAGGCTGGTATAAATCTGCTGCGGCTGATGACAGTGCATCAGTTGCAGCAATCCGATGTGTCTGCGCTGCTGCTTTCACCGTTCTGGTCTGCCAGCAGGCAGGAGGCTGATGCACGTGCGCGGCTGGATGCGAGCATGCGCGAAAAGTTGCCGATGCAGTTTACGCTTTCACGTCTGCTGGAGTTCATACAGGAGCAGCGGGCAGAAGGACTTGGTCTTGAATCGCTGCTAGCGAGTATCAATGCGGCGATGGTAATCCAGACCGGTAGAAAACTGCCCGCAGTGCAGTGGGCGCAGACGCTGGATGCGATCCTTGATGCACTGGGCTGGCCCGGCGAGCGCAATATCAATAGCCTTGAATATCAGGCGCTTAATGCATGGCAGAAAGCCTTGCAGCAGCTGGCAAAAATGGATGTGCTTGAGAAAAAGCTTTCTGCCAGTGAAGCGGTGTATTACCTGCAGCAGATATGCACCAGTCAAGTGTTTCAGGCGGAAACCGAGCATGAGCCTGCGATACAGATTCTGGGCATTATGGAAGGCCTGAGTGCTCCGGTGGACGCGCTCTGGTGCATGCACATGAATGACCATATCTGGCCGCCGCCTGCGAGGCCTAACCCGTTATTGCCGGCATTTATACAGCGTGCAGCAGGGTTGCCGAATGCTGACAACAATGTGCAGGCAATATTTGCGGCAACGATTCAAGCGCGGCTTTTGCATTCAGCCCGGCATATTGTTTTTTCAAGCAGCAAAATGGATGGCGAGAGCCAGCTGCGTCCTTCGCCGCTGATGCAGGATGTTGTGCCTTGTGGTGCAGAAGTTCCTTTGGCTGCGACGCTCGCGGAGCAGCTGAGCTATACCGGTCATGATGCGCTGGAACATATTGATGACCACATTGCGCCTGCCGTTAAAGAAGGCGAGCATGTTTCCGGCGGCACCGGGTTATTGAAAGCGCAGGCAGTGTGTCCGGCCTGGGCATTCTACCAATATCGATTAGGTGCAAAGGCGCTCAAAACCCCGACATCCGGTTTGGATAGCATGGCGCGCGGTTCGTTGGTGCATGGTGTGCTGGAGCAGTTCTGGCGCAAGCGCCACTTTGCCGACCTGCGTGATATGAGTGCTGATGCTTTTATGCAGGCGTTGACCAAGGCTGTGCGCAATACAATACAGGCTTTTTCCGCCGAGAGCAGCGTCGCGTCTACTGCTGTGCTGGAGCTCGAATACGAGCGGTTGCTGCGTTTGGTTGGCGACTGGCTGGCATATGAAAAAGCACGCGGCGTGTCGTTCCGGATTATTGATTGCGAAGTTGGCAAGCAGGTGCAGATCTGTGGCATTGAAGTAACGTTAAAAATCGACAGGGTGCACCAGCTTGAAAACGGCGGGCTGGAATTCATTGATTACAAAACCGGGCAAATGCCAAAAATCAAAAGCTGGGGCGAAGACCGCATTACCGAGCCGCAGCTGCCTATTTATGCTACTTTTTATGCTGACCCCGGTTATGCCGAACTTGGCGAGCAGGTGGCAGGTATACATTTTGGCATGGTTAAAACCGCAGAACATACTTTTGCCGGGGTTTCGGCCGATAGTTTTGAAGCCGAACAAAGCAAACGCAAACCGCCATTTACGCAGAACTTCACTGACTGGCAGCACTTGCTGAACCACTGGAAAACTGCGATTGAAGCGATAGCGACGGAACTGCGTGAGGGTGAAGCCGCGGTGCGCTTCAGTGATGAAAATGAACTCATGTACTGTGAAGTGACACCATTGCTGCGCCTGCCGGAGCGTAAACTGCAATTTGAAAGATTCCAGGAGGCAGAGGCGTGAATCGAGTGAGCAGCGAGCACACCTTCAATCTGGCGGCTGATGAGCAGAATCGTCAGCGTGCGCTTGAGTTGACCTCGTTTATCGTTGAGGCACCGGCAGGTGCGGGTAAAACCGAGCTGCTGACGCAGCGCTATTTGAAATTGCTGCAAACGGTAAACGAGCCGGAAGAAATCATTGCCATCACCTTTACCAATAAAGCTGCTGCGGAGATGAGGCTGCGTATTCTGGATAGCCTGATGAAGGCCGCCAGGCAGGATAAACCAGTGCAGCCGCATAAACAGATCACTTATGAGCTGAGCCTGAAGGCACTTGAGCGCTCAGCAATGCACAACTGGCAGCTGATAGAAAATCCATCACGGTTGCGTATCTTTACCATTGATAGCCTGTGTGCTCATTTGGCAAGGCAAATGCCGCTGATGAGCCGCTTTGGAACGCAGCCGCGCGTAGCGTTAGATGCATCCGCCTTGTACGCACAGGCGGCTGAGCAGACACTGGCCCTGCTGGAAGGTGGCGAGCATGGCGAAGTAATAAAAGCCGCATTACGTTATGTGGATAACGATGCTAACCAGCTTAAGAACCTGCTGATCAGAATGCTGGAGAAACGTGACCAGTGGCTGCATCATGCCCAGTTTGAGGTTGATGCCGCTGCATTGCAGCAGACTTTGCGTTTTATGGTGGAACTGGAGTTGGGCGCAGCCTTGCAGGCCTTGCCCGCGCCTTTGCAGCATTTGATCATGCCTGTTGCGCACTTTGCCGCATCTAACCTGCCTGGCGATCATTCTGTAGCGCTTCTGCTTGACTGGGAAACACCTGTTACACAAAAACAGGAAGCACTGCCGACGTGGTGTGCTATTGCCGACCTGATGTTGACTGCAGCGGGTGAGCCGCGCAAAGAGGGCGGTTTGAATGTGAAATTCGGTTTCCCTGCCACTGATGATGGGCGCTCGCAGAAAGCTGCACTGGTCGAGGTCATTTCAGCGGTTGAGGATTTAAGCCCGCTGCATCGCGTGCGTGCATTGCCGCAAGCGGGTAATGAAAATTCCGGCTGGCAGATCATCACCACGCTTTCCCGGTTGCTTAATCTGGCTGTGGCTCAATTGTGGCTGGTGTTCCAGCGTGCAGGCGAAGTGGATTTTGTGGAAATTGCCTATCGTGCAACACGTGCACTGGGGGATGATTTTGGCGAGCCGACTGAACTGGCGCTGAAGCTGGATTACCAGATAAAACATTTATTGGTAGACGAGTTTCAGGATACCAGTCCCAGCCAGATTAAACTGCTTGAGCAGCTAACGCAGGGCTGGCAGATGGACGACGGGCGCACCCTATTTGCGGTGGGCGACCCCATGCAGTCTATTTACCGTTTCCGCAAGGCGAACGTTGGCCTGTTTATCGATGCGGCTGAAAACGGCATTGGCGATATTCACCTGGAGCGTTTGCAGCTATACCGCAACAACCGCTCATCACCGGCGATTGTGGATTGGATCAACCGGACCTTTGCGCCTATCTTCCCTGCGCATGATGAGGTAATTCAAGGCTCGATTCATTACCGCCCATTTATTGCAACCAAAGATAACCTGCCGCAGTCGGGGGTAGAAGTGCACCCTGTCATCAAACAGGCCGATGACAGTTCAGAACTGGCACAGCAGCGCGAAGCCGAGGCCGTGGTGCGTGTTATTCAGGCAGAGCAGGGCATCAACCCGGATGTGAAAATTGCGGTACTGGTGCGTTCTAAAAGACACCTCACACAATTAGTAAGCAAACTGCGCCGAGAGCATAAAGATATTGCGTTTCAGGCGGTGGAGATTGAGGCGCTGGAAGGCAGGCAGGTGGTGCAGGACTTGCTCTCGCTCACACATGCGCTGCATCACCGGGCAGACCGCGTGCGTTGGCTGGTCATATTGCGCGCGCCCTGGTGTGGTTTGACTCTGCATGATATGCACGCACTGGCCGGGCATGATCATCACAGTACGGTCTGGTCATTGATGCATGATGATGAAATAGTGAATCGTCTTTCTGCCGATGGGCAGGCACGCTTGCTGCATGTGCGCGAGGTATTGCATGAAGCCTATGCCAGCCAGGGGCGTATGAATGTGAGCCGCTGGATACGCGGCGTGTGGCTGATGCTGAACGGCACATCCTGCTTGTGGGAGCCGGGAGATGTCGTGGATGTACAGGCATTCTTTGCCTGTCTGGATGCGCTGGATCGCAGCAATCAGTTCTCGCCCGAGCGTATGGAGTTTGAGATTACCAAGTTATTCGCGGCGCCGGATAGCCATGGCGAGAAATTGCAGATGATGACGATACATAAATCCAAAGGGCTGGAATTCGATACTGTCATTCTGCCCGGCTTGGGTACAGCCACCGGCGGCAACAATGGTGACAAACCGCTGGTGCTGTGGGAAGAAGTCAGCATTGGTCATCAGCAGGAACTGCTGGCCGCGCCCTATATTACTAAAGGCGCCCGCGACAAGG
>Ga0255338_1001267_pt1 | contig 50080 bp, 48 predicted proteins | sample MeOH1_35cm_T4_19_FD_203715 | JGI IMG/M metagenome (GOLD analysis project Ga0255338, IMG submission 203715) | Sandy soil microbial communities from University of British Columbia, Vancouver, Canada - MeOH1_35cm_T4_195 | ecosystem: Engineered > Artificial ecosystem > Sand microcosm > Unclassified ...
ACGAGTGTGCTATATTTTGCCCCATGTCCATGGACGCCAAGACCCAGAAGAGCGAACTCACCCGCGCCGCCATCGTCGGCGCCGGGATCGATCTGGCGTCCGCGGAAGGGCTGGAGGCCATTACCTTGCAGGCGGTGGCGGACCGCATCGGGCTGTCCAAGAGCGGCGTGTTCTCCCGCATCGGCTCCCGTGAAGCCCTGCAGAAGGCGGTGATCGAGGAATTCGGCCGCCGTTTCCTGGCCGACGTGTTCGTGCCGGCGATGGCGAGCCCCAAGGGGCTGCCGCGCCTGGACGAGATCATGAATCGCTGGATCGTGCGCACCCGCGACGTGGACGCGCGCAACGGCTGCATCTTCTCCGCGGGCGCGTTCGAGCTGGACGACCGCGCAGGGCCGTTGCGCGACCTGCTCCTGTCCGAGGTCACCCGCTGGCGCGCTGCGCTGCGCCGAACCGTGCAGCTGGCCATCGACGCCGGCCACCTCAAGCCCGACACCGACCCGGAACAGCTCGCCAGCGAAGCCTGCGCGCTGGTGCTGGGCTTGATCCACGACACGCGCTTCCTGCGCGACCCGCGTGCCCCCGAGCGGGCCCAGTCCACCTGGCGCCGGCTGCTGGAAACCTACACGCCATAGAGATTCGAGACATGCTCGTCCCGCCTCCCAACCCGTCTGCATTTCGCACGATTGTGCGAAGAAAGGAACCGCCATGTCCACCCTCCTGCTCATAGCCGCCGCCTACGGTGGCTGGCGCGCCGTTCGCGCCGCGCTCGAATCGCTGCGCGGCTTGCCGCGCACCAACGAAGACATGATCTTTTATTGAAGGGGACCACCATGACACGCACCGCCGCCGAGGCCACCTCGGCCTTCTACCAGGCGAGCCCGGGGATTCGCCTGTTCCGCCTGGCCCTCGCAGCCTCGCAACGCCTGTGGCCCGCGCTCGCGGTACGCGCGGCGTGCCGCCTGTTCCTCACGCCGCTGCCACCGAAGTGGCTGCACCGCGGCAAGGCCTGGGATACCGGCTGGCGCGTCGAGGCCTGGCCGTTCGAGGACAGCGGCGTCACCGTGTACTCGCAGCCGGCCGCGCCCCATGGCCCGGTCGCGCTGCTGGTGCACGGCTGGGGCGGCCACGCAGGCCAGATGCTGGCGCTCGCGGACGCCCTCGGCGCGCAAGGAATCCGCCCGGTGATCGTGGAGATGCCGGCGCACGGACGCAGCCCCGGCTCGCAAAGCACCCTGCCTCAGTTCACCCGGGCGATCGAATACGTCACGGCAAGGCTGCGCCAGCAAGGCCACACGGTGCGCGCACTCGTCGCGCATTCGCTCGGCGCCACTGCCGCCGCCTACGCGTCGAGCCGCGGCCTGGGGCTGGAACGGCTGGTGCTGCTGGCGCCCGCGGCGTCGCCGCCGGAATACACGCGCCTGTTCGCACATGTCTTCGGCCTGTCCGAAACGACGCGTGCCGCGATGCAAAAGCGCATCGAAGCGCGCGAGGGCATCCTGATGCCGCAGTTCGAGCCCGATGCGGTCGGCCCGCGCATCCGCGTGCCCACGCTGGTGGTGCACGACCGAGAGGACAGCATCAACGTCTTCGCCGACGGCATGGCTTATGCGCATGCCATCCGCGGCGCCGAGCTGCTGCCCACGCAGGGCCTGGGGCACCGCAAGCTTCTCAAGGACGCGCAGGTGCTGGGCAAGGTCGCGATCTTCGTCGCGTGACGCCCGCGGCGCGCGTGTAGCGCGCGCGCTTGCGTGGCGGGGGCATTGCCCATAGCATCGCTGCAATTTCACAAGAAGGAGCGAGAGATGGGAATGTTCGACTGGACGCAGAAATCCTCCGAGGTGCTGCAGCAAGGTGGCGTGATCGCCCCCGATGAGCGGCTGCCCTGGCCGCAGACCGCGGCGATGGGCGTGCAGCACGTGATCGCGATGTTCGGCGCGACCGTGCTCGCGCCGATCCTCATGGGCTTCGACCCCAACGTCGCCATCCTGATGAGCGGCGTCGGCACGATGATCTTCTTCCTCGTCACCGGCGGCAAGGTGCCGAGCTACCTCGGATCGAGCTTCGCCTTCATCGGCGTGGTGATCGCGGCCACCGCGTACGCGGGCAAGGGACCGAACGCCAACATCGGCCTCGCGCTCGGCGGGATCATCGCCTGCGGCGTCGTGTACGCCGTCATCGGCGCGATCGTCCATGCCGTGGGCACCCACTGGATCGAGCGCGTGATGCCGCCGGTGGTCACCGGTGCCGTGGTGGCGGTGATCGGCCTGAACCTCGCGAGCATCCCCGTGAAGAACATGGCGGCCAGCAACTTCGACTCATGGATGCAGGCCGTGACCTTCGTGTGCGTCGGCATGGTCGCGGTGTTCACTCGCGGCATGGCGCAACGCCTGCTGATCCTGATCGGCCTCATCGTCGCCAGCATCATCTACGCCGTGCTGGCCAACGGCCTGGGCCTGGGCAAGCCGCTCGACCTGTCGGGCATCGCCAACGCCGCCTGGGTCGGCGCGCCCGGCTTTGCCGCGCCGGTGTTCGACAGCGCGGCGATGCTGCTGATCGTTCCCGTGGCCATCATCCTGGTGGCCGAGAACCTCGGCCACATCAAGGCCGTCACCGCGATGACGGGCCGCAACCTGGACCCGTACATCGGCCGGGCCTTCATCGGCGACGGCATCGCCACGGTGGTCAGCGGCGCGGCCGGCGGCACCGGCGTCACGACCTATGCCGAGAACATCGGCGTGATGGCGGCCACCAAGATCTATTCCACGGCGGTGTTCATCGTGGCGGCCGTGATCGCCGTGGTGCTGGGCTTCTCGCCGAAGTTCGGCGCCGTGATCCAGGCCATCCCGCTGCCGGTGATGGGCGGCGTCTCGATCGTCGTGTTCGGGCTGATCGCCGCGGCGGGCGCGAAGATCTGGGTGGACAACAAGGTCGACTTCTCGCAGAACCGCAACCTCATCGTCGCCGCGATCACGCTGGTGCTGGGCACCGGCGACTTCACCCTCAAGTTCGGCGGCTTCGCTCTCGGCGGCATCGGCACCGCCACCTTCGGCGCGATCCTGTTGTACGCGCTGCTCAACCGGGAGCCGGCGAAGGTTCGCCAGCCGGCCTGAAGCAACGTCACTCGGAGGAGCGCGCGAGCTTCGCGCTCTTCCAGTACACGTCGTCGCCGCCGTTCATGCGATTGAGCACGCGGGCCAGCACGAACAGCAGGTCGCTCAGCCGGTTCAGGTATTGGCGCGGCGTCGCGCGCAATTCCTCGACAGCCCCCAGCGCGACGACGGCGCGCTCGGCGCGACGCGCGACGGTGCGGCACACGTGGGCCTGCGAGGCCGCGCGGTTGCCCGCGGGCAGGATGAATTCCTGCAGCCTGGGCAGCTGCCCGTTGTAATGCGCCAGCGCATCGTCCAGCGCCAGCACCGCTTCGGCCTTGAGCAACTCGAAACCCGGAATCGACAGTTCGCCGCCCAGGTTGAACAGCTGGTGCTGGATCTCGACCAGCAATTCCCGCACGCCGTCGGCCAGCTCTTCGCACAGCAGCAGGCCGACATGCGAATTCAGCTCGTCCACGTCGCCCATCGCATGCACGCGCAGGCTGTCCTTGGGGACGCGGGTGTTGTCGCCCAGGCCGGTGGTGCCGTCGTCGCCGGTGCGGGTCGCGATCTGTGTCAGGCGCTTGCCCATGTGAAACCTCTCTTGGAGTGTCTTGGAAAAGTAGTCCACGGATTGTGCGTCACGGCGGCGCGCAGATGTATCCGACGCAACACGACGCAAAACTTCTGGCCTTGGCAGCATCGATGGACTGCAATGCGCAGTCCTTCCACTTCGAGGAGTTTTTTCCGATGCATGTGAAACGACGGCGATTGCCCAATTTCGAATCCTGCAGCGTGGCCCTCTTCGCTTCGCTGGCCATGGGCAGCACGACGCTGCCGGCGCGCGCCCAAGGCGCCGCTCCCTCGGCCCGTACTGTCCCCTCCGCCGCGCCTTCGGCCCCGGCCCCGCTGCGGCTCACTCGGCGCAACGACCTCCCGGCCCCCGCCCTGCCCGCGCCCGACACAACCCCTGTCGTGCCGGACGGCTCCATCTCCAGCCCGGGCTTCGACGAATCGCTCAAGTAGCCGTTGCGCGCCGTCCTACAACGATTGCCGCATTTCGCGGCTGGGCGGGCCTGCCGCGCGCCGCAAGATGGCGGAGAGGGGTGCCCTGCGCCCCACGGTCAGGAGCGATGCCGTGAATTCCCTTTCCGCCTTCCGCGCCGCCCTTCGGCTGGGCTTCGCGGTGAGCCTGGTGCCGCAGACCCACCCAGGCGGCCGCGCTGATGGCGCGGGCGCCGCGACGGCGCCGACAGCCGGCATGGGGGCCGGCCCCTACTCGGCAGTGCAGGTCGCGCAATCCTTCCTGGGGGCCGACCTCAACCGGGACGGCGAACTTACCCGCGCCGAAGCCCAGCGGCTGATGATCGCGCCGTACAGCTTCGAGGAGATGGACCGCAAAAATACGACGACGTCGTGCGCTAGCACGCACGAGAGGAGCCCGGCATGAAATACCTCGCATTCGTTCTTGGAGCGGCGGCCGGCGTGCTGGTCGTCGCGTTGTCCGCTTCGGCACAGCAACCGCCCGCCGCCCCGTCGACGCTGCCGGTCGTCCCGGCGGCCCCCGCCACCCAGCCGCAGCCCCCGCATCGCTGGACTGCCCAGCAGATCCGCGATGCCTTCGACATGGCAGACGCCGACACCAACGGCGAACTGACGCGCGCCGAGATCCAGCGCGTGGCAATCATGCCGCGCAGCTTCGAGGAGATGGACCGGAACAAGGACGGTCTCGTCACGCGCGCCGAGTACGAGGCCGCCTTCGTCAGGTAGCGCAAGGTCTGCGGCGGGCACGGCCGTCAGCCGGACGGCAGTGCGGGGAATGCGCCAAGCCTTAAACTGGGGTGAACAGGAGCTTCCTCATGAACGCGCCCACCGCCCTGACCCACCTCGTCCCTGAAATCCGCCTGCGCAACGTCCCGGACGCGCTGATCGAAGCGCTCAATGCCCGCTTCGGCGCCAACTGCTCCACGGCGCTGGTCGTGCGCGAGCAGCACGGCCGCGACGAATCCTCCTTCGAGGCGCCGCCGCCCGCGGCCGTGGTGTTTGCCGAGAGCACGCAGGACGTGGCCGACGCCGTGAAGCTGGCGAGCCGGTACGACACGCCGGTGATCCCGTTCGGCGTCGGCACGTCGCTGGAGGGCCACCTGCTGGCGGTGCAGGGCGGCATCAGCATCGACGTGGGGCGCATGAACAAGGTGCTCTCGATCAACGCGGAGGACCTCACCGTGACGGTCCAGCCCGGCGTGACGCGCAAGCAGCTGAACGAGGAAGTGAAGAGCACGGGCCTGTTCTTCCCGATCGACCCGGGCGCCGACGCCACGCTCGGCGGCATGGCGGCCACGCGGGCCAGCGGCACGAACGCGGTGCGCTACGGCACGATGCGCGAGAACGTGCTGGCGCTGGAAGTCGTCACCGCGAGCGGCGAGATCATCCGCACCGGCACCCGCGCCAAGAAGTCCAGCGCCGGCTACGACCTCACGCGGCTGATGGTGGGCAGCGAAGGCACGCTGGGCGTCATCACCGAGGTGACGGTGCGCCTGTACCCGCTGCCCGAGGCGATCTCGGCCGCGATCTGCTCGTTCCCGAGCATCGAGGCCGCGGTGCGCACCACGATCCAGATCATCCAGTTGGGCGTGCCGATCGCGCGCGTCGAGCTGATCGACGACAACACGGTGCGCATGGTCAACGCGCACAGCAAGCTGGGCCTGCGCGAGGAGCCGATGCTGCTGATGGAGTTCCACGGCTCGCCCAGCGGCGTGAAGGAGCAGGCCGAGCTGGTGCAGGAGATCGCGGCCGAGCACGGCGGCAACGCGTTCGAGTGGGCGACGACGCCCGAGGAACGCACGCGCCTGTGGACGGCGCGCCATAACGCCTACTTCGCGGCGATCCAGTCCAAGCCCGGCTGCCGGGCGATCTCCACCGACACCTGCGTGCCGATCTCGCGCCTGGCCGATTGCCTGCTCGACTCGGTGAAGGAAGCCAACGCGAGCGGCCTGCCGTACTTCCTGGTCGGCCACGTCGGCGACGGCAACTTCCACTTCGGTTACCTGCTGGACCCGGACAAACCGCAAGAGCGCGAGATCGCCGAGCAGCTCAATCATCAGCTGGTGGCGCGCGCCCTCAGCCTGGAGGGCACCTGCACCGGCGAGCACGGCGTCGGGCTGCACAAGATGGGCTTCCTCGTCACCGAAACCGGCGCCGGCGCGGTGGACATGATGCGCACCATCAAGCGCGCGCTCGACCCGAAGAACATCATGAACCCGGGGAAGATCTTCTCCCTGTAGCCTTCCGGGCTAGCGGCCGAACAGGCCCTTGAGGATGCCGGCCGGGTTCGGGATCGGCAGGCCGGAGGAAGGTGCTTCGGCCTCCTCGGTCCGGCCGGTCTCCGGCTGGCCACGCTGGTTGCGCTCACCACTCGCGGAGCGCTCGTTTTCCTGGCCGAGCATCGCCATGGTGTGCGCCTTCACGCGCACGCGTACAGCCCACTCGGGCTCCCACACCGCCTTCGGGTCGGCCGGGCGCGGCGGGTCGGCGAAATTGCTCTCGCTGCCGTAGGCGATCATCCGCAGCATGCCGCCATCGCCACCCCGGCCGCCGGGCCCGGCAAAGATGCCCTTGGGCACGGCGCACTGCGTCGTTTCCGGCTGCAGCAACACCCGCTCCTTGAGCCAGCGGTCGATGGTGGCATTGGGCAGGTAGTCGAACATGCCCATGCCGGTGTCGCCGGTTTCCGAGCTCGACCACAACACCATGTCCTCGCCGACCTGCCCCATCGCGTGCAGGAAGTAAGCGCGTGCATTCGTCACAGGCCGCCAGCTGGCTGCAATGCTGTCGCTCACTGCGCCGCGACTTTCAAGCTCGATCGCCGGCATGACGTCCTGGGCCTGGCCCAGCGTGAACTTCATCGAAGCCGGGATGGTGTCTCCCATCACCTTGTGCTCGCCCACCAGCGAGCTGTCGCGCGCAAGCGTCACCGTGTTCTTCTCGTTCGGATAGAGCGCGTAGGCCGGACTGACGCGCGCGCCGCGGTCAGGTGCGTAACGCCCCGCGAGCGCCGTGCCGAACTCGGCCGGGTTGCCGCGCGCCAGGTCGATCACGCGTGGCTGGCCGGCGCGCACCTGCTGGCCGCAGCCCCAGTAGATCAGGATGCGGCCCTTGGGCGTCTCCGGCTTGTATTCCTGCGGCATCTCGCCCGGCTCGCGCTCGCGCACCTGTGCCTTGGGTGGGACCAGCGGCAGGCTGTCGCCCATCCGCATGCCGGCAGGAATGGCCTGCGCGGCTTCCACGCCCGGCTTGCGCGTGTTGTGCAGCGCGATGTCCAGCACCCGCGGCGGCATGATGTTCATCGAACGCGCCATGCCGTAAGTGGTGTTGCTGTTGCCCCCGCCACCAGGGCCGCGTTGGCCCATGAGGCCGCCCATCATCCCGGCCATGCCGGGCATGGAGTCCATCTCCGGCATGCCCGCCATGGTTCCGGTGGACACGTCCATCCAGAGCTGGACCTTCGGCGGTTTCACGTTTTGCGCCGCAGCGCTCGTGGTGAGGGCGAGGCACCCCGACGCGACCAGCAGGGCGACGGGGCTGTACGGGGAAAGCTGCTTCATGGGATCCTCCTTGAGCCTGGCCGCTCCAGGCGCCAAGCGAAGTATAGGTCTGGCTCAGCCGCGCAGCTTGTCGATCAGGCCGTTCAGCTCGTCGAGCGAGCCGAACTGGATCGCGACCTCGCCCATCTCCTCGACACGGCCGTTGCGCTTGGCGCGCTTCTTCACCCGTACCTCGACCTCGGCCGTGAGCAGGTCGGAGAGTTCTTCTTCCACCCGGCGCAGGTCGCGCGACTTTTCCTGCTTCGGCTTGGGCGACGTCAGGTTGAACTCCGCGCCCAGCTTCTTGACCAGGTTTTCCGTTTCGCGCACGGACAGCTTCTTCGCGGCCACCTGATTGGCGGCCGTGATCTGCGCCGCGCGCTCCAGCGCGAGCAGCGCGCGCGCATGGCCCATTTCGATGTCGCCGGCCATCAGCATGGTCTGCACCGGGTCGGTGAGGTTCAGCAGGCGCAGCAGGTTGCTCGCCGCGCTGCGCGAGCGGCCCACGGCCTGCGCCGCCTGTTCGTGCGTGAGGCCGAATTCCTTGACCAGCCGCTGCAGTCCGTGCGCCTCTTCCAGCGGGTTCAGGTCCTCGCGCTGGATGTTCTCGATCAGCGACATCGCCGCGGCGGCTTCGTCCGGCACGTCGCGCACCAGCACCGGCACGCTGTCCAGCCCTGCGAGCTTGGCCGCGCGGTAGCGGCGCTCGCCGGCGATGATCTCGTACAAGGGGCGCGTTGCTCCGTCGCCTGCCGAGCCCGTCGCAGGGAGGGGCTCCTGCGACTCCTTCTTGCGGCGCAGCCGGGCTTGTTCGTCGCTGATGCGACGGACAAGAATCGGCTGCATGATCCCCTGCGCCTTGATGCTCTCCGCCAGTTCGTACAGCGCGCCCTCGTCCATCCGCGTGCGCGGCTGGTAGGTGCCGGGCACCATGTCGTTCAGCAGCAGCGACGCGGGCAGGCCAGGGCTGGTGGCCGACGTGTCGGCCGCCGCGCTTTCCTGCGCCGTCGGCCCGAGCAATGCCTCGAGGCCGCGGCCCAGGCCCTTGGGTTTCTTGGTCACCATTTCAGGCCTCCGCCGTGCCGTCCCAAGGCAGGCCTGAGCCCCCTCGGGGGGGCAGCGATCGTCAGTGAGCGTGGGGGCTTCATATCTCTAGTCTTTCATCAGGTCCTGCAGCAGGACATGTCCTTCGGGCCAGCTCGCCAGGCCGGATTCGGCGTTGATGTGGCCGCACTCGCCGTAGTCCATGAACTGCGAGTTCCACGCGTACGCGAACAGGCGCGCGCGCTCGAACTCGCAATACGGGTCGTCGCGGCTGGCCAGCAGCACGCTGGGGAACGGCAGCGCGCGCAACTCGATCGGCGACCAGGTCGGGATCAGCTCGCGCACGTCGGGGCGCTCGACGTCGCCCGGCGCCACCAGCAGCGCCGCCTTCACGCGGTGCGTGTTCTTCGAGAGCGACGCCCACGCCGCCGTGAGGATGCAGCCCAGGCTGTGCGCCACCAGCACCGCCGGCTCGTCGCGCGATAGCACGCTCTCCTCCAGCCGCGCGACCCAGTCGCCGCGCAGCGGCGTGATCCAGTCATGCTGTTCCACGCGCAAGTACCCATGGCGCTTTTCCCACAGGCTTTGCCAATGCTGCGGGCCGCTGTTTTCCCAGCCGGGCAGGAGGAGGACGTTGGAGGGCTTCATTTGCTACAACATTGATAGCTACAACACCAGGCACAGAGCCATCTTGCAGCGACATCCATCACATCTTGCGGATCCGCTCCACCATCTCTTTGGCGAATTCGACGAAGGCCACGCTGCCACGCGCGTTCGCGTCGAAGATCACGCCGGGCAGCCCGTAGCTCGGGGCCTCGGCCAGCCTCACGTTGCGCGGGATGACGGTATTGAAGACCTTCTCGCCGAAGTGCGACTTGAGCTGGTCGCTCACCTGCTGCTGCAGCGTGATGCGCGGATCGAACATCACGCGCAGCAGGCCGATGATCTGCAGGTCCTTGTTCATGTTGGCGTGGACCTGCTTGATGGTGTTCACCAGGTCCGTGAGGCCCTCGAGCGCGAAGTACTCGCACTGCATCGGCACGATCACGCCGTGCGCCGAACACAGGCCGTTGAGCGTGAGCATGGACAGTGAGGGCGGGCAGTCGATGAGGATGAAGTCGTAGTCCGGCGTCACGGCCGCCAGGGCCTGCTTCAGGCGCTGGTCGCGGTGCTCCAGGTCCACCAGCTCCACCTCGGCGCCGGCGAGGTCGCGGTTGGCGCCGAGCACGTCGTAGCCGCACTTCCCGCTCTTGACCCGTGCTTCGGCCACCGATGCCGATTCGAGCAGGACGTCGTAGACGGTGAGCTGCAGCTTGCGCTTGTCGACGCCCGAACCCATGGTGGCATTGCCCTGCGGATCGAGATCGACCATCAGGACCCGCTGGCCCACCTTGGCCAAACCGGCCGCCAGGTTGACCGTCGTGGTCGTCTTGCCAACCCCGCCCTTCTGGTTGGCCACGCAAAATATTTTCGCCATCTGAGTATGCGCCCCCACGCTCGTCACTCCGTGTACATCGCTGTCCCCCGAGGGGGCGTTCGCGTCTTGGGTCGGCCCGGTGACGCTCATTACTTGGAGACAGCGAGCTTGATGCCGAACCCCAGCAGGAAGATGCCGGCCACTTTTTCCAGGATCCGGCCGATCAGCGGGTTGGCGCGCATGCGCTCGGCCAGGTGATGCGTGAGCAGGACCACGATCAGGCCATACAGGAAAGTGAGCACTGCGATGGTTGCGGCCATCACACCAAAGGTGACCAGGCCTTGGTGCCGGGCCGGGTCCACGAACAGCGGGAAGAAGGCCATGTAGAACACGATGGCCTTGGGATTGAGCAGTGTGATGAGGCCGGCCTGCTTGAAATAATGGCGCGGCTCGATGTTCAGGATGGGCGCGGCGCCCGGTTTGGCCAGCAACATCTTGGCCCCCAGCCAGGCCAGGTACGCGGCGCCCAGCCACTGGACGGCGCGAAAGGCGGCCGGATAGGCGGTCAACAAAGCAGCCACACCGGCCACGGCGGCCCACATCAGCACCTGGTCACCGGCAATCACGCCCATGGTTGCCGCCAGCCCGCCGGCCACGCCGCCCTTGCCCGTGGAGGTGATCAGCGCCAGGTTGCCGGGGCCCGGAATCGCCAGAAAAATGATGATCGCGGCGACGAAAGCGCCGTAGTCTGCAACGCCGAACATGAAAATCCCCCCGGCAAGAGCCGAATTTGAAGGCCGAGTTTACGTTACGCGGCGTGGCGTTTCATCCACACGATGCAGCGGTCTGCCGCCAGCCCCGGCACCTGAAGCTGTTCCACGTGAAACACTTCCACACCGGGCGGCAAGGCGGCGATCTCATCGGCGGGATGCTTGCCTTTCATGGCCAGCCAGACGCCCTCCTCGGCCAAGGCAACCGAGGACCAGTTCATGAAATCGGCCAGCGACGCAAAGGCTCGGGAGCAGACGATGTCGTAGGGTCCGGCGAGGTTTTCCACCCGGGCGTGCAGGCCCTTGAGGTTGGGCAGCTTCAACGTGACGGCCACCTGCTGGACGAACGCTGACTTCTTCGCGACGGTATCCACGCAATCCACCCTGACTTCGGGGCAGCAGATGGCGAAGACCACGCCCGGAAGCCCGGCGCCGGATCCGACGTCGAGCACGGAAGCCGCCCGGCCGCCGGTCTGCCGCCGCAACGGCCCGACCGCCGCCAAGCTGTCGAGCAGGTGGTGCGCCAGCATTTCGGCCGGGTCGCGCACGGCCGTGAGGTTGTAGACCTTGTTCCATTTTTGGATCAATTCCAGGTAATCGAGGAGCTGCGTGACCTGGCCGTCGCTCACCTTCAGGCCGAGCTGCTGCGCGCCGTCCCGCAACGCCGATTCGAGGGGCTTCAAATCCCCTCCCCCTTCGGGGGAGGATTGAGGTGGGGGCACCCCCAGCGGCAGAGGGCGAAAGACAGGCGCTGCGGGCTCATGCGGCCGCCTTGGCTTCCTGCTGCGCGGCCAGTCCCCGGAACTTGGTTTTTTTCAAGTGGACCAGCAGCAGCGAGATGGCCGCAGGGGTCACGCCCGAGATGCGGGAGGCCATCCCCAGCGTTTCGGGCCGGTGCTTGTTGAGCTTCTGCCGCACCTCGATCGACAGGGCCGCGACCTGCATGTAGTCCAAGTCATGGGGCAACTTCAGATTCTCATAGTGGGTCGATCGCTCGACCTCATCCTTCTGGCGGTCGATATAGCCGGAATACTTGGCGGCAATCTCGATCTGTTCGACTACGGGCTCGTACAGCTCTGCCAGTGTTTCACGTGAAACATCCGGATTCGCATGAACGCCGCCGTCCAACGACATCAGGGCCGCGTAGCTGATGCTGGGCCGCCGCAGCAAGTCGCCCAGGTTGTACTCATGGTCGATGGATCTACCGAGCACCCGCTCGGACTCCGCCGCCGCCAGATTCCGCGGGCTGACCCAGGTGGCCGCCAACCGCTGTGTTTCACGTGAAACTGCGTCGCGCTTGCGGTTGAACGAATCCCAGCGGGCGTCGTCCACCAGGCCCATCCGCCGCCCCGCCTCGGTCAGCCGCATGTCGGCGTTGTCTTCGCGCAGCTGCAAGCGAAACTCGGCCCGGCTGGTGAACATCCGGTACGGTTCGGTCACCCCTTTGGTGATCAGGTCATCCACCAGCACGCCCAGGTAGGCTTCGTCGCGCCGCGGCAACCAGGCTTCCCGGCCCTGGCATTGGAGCGCGGCGTTGATGCCCGCGAACAGGCCTTGCGCCGCAGCCTCCTCATAGCCCGTCGTCCCGTTGATCTGGCCGGCGAAGAACAGGCCGCCGATGGAACGGGTTTCGAAGCTGCTCTTGAGCGAGCGCGGATCGAAGTAGTCGTACTCGATCGCGTAGCCGGGGCGCAGGATGTGCGCGTTCTCCAGCCCGGCCATGGAGCGCACCAGGTCGTACTGGATGTCGAACGGCAGGCTGGTGGAAATCCCGTTGGGGTAGTACTCGTGGGTGGTCAGGCCTTCGGGCTCGAGGAAGATCTGGTGGCTTTCCTTGTCGGCGAAGCGGTTGATCTTGTCTTCGACGCTCGGGCAGTAGCGCGGGCCGACGCCCTCGATCTTGCCGGTGAACATCGGGCTGCGGTCGAAACCGGAGCGGATGATCTCGTGGGTGCGCTCGTTGGTGTGGGTGATCCAGCACGGCACCTGCGCCGGGTGCATGGCCGCATTGCCCATGAAGCTGAACACCGGCATCGGGTCCAGGTCGCCCGGCTGCTCCTCGCATTTCGAGAAGTCGATCGTGCGGCCGTCCAGCCGTGGCGGTGTCCCGGTCTTGAGTCGCCCTTGCGGCAGCTCGAGCTCCTTCAGCCGGGCCGACAGCGAGATCGACGGCGGGTCCCCCGCACGCCCCGCTTGGTAATTGTTCAGGCCCACGTGGATGCGCCCGTCCAGGAACGTGCCGGCGGTCAGAACCACGGCGCGAGCGCGAAAGCGAATGCCCACTTGCGTTACAGCGCCCGCCACACGGTCGCCTTCGATCATCAGGTCGTCCACGGCCTGTTGAAAAAGAGAGAGGTTGGGCTGGTTTTCGAGGCGACGGCGGATCGCCGCTTTATAAAGTATGCGATCGGCCTGGGCGCGAGTTGCGCGCACGGCCGGGCCTTTCGAGCTGTTGAGGATGCGGAACTGGATGCCGCCCTCGTCCGTGGCGATCGCCATGGCCCCGCCCAGCGCATCGACCTCCTTGACCAGGTGCCCCTTGCCGATGCCGCCGATCGACGGGTTGCAGCTCATCTGGCCGAGCGTCTCGATGTTGTGCGTGAGCAGCAGCGTCCTGCAGCCCATGCGCGCGGAAGCCAGGGCAGCCTCCGTCCCGGCGTGGCCGCCGCCGACGACGATGACGTCGAATTCCTGGGGATAGAGCATGGTGCGCCTGCTTGCGTCCCGCGGCGCGGGCAACCATGCATTTTACCGACCGGGTATTTGTTTGCCGAAAGCGCCCTCCTGTCGCTGTAATGAGCGCGACGACAACGGTTCGCTGGGCGAGAATGCCAGCTTGCAAATCTGGACCTACGTGCCGACACCAGACGACCTGATCTGTTCCGCGTTGCGCGGCGAGAACCCCCCCTGGCCCTGGGACGCCGAGGAGGCGGCCATGGACGCCGTCCTGGAGCGGGCCCTGGTCCATGGCGTTCGTCCCTTGCTACACGCCCGGACAGTATCCGCCAATTGGCCGAGCGCACTCGTGCAGTCGCTGCGCTTGGCCGCGGTTCAGCACGCAATGTTTGAACTGCGGCACCAGCAAAACCTGTCACACACCCTGGCTGAACTGGACACCGCCGGCATCCAGCCGGTGCTGGTCAAGGGCACCGCGCTTGCTTATTCGGTGTATTCCGATCCGGCACTGCGCTCGCGAGGCGATACCGACCTCCTGGTCGCGGCCCACGACAAGGAACGGACTGAGCACATCCTGCTCGCATTGGGCTACGAGCGTGCGCCGGGCGTATCTGGCGAGTTCGTGAGCTACCAGGCCAGCTACGGGCGGCGCACCGCGCAAGGCGAGTCACACACGCTGGACCTGCATTGGAAAATCAATAATTCCGAGTTGCTCTCGCGGCTGTTCACCTACGAGGAACTGCGGCGCGACGCCCAACCATTGCCAGCTCTGTGCCCGCAGGCGCTGGGTGCGTCGCGCATTCACGCGCTCCTCCTCGCGTGCATGCATCGCGCCACCCACAAGCAGAACCCTTATTACGTGGGCGGAAAAGCGCAGCACGCCGCCGACCGGCAAATCTGGCTGTACGACATTCATGTGCTGGCGAGCGGATTCAACAGCGATGAGTGGAGTGAGTATTCGCGGCTGGCCGGCCAGAAGGGATTGCGCGCAACATGCCTCGAAGGCATGCTGCTTGCGCAGAAGTGTTTTCACACTGTGTACCCCTTGAACCTGCTGGCAGCGTTCGCGAAACCCGGTCCGATCGAGGCACCCACGTGCTATTTGAACGGCAGCAGGCTGCGCCAGCAATGGATGGATTTCGCCGCGCTTGGCGGTTTCGCAAGGCAACTGCAGTGGCTACGAGAATTGTTCCTGCCGCCCCGGGCCTACATGCGGAGCAAGTATCCGGATCGTCCCATCAGCTGGCTGCCATGGCTTTACCTTCGGCGCGCTGCGGATGGACTGGCCAAACGCCTTGGCCGGAACAATTTCGGCTCATGAATCTGCGCCTCCTCCTGGCTTACGCGGCTCCGTATCGCAAAAGCCTGAATCTATCGATCTTGCTGATGCTGATCCAGGCTGGCGCCGCCCTGAGCATGCCTTTGCTCGGAGGGCATTTCGCCCAACATGTACTGGCTGCAAAAACGGGGAACGGTAACGCAATCCTGCTGCTGCTATTGTCGTTGTTCGCCTTGCAGGGCCTCCTGAAGTACGCCAACAACTTCGTGATGGGACGCACGTCCGCGCAAATTCTGGCGGACCTTCGGGTCAGGATATACGATCACCTGCAGGCGCTTCCCTTGAGCTTCTACCACCAACGCCGGCAGGGCGACGTGCTGGCCTTGCTCACCTACGAAGTGGCGCAGTTGGCAGGATTCATCAGCGGCACCTTCCTGGCCGTCATTCCCCTCGTGCTGACCGTTACGGGCGCAGTGGTGCTCATGTTCAGCATCGATGCATTGCTGGCGGTGCTTGTCACTCTCCTGATTCCCACGTTCTATTTTGTCCTCAAGGTGATAGGACGGCGTCTGCGTCCACTCGCCCAGCAACTGCAACAAGCTGATGCCACGGCCGTCGCGATCGCGGATGAGAATCTCTGCATGCTTCCAGCCATCAAGACCTTTACACGAGAGGTGCTGGAGTCCGGACGGTACCGCGAGCAGGTGACCGACATCCGCCAATTGGGCACTCGGCAGCAGCGCATCTATTCGGCGCTCGAGCCGGCTGTGCAATTCGTTGCAGCCGCCGCAGCAGTGCTGCTGCTCTGGCGCGCGAGCGGGCGTATGGAGAGCGGGGAGATGAACGCGGCTGAACTCGTCAGTTTCCTGCTCTATGCAGCGCTGCTCACCAGGCCTGTGGGGACACTGGCCGGCGTGTACGGGCAAACGCAGATGGCCAAGGGTACGCTTCAGCGTCTTCAAGACGTGCTTGCCGAGCGCGTCGAGCCCATTCACCAGGCCGGCCGCGCCCTGCCCGCGGTGCGCGGCGACATCGAATTCCGGAATACCGCATTCGCATACCCGGGACGCGCACCTGTGGTGACAGGCTTGAACCTGCACATTCACGCGGGCGAGACGGTGGCGCTCACCGGCGAAAACGGAGCTGGAAAGAGCACGTTGGCGCACTTGCTCATGCGCCTGCACGAGTCGCAAGCCGGTCAAATCCTGATCGACGGCATCGACATCACGACTGTCAGCCTGCATAGCTTGCGCAGCCAGATCGGCATCGTTCCCCAGAATGTGCTGATGTTCAACGGCACAGTAAGGGAAAACATCGCCTACGGCCGGCCAGGTGCCGATGCCACCTCCATCGAACACGCCGCCCGCACCGCCCAGGCCCATGATTTCATCACTCAGCTGCCGCAGGGCTACGACACGGTGGTTGGCGATCACGGCATTCGACTCTCTGGCGGACAGCGCCAGAGAGTCGCGATGGCCAGGGCATTGCTGAAAGATCCTCCCATACTGATTCTCGATGAGGCCACGGCGATGTTCGATCCGCAGGGCGAGGTGTCATTCATTGCAGACTGCCATCAGATGTTGGCCAGGCGGACCGTGATCCTCATTACCCATCGGCCCGCGAGTTTGGCACTGGCCGACCGCGTACTGCGGCTCGTCGATGGCCGGCTCAGCGAACCTCGATCCAGTCATGGCCGTACACGTCCTTCACCGGCCTTGCAGGTCGCCACGCAATGACACGGCTGCCCACCCTGCTGCGCAAGTTCATTGCGCTGCGCCCATCCGAGCGATGCACGCTGCTGGCCGCCGGCCTTTGGATGCCCGGGTTCTGGCTCGGGTTGCGGTTGCTGGGGCTGCCCCGCTTTTGGGCATTGCTGCAGCGCGTGCCACTCGCCGAGCGGCCGCAGGTGAACTTTTCCCAAGTCCAGGCTTTGAGCAGGCTTGTCAACGTGGCAGCGCACCGCACACTGGGTCCACGCAGTTGCCTCACTCGCTCGCTGCTGCTTGGCTGGTTATTGCGGCGGCGTGGCATTCCGGCAACCCTACGCATCGGGGTGCGTCTTGTCGGCGGTTCTCTTGAGGCGCATGCCTGGGTAGAGTACGAAGGCCAACCCGTCAATGAACGGCCCGATGTCGGCCTGCAGTTCGCCTCGTTCGGCGATCTGGTCTCGCTGGATACTTTTCACACGCGATGAGTGCTGTCGCCGGCATCATCCATCTCGATGGGGCACCTGTCGAGCCCGGCCAAGTCGAAGCGATGACGGCAGCGATGCACAACCGCGGGCCCGATGGCATTCATCACTGGCGCGGCGGGAACGTGGCGATGGGCCAGTGCATGCTGAAGACGACGCCCGAGTCATCGGACGAGACCCAGCCCCTCGCAAATGAAGATGGAAGCCTGGTACTGGTCATGGACGGCCGGGTCGACAACTTCGAAGAACTGCGACGCGATTTGCTGGCCAGAGGGGCGGCGTTGCGCACGATGACGGATGCGGAACTCGTGTTGCGGGCTTACGAGGTGTGGGGGGACGGCTGCCCGGACCGGATCATCGGAGAGTTCGTTTTTCTTGTCTGGGACGCGCGGCAACGGCGCCTCTTTGCCGCGCGCGACGCAGCAGGCGCCAGGCATTTCTACTATCACCACGGCAACGGGCGGTTTGCCTTCGCGTCGGAGATCAAAGGGGTTCTGACCCTGCCTGGAATCGAGCGGCGCTTGAACGAGTCACGGCTGCTGGACTACCTGGTGATCGAGTTCGACCGGGACGATGAGGTAGGCACCTTCTACCAGGGCGTCCTGCGCTTACCGGCCGGTCATGCAATGAGCGTCACGGAGCGCGGGCCGCGCATTTGGCGGTATTGGAACCCGGGCAACCTGGCGCAAAGCCGCTTCGACTCCCCGCAAGAGTGCACAGAAGCTTTTCTGGAGCAACTTCGAGCGGCAGTGAAGTGCCGCCTGCGCAGCAACTGCACAGTGGGAGCGATGTTGAGCGGGGGACTGGATTCGTCCTCCATCGTGGGTTTGATCAGCAAGGAGTTTCGTGCGAGCCTGAAGCAGCCTTTGAAAACATTCACTCTGGTCCGCCAGGATCGGGAAAACTGCCCCGATTGGCTTGCCACCCAAGAGATGCTCAAGGATGACTGGCTTTCCCCTGTCATTCTGACTTCGGCCATCGCTGCGGATGCGGCGCCTTCTTTCTTTGATGACATCAGAAACGTCGACGAGCCGTTCGCTCTTTCAGCAGGCTTTCTCAATTCGCTCGTTTTCGAAGCCGCGCGCGAACACGGGTGCAGGATTGTCTTGGATGGCATGGCCGCGGACCTTCTTTTTTATGACCCTTCGCGCAGCCTCGACCTCATCTATCGCAGCAAGCGGCTATCGCACGTCCCCGGCATCCTGGGCGCCTACCATCGTCATGGCAGCATCCAGGCCGGTCTGCGAAAGATGACGCGCAGATCGCTGCGCGCCGCTACGCCCGCGTGGGTGCTTGCCGTCTATCGAAAGCTTCGGGACCGCGAACAGCTGTCATCAAAGCAGCGCGGCAATGTGCCAGGTGACCTCCTGCACATGCTGCACCCCGACACGGCCAGGAAATATCTCGCAGCCAAGCAAGAATATCGACAGCGAATGAAGCCCGAAGTGCAGCCATACAACGAGCAGCTTTCCCATGCGCAGCGCTTTACCACCGGCATGCTGTCGTTCGCGCATGAGGTCAATGGGGAAATTGCATTATCCAAAGGTGTGGAGCCGCGCAGTCCGTTTTCAGATCGCAGGATCATGGAGTTCGCAATCAAGATGCCGTTGGAAGCGAAGCTGGCCAAGCATTGGTACAAGCCGGTGTTGCGCAACAGCATGGCGGGGATACTTCCAGAGCCCGTGCGTTGGCGCCGCAATATTGATGGCCACCCCGGCTGGCAGTTTTATGAGCGGCTGGTTTCCGCAACCGCCCAAAGTCGACCTGAGGTATGGAATCTTTCCACTTTAGAAGGTAGACTTAAACAAATTGATACAAATCGTCTGGGCGGGGCTTGGAACGCGTACGCTTTGCGCAATGAGTACGAAAGCGGATTCAATCTCTTTGTGCTGGCGATTTTGGCGGAATGGCTGCAGTTCCGTTATCCTGCAATTCCAGAGCCAGCGCAGGTCCAATAAGGAGTCGGGTGGTGGAAAAAGACATTGACATGAAGGGCCAAACGCCGGTGGACCCGCCTCGGAAGATGACATACACCAGCCCCCGATTGGTCAAGTATGGTCAAGTCGGGACTCTCACCCAGGGGGGGTCCGCCAACGGTGCGGAAGGCACCGACAGCAAGACGGGTCTTCCGGACATGAAGACCATGATCGCATCTGACCGGGCGATCAAGACAAACATCGTCAAGGTAGGTGTTCACCCGTCCGGAGTGGGCCTTTATCTGTTCCGGTACAACGCAGAATTTCGTGAGAAATGCGGCCACGGCCTGCAGTTCGGCGTGATGGCCGACGAGGTTGAAGCAGTCCTGCCGGACGCGGTGGCCTTGTACCCTGATGGATACAAGCGAGTGAACTACGCCCTGCTTGGCATCGACCGGCCAGAACACTCGATGCATTGAGTCCGGCGCCGCTGTAAGCCATGAGCAGCGTGCTCGGCGAGCATTTGGGGTATCTCGCCCTTTCCAAGAGGCTTGATCTCTATCGGGCTGCCACTGAGAAGGTCGTACGGCCGGGTGGCAGAGTGGTTGACGCAGGTTGCGGCACCGGGGTGCTGGGCCTGCTTTGCCTTCAGGCCGGGGCTGCGCATGTCTATGCCATCGACTCGACGGCCGCCATCGAACTGGCGCGCGAAGCGCTGACCCGTGCAGGCTGGGCAGGCAAAGTTGATTTCTTTCGCGCCTCCACCTTCCAGGTAGATCTGCCTGAGCGCGTGGACGTGATCATATGTGATCACGTCGGGCATTTTGGTTTCGATTACGGCCTGATTGACATGCTGGCGGATGCTCGCAGCCGCTTTCTCAAGCCCGGCGGCACGCTGATCCCCGGCCGGCTCAAGCTCTATGTCGGCGCCGTGGAGTCGCAGCAATGCAGCGCGCTGGCAGAAGCCTGGCGGGCGCCGGGCATTCCACCCGAGTTTCATTGGGTTCGCCAACACAGCGTCAACGCCAAGCACACGGTGAACCTGCAGCGCAGCGAACTGCTGACAGACCCTGCCGAACTGTGTTGCATTGACCTTCATGTGGACAACCCCGACTTTTATTCATGGGCCGTGCAATTGACAGTGCAGCGAGACGGCGCGCTGCACGGATTGGCCGGTTGGTTCGACTGTGAGCTGGCACGGGGCGTGTGGATGACCAACTCGCCCCAATCCGCTGACCGCATTGACCGACCCCAGGCATTCCTTCCAATCGGCGAAGCGCTGCCCGTGAGAGCCGGTGACCGGATCGATGTGACCGTGATGGCGCGCCCTGCGGACCCTGTACTTGCCTGGAAGCTGGCGCACCCCTCGTCTGGCCGCCAGTTCAGTCATTCCACTTGGCAAGGGGACATTCTCGACCGCGAGCGACTGGCCCGAGGCCGACCAGAGCATGTGCCCCGCGTCAGCCGCGCCGCCCATGCCCGAACGGTCGTGTTGGGCTACTGCGACGGTCGGCGATCGGTCGCGCAGATACAAGCCGCGGTAGTGCGAGATCATCCCGCGCTCTTTCCGACTCGAGACGAGATCGTACGTTTTGTCGCCTCGACATTGAGCAGGGATACCCAGTGAGTGTGAGCCTGGAGATCCTCGACTCCCGGCTGCAGGCGCCGGTGTCGCAAGCGCCCTTTCATCAATGGCTGCTGCCCGATGGGTCGGTGTGGACACTCTTCTACCGCCTGCCCGGCGGCTATCTCTTGCGTTTTCCAGGGTTGGCGGATTTCGAGGTGTCACGTGATGGCAGCAAGGTCACGGCTTCGGCGGCCAACGGCATCTCGCCGGGCACAGTGCAGCATCTGCACTTGAATCAGGTATTGCCGTTGGCGCTGAGCCGGCAAGGGCGGCTCGTTCTTCATGCCAGCGCCATCGAATCGAAGGGCAGAGGTGTGGCCTTCACAGGGGCGTCCGGCCGCGGCAAGTCCACGTTGGCAGCCAGCTTTGCCACCACCGGGTCACGCTTTCTCACCGACGACGGCCTGCAGCTCGACTGGATCGGCGGAAAGTGCCAGATGACGCCCAGCCATCCTTCGGTGCGACTCTGGGAAGACAGCCAGGAAGCGCTGATCCACCAAGACGTGGACCTGGCGGCCGCTGTCGACTACACCCCCAAACTCAGGCTCCTTGCGGGCAAGGGTTTGGTGTTTTGCGAGACACCGCAACCGCTTCGACGCGTGTATTTTCTGGGCCCTGGCACCACAGACGCTCCCACCATCGAAGTGGTGCGCCCCGCGGAGGCCCTCATGGAGCTCGTGAGGAACTCCTTTCTGCTTGACATCGAAGAAAGGGAGGTGCTGGCCTGGCATTTCGACGAGATGGCGCGCCTGGCTGAACTCCCCATCCACTACCGCCTGGATTACCCTCGCCGATATGATGTGCTGCCCCAAGTGCGCGGCGTCATTGCGCAGCACGCTTGTGAAGAACTTACGGAGCAAACGACATGAACCTGACTGACCATGTGGCAATCCCTTCTCAGGTCATGGTGCGCGAAGTGGGGGACGAAACAGTCATTCTTGACCTTGCGAGCGGCACCTATTACGGGCTTGACGCCGTGGGCGCACGGATATGGGGCTGGATCGCGGAAGGTCGCTCACTGCTTCAGATATGCGAGGGCATGCTAGCGGAGTACGAAGTAACGCGTACGGACATCGAACGCGACGTCTTGGCGCTGGCTCGGGCCCTTCTGGAAAACCAACTGATCCGCATTCGGTAACGCGAAGCCATTCTGTCCAATTGGTCACGGTTAGGCGAAAACTCGCGTCGCTTTACCGCCAGCGCAACATTAAATGTAATAAACTGTTGCAATGGTAAGTTCGCAAGCCTTTGCAATCGGGCTGTCCCAGGGAGCCATAGCCTGGGCTGCGGCCCGTTTCTGTTACAAATTAAGCCTCCCGTCGGCCACCGTCCGCCGTCTCGTCGGCGTCTAACGGCCCGCCAGGAACCTCTGCGATGGAACACACGATCGCCGCCGTTCTTGCGAGTGCCCTCGCCTCGTTCGCTCTTGCTGAGGTGCTGGTCTTGACTGCTGGGCGACACGGCCGGTACACCATGGACCATCCCGGAGCGATCCAAAAGTTCCACTCAGCGCCAACGCCAAGGATTGGCGGCATCGGGATCTATCTCGCCCTGCTTGCCGCCTTCAGCTTCGTGCCCGGCAAGGACGCAAGCCAAATCCTGTCCACGATCCTGATCGGGGGCATCCCGGCTCTCCTTGTCGGTCTCCTGGAGGACGTCACAAAGAGGATCAGCGTCACGATCCGGTTGATTGCCACCATGGCCAGCGGCGCGCTGGCGTGCTCGTTCAGCGGCGTGTCGCTCACGCACCTTGACCTGGCTTTTGTGGACGCATTGTTGGCGTGGGCGCCGGCGGCAATGCTATTCACCGCATTCGCCGTCGGCGGGGTTGCAAATGCCTTCAACATCATCGACGGATTCAATGGCCTGGCCAGCGGCACGGCGACGCTGTGCCTGCTCGCCCTGGCATGCATTGCCGCCATGGCCGGAGACACCGCGCTTGTCCTGACAATCATGATCGTCGCGGCGGCAGTCGCCGGATTCTGGCTTGTGAATTTTCCATGGGGCCGTCTCTTTCTTGGCGACGGAGGCGCCTATTTCGCCGGGTTCGCCTTGGCTTGGCTGGCCGTATTACTGCCGATGCGCAATGCCGGCGTGTCACCCTGGGCCAGCTTCCTGGTCTGCGGCTATCCGATCATCGAGGTAATCTACAGCATCGTGCGCCGCCGCATGCATCGCAGATCGGCCAGCGATGCGGACCGGCATCACCTTCACAGCCTCGTCGCCACGAACATCATCCAGCGGCGGTTTCCCCGCCTCGATCCAACGTTGCAGAACTCGGCAGTGTCCTTCATCATGTGGGCCTGCGCGGCCGTGCCGGCGATCGCGGCAATCCTGTTCCATCAGCATACGGGCTTGCTTGTCGCCAGCGCCTTGACCTGCGCTGTTATCTACCACTGCTTTTACCGACAGGTGACCCGAACATGAGCACTCAAGCCAAGATCTACGTGGCCGGCCATCGGGGCATGGTCGGTAGCGCGATCCTTCGCGCCTTGCGGGCTCACGGCCACACGCGATTCGCCCTTTCGTCCCACGCCGAAATGGACCTGGCCAATCAGGCCGCCGTCAATGAATTCTTCGCCGCCGAGCGCCCCGACCTGGTCTACATGGCCGCAGCGCGCGTCGGCGGCATCCACGCCAACAACACCTACCCCGCCGAATTCATCTACAGCAACCTGATGGTGCAGGCCAACGTCATCCATGCGGCGTACCGGCATGGCGTGCGCAAGCTGCTGTTCCTGGGCTCCAGCTGCATCTACCCGCGGCTGGCGCCCCAGCCGATGGCCGAGGACGCCTTGCTGACGGGAACGCTCGAGCCCACGAACGAGCCTTATGCCGTGGCCAAGATCGCAGGCATCAAGATGTGCGAGAGCTACAACCGGCAGTACGGCACCGACTACCGCAGCGTGATGCCCACCAACCTCTACGGTCCGGGCGACAACTACCACCCCGAAAACAGCCACGTGGTTCCCGCCATGCTCCAGCGCTTCCACGAGGCGAAGCTGAAGGAAGCACCCAGCGTCACCGTCTGGGGCACGGGCACGCCACGCCGCGAGTTTCTCTATGTGGACGACATGGCGGCTGCCTGCCTGCACGTCATGGACATGGACGTTGCCACGTGGGCCGAGCACACCCATCCGATGCAAAGACTCCTCAACGTCGGCTTTGGATCCGACGTCAGCATCGCGGACCTGGCCCGATGCGTCGCGCGCGCCGTCGGTTACGAGGGCGAGATCATGTTCGACACCAGCCGTCCCGACGGCTCCCCCCGAAAGCTGCTCGATAGCAGCCGCCTGCAGAGGCTGGGCTGGAAGCCCCGAGTCGACCTGGAGCAGGGCCTCGCATTGGCCTACGCGGATTTCACCGCCAAAACGAAAGCGATGGTGCCAGCTTGAGGGTTTTGGTGACGGGAGTCGCCGGCTTCATCGGCATGCACGTCACCGAGAGGCTCCTGGGCCGCGGCGACGAAGTAGCCGGGCTGGACAATCTCAACGACTATTACGACGTTGCGCTGAAGCAGGCGCGGCTGGATCGGCTGTTGCCGCACGGCGCTTTCAGCTTCACAAAGGCGGACATCACCGATCGCGCGGCGCTCGCCCAGGCGTTTGCGCGGCATCGCCCCGAACGTGTGGTGCACCTCGCCGCCCAGGTCGGCGTGCGCTATTCGTTAACGAATCCGGCGGCCTACTTGCAGGGCAATCTCGTTGGCTTCGGCAACGTGCTCGAGGAGTGCCGCGAACATGGCATCGAGCACCTGGTTTACGCGAGCTCTTCCAGCGTCTACGGCAGCGGCGGGCCCGTCCCTTCCTCCGAGGCGGACAACGTCGATCACCCCGTCAGCCTGTATGCCGCGACCAAGAAGGCCAACGAACTGATGGCGCACACGTACAGCCACCTGTACGGCATCCCCACCACCGGCTTGCGCTTCTTCACGGTCTATGGGCCGTGGGGCCGGCCGGACATGGCGCCCTTCCTGTTCGCCAGAGCCATCATGGAAGGCCGCGCCATCGACGTCTTCAACCACGGGAACATGCTGCGGGACTTCACCTACATCGACGACGTGGCCGAAGGCGTGGTGCGGATCTGCGACAAGCCGCCCGGCCCGGACAAGTCCTACGATCCGTCGCACCCCCACCCAGGCACCAGCAATGCGCCCTACCGCATCTTCAATCTCGGGAATGGCGAGCCGGTGCCCTTGGCCGACTTCATCGAGGCGCTGGAGACTTCCCTCACACGCCGGGCACTGAAAAACTACCTGCCGATGCAGCCTGGGGATGTGCCCGTTACCGCCGCCAACACCGACGCGTTACACGCCTGGGTCGGCTTTAGACCCCATACACCGCTCGGCGAGGGTATCGCGCGCTTCGCGCGGTGGTATCTTGGGCATTACCCCACGGGGCATTGAGACTGCAAGATGAACATCACCGTGATCGGTACCGGCTATGTGGGCCTTGTCACCGGCACCTGCCTGGCGGACATCGGCAATGAGGTGCTGTGCCTGGACCTGGATCCCGCCAAGATCGCGATCCTGAACGCCGGCGAGGTGCCGATCTACGAGCCCGGGCTGAAGGAGCTGATCGCGCGCAACCGCGAGGCCGGCCGCCTGCGGTTCACAACCGACATCGCCCTCTCGGTCGCGCACGCCGAGGTGCAACTGATCGCCGTGGGCACGCCCCCCGACGAAGACGGCAGTGCCGACATGCGCCACGTGCTGGCGGCCGCGCAGGCGATCGGGCAGCACATGACGGGCTTCAAGCTGGTCGTGACCAAGTCCACCGTGCCCGTGGGCACGGGCGAGCGCATACGGGTCACGATGGCGAGCGCGCTGGATGAAAGAGGCATCGCGCCCGCGCAGCACGACTTCACGGTCGCATCCAACCCCGAATTCCTGAAGGAAGGCGCCGCCATCGAGGACTTCATGCGGCCCGAGCGCATCATCGTCGGCACGGAGCCGGGGCCTCGCGGGGAGCGGGCCAAGGACATGCTTCGCCAGTTGTACGCGCCGTTCAACCGCAACCACGAGCGGGTGCTTTACATGGAGGTGAAGGCGGCCGAATTCACCAAGTACGCCGCCAACGCCATGCTCGCCACGCGCATCAGTTTCATGAACGAACTGGCCAACCTGGCCGGCGCAGTGGGCGTGGATATCGAGCAGGTGCGCAAGGGCATTGGTTCGGACCCGAGGATCGGCTACAGCTTCCTCTATCCGGGAACCGGCTACGGCGGCAGCTGTTTCCCCAAAGACGTGCAGGCGCTGATCCGCACCGCCGCTTTCCACGGCCACCGCCTGCGGGTGCTGGAGGCGGTGGAAGCCGTCAACGAATCGCAGAAAAGCGTGCTCGTGGACAAGATCGTTGCGCGCTTCGGGGCCGACCTGACGGGGCGCACCTTCGCTGTCTGGGGCCTGGCCTTCAAGCCCAACACCGACGACATGCGCCAGGCGCCCAGCCGCACCGTCCTGTGCGCCCTGCTCGAGCGCGGCGCGCGGATCGTCGCGCACGATCCGGTCGCGATGCCCGAGGCGCGCCGGGCCCTGGCCGAAGACCTTGCCGGCCGGCCCGGCCTGCTCGACCTTGTCCGGTATGCCGGCACGCCGATGGAGGCGACGATGGCCGCGGACGCGCTGATCGTCCTCACGGAGTGGCAGGCATTCAAGAGTCCCAACTTCACGGCGCTGAAAGCGGCGCTGAAGTCCCCCATCATCTTCGACGGCCGCAACATCTACCAGCCCGCGTTGCGCGAGCAAGGCTTCGAATACCACGCGATCGGCCGCTGACATGCGCATCTACAACCCCCAGAAGCGAATCCTCGTCACCGGCGGCGCCGGCTTCCTGGGGTCGCACCTGGTCGACCGGCTCCTCGCCGAAGGCAACGAGGTGGTGTGCGCGGACAACCTCTTCACCGGCAACAAGCGCAACATCGCGCACCTGCACGGCAACCCCGCCTTCGAGTTCATCAGGCATGACGTCACCTTCCCGCTGTACCTCGAAGTGGACCAGATCTACAACCTGGCGTGCCCGGCGAGCCCCATTCATTACCAGCACGACCCGGTCCAGACCACCAAGACCAGCGTGCACGGCGCCATCAACATGCTGGGGCTGGCCAAGCGCTTGCGCTGCCGCATCTTCCAGGCCTCCACCAGCGAGGTCTATGGCGACCCCTCGGTCCACCCGCAGCGCGAGGACTACTGGGGCAATGTCAACCCGATCGGCATCCGCTCGTGCTACGACGAGGGCAAGCGCTGCGCCGAGACGCTGTTCTTCGACTACCACCGGCAGCACAAGCTGGACATCAAGGTAGCGCGCATCTTCAACACGTATGGCCCGCGCATGCACCCCAACGACGGCCGCGTCGTGTCCAACTTCATCGTGCAGGCGCTGAAGAACGAGCCGATCACGATCTACGGCGACGGCAACCAGAGCCGCTCGTTCTGCTACGTGGACGACCTGATCGACGGCTTCCTGAAGCTGATGGCCTCGCCCGCCGACCTGCCGGGTCCCGTGAACCTGGGCAACCCGAACGAATTCACCATCCGCGAACTGGCCACGAAAGTCATCGAGCTCACGGGCTCGCGCTCGACCCTTGTTTCCCAGCCCCTGCCCAGCGACGACCCGCTGCAGCGCCAGCCCGACATCGCGCTGGCGCGCGAGCGCCTGGGCTGGACACCCCAGGTACAGCTCGACGAGGGACTGAAAAAGACCATCGCCTACTTCGACGAGTTGCTGAAGGCCGATTGATCATGTGCGGTGTGGCCGGTGTGTATGCGTACTCGAACTCCGCGGCCCCCGTGGACCGCGAGGAGCTGCGCGCCGTGCGCGACCACATGGCCGCGCGCGGGCCGGACGGCGCGGGCGAATGGTTCTCGGCCGACGGCCGCGCCGGGCTGGCCCACCGCCGCCTGTCCATCATCGACCTCACCGAACGGGGCGCGCAGCCCATGACCAGCGCCGACGGGTGCCTGGTCATCAGTTTCAACGGCGAGATCTACAACTACCGCGAATTGCGGCGGGAGTTGCAGGCGCGCGGCCGGCGCTTTACCACCGAGTCCGACACCGAAGTGCTGCTGCAGCTCTACGAAGAGCACGGCACGGCCATGCTGGACAAGCTGCGCGGCATGTTCGCATTCGCGCTGTGGGACGGGCGCCGGCGCGCGATGCTGCTGGCGCGCGACCCCTTCGGCATCAAGCCGCTGTATTACGCCGACGACGGCAACACCTTGCGGGTGGCCTCGCAGGTGAAGGCGCTGCTGCGAGCGCCGGTCGACACCCGCCCCGAACCGGCCGGCCATGCCGGCTTTTTTCTCTGGGGCAGCGTCCCCGGCCCGTGGACCTTGTACCGCGGGATCCGCAGCGTGCCCCCGGGACATTCGATGTGGATCGGCGAGCACGGCGCGCAGGCGGCCCAACCGCATTGCCTCATCACGGACATCCTTGCGCAGGCGGCGGCCGAGCCCGCCGCAGGCACCGAGGAAGACGCCCTCGAACATCTCACGGCCGCCCTGCGGGGCAGTGTGAAGGCGCACCTGGTCTCGGACGTGCCGGTGGGCGTGTTTCTCTCCGCCGGGCTGGATTCGGCGATGCTGGCCTCGCTCACGGCAGGCACGGGCGCGCAGCTGCGCACGCTGACCCTCGGCTTTGCGGAGTATGCGGGCACCGCCAACGATGAAACGCCCGCGGCAGAGGCCCTCGCCCGCAGGTTGCGCGCGCAGCACACCACCGTCACGGTGCGGCGATCCGACTTCGAAGCCGAGCGCGACAAGCTCCTGGCTGCCATGGACCAACCTTCGATCGACGGCGTGAACACCTGGTTCGTGGCGCGCGCGGCGGCATCGCAAGGCATCAAGGTGGCCCTGTCGGGGTTGGGCGGCGACGAGTTGTTCGGCTCCTACCCGAGTTTTCGCGAGGTGCCGATGCTCGCGCGGCTGGCCGGCCTGCCGTCGCGCCTGCCGGGCCTGGGCGTCACCGTGCGGCGCCTCTCCGAGCCGCTCGTGCGCCGCATGACGTCGCCCAAGTACGCCGGCCTGCTCGAATACGGCGGCACCCTGGGCGGCGCCTACCTGCTTCGGCGCGGCCTGCACATGCCGTGGGAACTGCCACGCCTGATGGACCCGGAGATGGCGCGCGAAGGATGGCGCGATCTTCAAACCCTGGCCCGGCTGGAAGAGCCTTCCGTGCGCATCGCCGGGAAGGCTCGCGATCGTCTGGCGGTGAGTGCGCTGGAGATGAGCTGGTACATGCGCAACCAATTGCTGGTCGACGCCGACTGGGCCGGCATGGCGCATTCCATGGAAATCCGCGTTCCGCTGGTGGACGTCGCACTGCTGAAGGCGGCCGCTCCCTGGATCGCCGGACACGCCACCGTCTCCAAGCAGAAGGTGGCGCGAGCTGCCGCCCCGGACCTGCCCGCGCAACTGCTGCGCAGGCCCAAGTCCGGGTTCCAGGTACCGGTGCGCGATTGGCTGGGTGCGCCTTCCACATCGACGCGCGGACTGCGCGGTTGGGCCCGGTATGTCCATGATCGGCATGCGGCGTTGCGGGGCGACACCGACGCCCCCTCCGGCCCGAAGGCGCCGCGCGTGCTCGTCTCCACGATCGCGCCGGGCCGTGGCGGGGTCAGCGCGATGACGAGCTTCGTCGTGGACACGCTGGCTGCCTGCGGGATGGAACCCGTGATCGCGTATTACGCCCCCTACAGCCTCATGCCCGAGCTGTCCGTTCCGTCCTTCCGGCTGCTCCAGCGCCGCGCCGGCTACCGGCAAGGATTGGCGTACGGGTCCTGCGAGGCTCATGCCATCGGGGCCTGGCTGCCGGAGCTGGAGTTCACCCACTACGCGGCCACGAGGCACTGGCGGGAGCTGATGGACAGCTGCGATGCCTTCGTCGTGGCATCGGGCAATGTGCTGGCGGCCAGCCCGTATTGCCAGACCGGCCGGCCCTACCTGGCCTGGGTGGCGACAGACTGGGAAGGCGACCGTCACGACCGGGTCAAGCATTTCCCGCTGGTGCGCCGCCTGCTGGACGCCTGCGTGAACGGGCCCATCATCCGCCGGCTGGAAAAAAAGCTCCTGGCCGGCGGCCACGTCCTGTCGTTGAGCGATTACACGGCCCGAACGCTGGCCACGCTCGCCGGCCCCGGCTTCAGGAAAGTCATCCTGCCCGTTCCCATCGACACCGCCCTGTTCGCGCCAAAGGCCGGAGCGCGCGTCCCGGGCCGCGTCGGATTTGCCGGCCGCTTCAGGGACCCGCGCAAGAACATCGCATTGCTGCTTCAAACAGTCGCATACTTGCGCCGGAGGGGGCACGACGTCACGGCGGTCCTGCTGGGCGACTCCACCGTTCCGGCGTTCGATCGCCAGCTTGCCGCGCTCGCCCTCGATGGCCACGTCAGCGTGCGGGCCTATCTGTCTCGCGAAGAGATGCGCGATTGCCTGCAGACCCTGGACGTCTTCATCCTGCCATCGCACCAGGAGGGCCTTTGCATCGCCGCCCTGGAGGCGATGGCTTGCGGCGTGCCGGTCGTGTCCACGCATTGCGGCGGCCCCGAGGAATTCGTCGTCCCGGACGTGACGGGTTACCTGGTCGAGGCGCGACCGCAAGAGATGGCGCGGGCCGTCGCCGCCATCATCAGCGAGCCCGGCTTGCGTTCACGCTTGTCCACGGCCGCGCGCCAGCTTGTGGAGCAACGCTACGCAAAGGCCCCGGTCGAAGCCGCCTTTGCCGAGGCGTTGAAAGCATGCTTCCAGGAACTGGGTGGCGAGCGCATGGTCGCCACCATGAAATCATCCGTGATGGACGGCAAGAGCCCCCATGCGCCAGGGGTGGCCTAGACATGTCGATGTTTGAGAACAAGCCGGCGTTCAATCCCGCAGTCAACTCCAAGGTGCCGCTGAAGCGCACACCCGCTGCGTTGGCGCTTCGGCTCGCGTGTCTGGTCTGCGGCATGCTGTTTTCGCGCAATCCGCAAGACCTGGCCCTGTGGACCCGATCGATGTGGTCGCGTCGACAACTTCTGCGCTACGCCCAGCCCTGGTTTACGTTCGATGCGACCCGGGCCATTCGCCGGCGACTTCCGAGCAGCGCACGAGTCTATGAATTTGGCGCCGGAAATTCCACGATCTACTGGGCGCGAAACGCGATGTCCGTGTGCTCGGTGGAAAGCAATCCGCAATGGGTCCGGCTGTTGACCGCCAAATTGGCGGCCCTCGCGCTTCACAATGTGCAATTGGTTGCCGCTGCCGACCAGGCTGGATATGTCGAATCCATCCGCGCGTGGCCACGCGACTACTTCGACCTTATCGTCGTCGATGGCGACTTCCGACGGGAATGTGTTCTGGAGTCGATCGGGCATCTCAAGCCAGGAGGCATGCTGGTCGTCGACAACACCGACTGGCACTGGTTTCGCTCCGAACCACTGGCGGGAATCCCCCCGGCGTGGGTGCGGCTCGCCTACCCTGGCTACGCGCCGCTCATTGGCCACAGGAGCGAAACGACGTTGTTCGTACGGCCCGACCACTGATCCCTCCACAGGACACTACCAAATTGCGCGACGCCTATTTTGATCATCAGCATGTGACCGTCATTGAGCCGGCGAGCGGATGGCGCATGCTGGACTGGCGGGAGTTGTGGGCCTACAGGGAATTGCTGTGGGTCCTGACCGCGCGCGACATCAAGGTGCGCTACAAGCAAACCGTCCTGGGCGCAGGCTGGGCGATCCTGCGACCGTTCCTGACCATGGTCATCTTCAGTGTGGTCTTCGGGCAGCTCGCGAAGATGCCTTCGGACGGCTACCCGTACCCGGTATTCGTGTATGCGGCGCTCCTGCCATGGACTTTCTTTTCGAACGCCATCAACGCGTCGGCCCAGTCCCTGGTCGGCTCCGCGCACCTGGTCAGCAAGGTCTACTTTCCGCGGCTGATCATCCCGCTGGCCTCGGCGGGCGCGGGCCTGCTCGACCTGATCATCTCCACGGGCATCCTGCTGCTGATGATGCTCTGGTACGGCGTCGGCTGGTCCTGGAACCTGGCGGCGGCGCCGCTGCTGCTCATGGCGGTCGTGTTCGCCGCATTAGGTGTCGGCACCCTGCTTTCAGCTCTCACCGTCGCCTATCGCGACTTCACCCACATCAACCCTTTCCTGGTGCAAGTGTGGATGTACGTGACGCCTGTCATATTTCCGGTTTCGCTGGTGCCGGAGCGCTGGCAATGGGTTCTCTACCTCAATCCAATGACCGGCCTGGTGGAGGGTTTCCGTTCGGCATTCCTGGGAAAGCCATTCGATGTCGTTGGGCTGGGGGTTTCGTTCCTGGTCGCGGCCGCCCTGTTCGTGACCGGCATCACGTATTTCGAGAAGGTCGAGCGGCGCTTTGCCGACATCATCTGAATCATGCAAAACGACAGCAGCGTGAACCGGACCCTGATCCAAAATCCCGGCAAGGACGTCTTGTGAGCCCGTACGCGGTCCGGGTCGAAGGCTTGCACAAGGAATATGCCGTCCAGGGCGATCAGGCCGGCACTCTCTACGACTTGCTGGGCGGTTTGCTTGGCGCAGCAAGGCAACGCGGCCGCGCCGCACACGCAGCCACTCGCTTCCAGGCGCTTCAAGGCGTGGGTTTCGAACTCAAGGCCGGCGAAGTGGCGGGTGTCATTGGCCGCAATGGGGCGGGCAAAAGCACCTTGCTCAAGATCCTGAGTCGCATCACGGCTCCAACGCGGGGGCGGATCGAGGTCCGCGGGCGGCTGGCCAGCCTCCTCGAAGTGGGCACCGGTTTCCACCCCGAACTGAGCGGCCGGGAGAACATATTCCTGAACGGCGCCATCTTGGGCATGAAGCGTGCCGAAGTGACTCGGAAGTTCGACGAGATCGTCGATTTCGCGGAAGTCGACAAGTTCGTGGATACACCCGTGAAGCGCTATTCCAGTGGAATGTATGTTCGCCTCGCATTCGCCGTGGCCGCGCACCTGGAGACCGACGTGCTGCTCGTGGACGAGGTGCTCGCTGTCGGGGATGCCTCCTTCCAGCGCAAGTCCCTCGGGAAGATGAGCGACGTGGCCAGGGGCGGCAGAACCGTGCTGTTCGTCAGTCACAACCTGGCCGCGATCAGGAATCTGTGCTCCCGCGCCCTGCTGTTCGAGGGTGGCCGCCTCGCCTTCGACGGAGCGGTGGAGGGCGCGCTCGGCCGCTACGAGAGATCGTTCGGCACCGCCGTGGGATGGGCCAGTGATGCGCGGTTCGACGGGCCTCTGGCGCCATCGATCCGGTTCGACCAATTCCTGTGCATTCAGGACGCAGAGCCTGCGGCGATCCACGATCCTATGCGCGCGCTTCGGATGGAGATCCGCGGGACCGCCCTGCGCGACATTCCCGTGCTGGACCTCAAAGTCAGCTTGTTCCGCGATGGACTGCATGTCACGTCATGCCATGACACCGACGGGGACGTTCCGCTGCGCCAGGGACCCTTTGTCTCGACGTTCGATTTTCCCGCCGGCACGTTCAAGCCCGGTCGATACAGCATCGGAATCGGCGCGACCGCCTCGGCAGGATCGTGGCTGTGGGGACCGGATGTCGCCGCCCTGGATTTCTCCGACAACACCGGTGGCCGCCCGCTCGACCGTAATGCAGGCATGCTCTCCATCCCCTACAAGGCGCGTCGCTTGCAGGACGATGCACCCGCCGCGGCTGAAACGTCCAGGGTCTCTACGGAGGGCGGAGGTCCGCCATGAGAACCCCAGGACTTAGCGCTTTCGTGCGCTGCAAGAACGAGGAGGAATACATCGTCGCGAGCCTGATGTCGTCGTATCGCGTGTTCGACGAGCTCGTCGTCGTCCTCAACTGCAGCACCGACCGGACGCGGGAGCTGGTGCAGGAATTGATGCCCTCCCATCCCAAGATCCGTTTGCTCGACTATCCGTACGAGTGCGCGCCGATCGGCGCCGGGTATCTGGATGGCGTACGCGCGGCGCCCGATGCCAGCCTGTCGCGCTACTACAACTGGTGCCTGGAGCAGACGTCGTTCAGCCATGTCTGCAAATGGGACGGCGACATGATCGCCACACCGGCCTTTGAACAAGTGCGCGGGCTCCTTGCTGCCACGGATGTGATCCACTTCGATGGAATGGACGTCCTCGGCCAGCACACGACGGATCTGGAGCCGCGCATCTTCAGGTTCGACCCCGCGCGTGCGCGGTATGTCGATTGGGACCTGTACGAAGTGCTGGAACACGACTACAGCAAGACGTTGGTTGTCGACGTCAAGTGCTACCTCCACATGAAACTGGTCAAGAAGGAATGGCGGGATCGGCCCTGGACTTCGCCTAACCTCCAGGCAACCAGATCAGTACCGCAGACCGGCCGGCCGCCGCCGCCATCCGTCCTGGACGTCAAGGCTTGGCTGCGCCGCGCTGCGCAGGCGCTGCGGCGGCTCAAGACAGACGAAGCTGACGGCGACAAGCGAGGATCGGCATGAGAGTACTCATCACGGGTGGCGCGGGTTTCGTCGGCAGCGCGTTGGCCCGGCATTTCCGGCGCCAGTCGCCCCAGAACGCCGTCGTGGTGCTCGACAACTTGCGCCGGCGCGGTTCCGAGCGCAACCAGGCCGAGCTGGTCGCGCAGGGCGTCACGTTCTCACACGGCGACGTGCGCAATCCGGCCGATCTTGACGCGCTGGAAGGCAACTTCGATGTTCTGATCGAGGCCTCGGCAGAGCCCAGCGTGCAGGCCGGCATCGGAGGCTCGCCGCGCTACGTCCTTGACACCAATCTGCTGGGCGCGATGAACTGCCTGGAGTTCGCGCGCAACCGCTGCGGCGGCCTGGTGTTCCTGTCCAGCTCGCGCGTCTACTCCATCGCGCCCCTTGCGCAGCTGCCGCTCGAAGCCCTGCCGACCCGTCTCGATATCAACAAGGATGCCGCCATCAACGGGGCCAGCGTGGACGGCATCGCGGAACACTTCGCCACCGACACCCAGCGGTCCTACTACGGCGCTTCGAAACTGGCGGCCGAACTGCTCTGCCAGGAATACGCCGCGCACGCCGGCCTGTCCATCGCGATCAACCGCTGCGGCGTGATCGCGGGTCCGGGCCAATTCGGCAAGACCGATCAGGGGGTCTTCACGCTGTGGGTCGCGCGCCATCATTTCGGCCGCCCGCTGAAGTACACGGGGTTCGGCGGCAAGGGGCTGCAGGTTCGCGATCTCCTCCATCCCGACGACCTGTGCGAGCTGGTCAGTTTGCAGGTGCAATCGTGGGACAAGGCGTCGGGGCAGACATTCAATGTCGGAGGCGGGCGCACCGGCTCGGTGTCGCTGCAGGAGTTCACCTCCCTGTGCCGCGCCGCCACCGGCCGCGAAGCCCCAGTCACCGAAGACCCGGCGACGAACGCCGTGGACATCCCCTGGTACATCAGCGACCACGCCAAGATTACCCGCCTGCTCGGCTGGTCGCCCCGGCGCGGGCCCGCGCAGATTGTCCAGGACATCGCCGCATGGGTCCGCGCCAACGAGGAGGGCCTGTCCGGCCTGATCGTATGAACTTCGGGCAGCAAACCAGAGGGAGCAGGAATTGAGCGTAGTCATCGTCACCGGTTCGTCCGGCCTGATCGGCAGCGAAACGGCCAGGTTCTTCCACCAGCAGGGCTTCGACGTCGTCGGCATCGACAACAACATGCGCGCCTACTTCTTCGGCCAGGAAGCCTCCACCGAATGGAATACAGGGCAGCTCCAGGCCTCGCTGCCGCGCTTTCGACATTGCGCGGTCGATGTGCGTGATACCGCCGCGGTCGAATCCTTGTTCAAGGAATATGGGACAGCGGTCTCGCTGGTTGTGCATTGCGCCGCGCAGCCGAGCCATGACTGGGCCGCACGCGAGCCCATGACGGACTTCTCGGTCAACGCCGTTGGCACGCTGGTGCTGCTGGAGGCCACCCGCAAATTCGCGCCCGAAGCGGTCTTCATCCTCACGTCCACCAACAAGGTGTACGGCGACACTCCCAATGCACTGCCGCTGGTGGAGATGTCCCGGCGCTGGGAGCTGGACCCGGCACATCCCTGGGGTGAACACGGCATCGATGAATCGATGAGCATCGACCAGACCAAGCACAGCATCTTCGGTGCCAGCAAGGTCGCCGCCGACGTGATGGTCCAGGAGTACGGGCAGTATTTCGGCATGCGCACCGGCGTCTTCCGCGGCGGCTGCCTGACGGGCCCCTCGCACTCCGGCGCGCAGCTGCATGGCTTCCTCGCCTACCTGGTGCGCTGCGCCGTAACGCGCAAGCCCTACACGATCTTCGGCTACAAGGGCAAACAGGTCCGGGACAACATCCATTCCAACGACCTGGTGCAATGCTTCTGGCACTTCTACCGCAGCCCCAAGCCGGCCGCGGTCTACAACATCGGCGGTTCGCGCTACAGCAACTGCTCGATGCTCGAGGCCATCGACCTTATTGCCGAGCTGGGCGGCGGCGAGGTCGCGTACACCCTGTCCGACGCGGCCCGCTCCGGTGACCACATCTGGTGGATCAGCGACGTGCGCAAGTTCCAGCGCGACTTCCCGCAGTGGTCGTACAGCCACGATCTGCGCGCCACGCTCCTCGAGATGATTGGCGCCGCCAAAGAGCGCTACGCAACGTGCTGAAATGAAAAGCGATCTTTTCGTCGGCGTCACCACCTGGAACAGCGAGCTGTTCCTGTCGCATTGCCTTCGCTCCATCCGCGACACGACCCAGGGCCAGCGCGTGCGCATTGGCATCGTCGACAACATGTCCGCCGACCGCACGCTCGAGATCGCGTCGGAATTCGGCGTTCCGGTGCACCAGGAGCGCTGCAGCCAGGCAATCGCGCTGAACCGCTTGCTGTCGATGTCCGACGCGCCCCATACGCTCCTCGTCCACTCGGACGTCGTCCTGCTGTCGCCGGACTGGTACCCCACCTGCAGCCGGCATCTCACAGGTAACGTGGCCTTGGTTTCGCCCGAAGACATCGGCTGCGGACCCCTGACGCGGCCCTATGGCGCGGGGATGCCCGAGAGCTGCTTCATGCTGTTCGACACGGAGAAGGCGCGGCGATGCCGCACCGTAGGTTGGGTCCGCCGCCGGGGCATTCCCTGGCCGCGACTGCACCTGGACCTGGACGATTACTACGTGACGCACGACTTGCCGGCAACACTGTCTCGCCGCGGCTACAAGTGGCAACCGATGCGCGTGCACGCCTCGCCCGGCGAGCCGAACGCCGCATATCGCCCTCCCTTCACGCCCGAGTACTGGTCGGAGGAATTGGGACGGCTGCGTTACGGCATGGGCAATTTCTACAGCCTCGGTGGACAGGTCACCCACTATCACAACTGGTTTGACCGTGTTCCCAAGGATGTCCCCCTCGATTCGCGCGAAACCACCGAAGGCGGCGGCAAAGGGCTGCCCCTGGCGTTTCTGAGCCTTGGCACCCGTCGCTTCCTGGAAGACCTGGAGCACGGCACCGTGGCGATGCCTTCTCCATCCGAACCACATCGGGAGCCCCGGGTCACGCCGCGACATCAACCCGACCTGGCGCGCCCCTTTGCCGCCTGAGGCACGCCATCGAGCCATCGTCCATGAACCGCATCCTGCTCTATTCCCCCGACGTGATCGGCCACCCGCGCGTGTATTGCCGCGTGATCGCGGATGCGCTGGCGAGCCAGCCTTGCGAACTCGTGGTGGCGCTCGGCTTCACCGACGAAGTGACGCTCGACGATTCACCCGACATTCGGCCGCTGGCCTCGCGCGCCGGGGTACGCCTGGTGGAAACGCGCACGTTTTCCCGCACAGGCCAATCCCATCTGACAGCCGAGGAACTGGTCGCGCTCCAGGCGCACTTCGGCGTGGATACGACCCTCTTCATCGAAGCCGACAAATTCAACGCGCAGTTCAGGCGCATCGCGAGCAACGAAGCGCCGCGTCTGCGCGGCCGCACCCTGGGCATCTTTGCCAATACTGCCGAGTGGCACCCGGGCGAGGACTCCTTCACCGGCGAGCGCCGTCGCTTGCTGGCGCCTACATTGCGAACCACCCTGGGCAACATCAAGCGCGCGCTGTTCGACAGGAAGCAGACACTGCCCTACTTCTACGAGGAGATCGTCATCGGCGCGCGCGTGCTGGATGAAATCCTCGTGAAGGACGAGCGGCTGAGCGAGTGGCGCGGCGCGCCCGTGCGGTGGATGCCTGAGATCTCGCGGCCGGTACCGGGCCCGGAGACGACCGAGGAAGTTGCCGAGTACGATCTGAAGAAGCGGGAGCTCGACGCCTTCCTCGATGCCAACACAGGCCGCGAGCCGGTCCTGTACTTCGGCGACGCCGCTTACTACAAAGGCTACGACCTGTTCCTGGAATTCGTCGCGAGCACGCCCTCGGCTTGCGCGATCCACCCAGGGCGCAGCTACGACGACCGGCAGCGATCCTACTTCCGGGGCGACGTCGAAGCGCTGCGCAAGCAACTCACGGCGGAAGGCCGTTTGTACGAGACCAACGGCTATGTCCACTCCCAACGCCTCAAGGAGCTTTACTTCCGTTCAATCCGGCTCTACCTCACCACTCATCGGCTCGCGCTTTCCAGTTCCACGGTGATCCAGGCGCTGGAGCAGGGCAAGCCTGTGCTGGTCCCCGACCGCGGCGTGTTGGGGCATCGAGTCAGCACCAACGGTTTGGGGGCTGTCTATCGCTACGAGGACATAGGCGACCTCCGGCACCAGGCCGAGTCACTTTGGCAAAGCGACCTCTCCAGATTCAGGCAGCCAGCGCTGGCGTTCTGGGAACGTTTTTCCGACCCGGCCATTCGGTACTTCTTCGTGCAAAGACTGGTCGCCACACCATGAAGCCGAGTCCCAACCCATGATCAGCCCCCTCGGGACACACCTGTCGCGGGCGCTTCGAGCGATCCGGTACCTACCGCTGCATCGCAAGTATCGCGACTTCACCATGGCGCCCTCGCATTACTTCTGGCGCAATCTCCTGGTCGCCAACGAACACAGGCATGTGAAGGGCTGTGTCATCGAATGCGGTGTGTGGCGCGGTGGTATGTCCGCGGGCATCGCTGAGGTACTCGGGCCCGACCGGAAATACTTCCTGTTCGACAGTTTTGAAGGGCTTCCGACCGCCACTGCCGAGGACGGCGAATATGCCAAAGCTTGGCAAGAGGACACTGAAAGCCCGACCTACTTCGACAACTGCAGGGCACCGATCGAGTTCGCCGAGCGTGCCATGAAGTTGTCCGGCGCGCGGGACTACCAGCTCGTGAGAGGATGGTTCGACCAAACCCTCCCGGGGTTTTCGCCGCCCAGCCCCATTGCCATATTGCGTCTGGACGGCGACTGGTACGAATCGACGCTGGTCGTCCTCGAGGCGCTGTTCAAGCACCTTGCGCCTGGGGGAATCGTAATCGTGGACGATTACTACGCGTGGGATGGCTGCAGCCGCGCGGTGCACGACTTCCTCTCGCGCCATCATTTGACGGCCCGAATTACGCAGCGGCATGGCATATGCGTGCTGGAGCCGCGGCCTTGATGCGAAAGACCATGCGAATGGCTCCGTCCCTCTGGCAATTCGCCCACGCGTGCCGCAACCGGCCCCGGCTCCGCTTCGTCAATGCCGCGGTCGACCGTTCGAGCGGCACGCGTGAGCTCTTTCAAGTGCGCAGTGGCGCCACGGGGTTGCCCGCATGGACGGAGCAGCTCGCGAGCTTCAACCGGGATCACCTCGCCAAGCATGAAGACAAGGCGCCCGGTCTCTCGCAACACATCGCCAGCACGATGGTCAAAACCCTCTCATGCCCGGACTTGCGGACCCAGTTCCAGCTCCCGTCGATGGACGTGCTGCAAATCAACGCCGAAGGCGCTGAGGCCCTGCCGCTTGGCTGGTTTCCGTTTGACAATGTGCCGCCGGGGGTTGTGCACTATGAGATAGCCCACATGTCGACCGACAAAACCGGTGCGACCCGGGCACGGCTCAAGAAACACGGTTATCGCCTTTACCCCACCGAATCGCCCATGGACGAAATGGCAATCTTGTGCTGACGCGATGTCCAACACCCGTCAACTGATTGGCGTCCTCCTGAAGGACATGCCCCTCTACCTGCCCGCCCTCGTGCGCGGCGGCAATGCCCATCTGGCTATTCGCAATCGCGCGGAGCGGCTCGAGCCCGCGGCCGATGCCAGCGGGTTTCGGTGCGACTGGCAATGGACCAGCGATTTGCATGCCCCCAAGGTAATCCCCGCGCTGGGCAGGCGCCTGATGCAGCGTGCGATCGCCACGCATCCGATCGCGCACGCGAACACTCCGGGGCCGCACCGCGAGCCGTCCCCCCAGATCAGCTTCCTGATCGGCCATCGCGGCATCGAGCGACTGCCTCACTTGACGGCGACGCTCCGCAGCATTGCGGCGCAGGAAGGCGTGCGCGTCGAATGCATCGTCGCCGAGCAGGATGCGCAGGCGCAACTGCGCGACCGGCTCCCCAGCTGGGTCACGCTCCTCCATACCCCGCCCCCGGCGGCCAACATGCCGTACTGCCGGTCCTGGGCCTTCAACATCGCGGCGCAGCACGCACGCGCCCCGGTGTTGGTGCTGCATGACAACGACATGCTGGTCTGCGCCGACTACGCCGCGCAAATCCTGCATCGCGTCAGCCAGGGCTACGACGTCGTCAACCTCAAGCGGTTCATCTTCTATTTGAGCGAGTCCCACACGGACGGCGTGTTTCGCGGCCGCGCCGGGCTTCTGGACGCCGCACCTCACGTCATCGTCCAGAACCTGGAGGCCGGCGGCAGCGTAGCCATCACGCGGGCGGGGTTCGATGCGATCGGGGGAATGGACGAATCCTTCGTCGGCTGGGGCGGCGAAGACAATGAGTTCTGGGAGCGCGCCCGGACCCTGCGGGCATGGACCTGGGGCTGCTTGCCTCTCATCCACCTCTGGCACGCGCCCCAGGCCGGCAGGCACGATGCGCATTGCGAGACCGCCAAGCACTATCGCGCACTCGCGCAGATCGACCCGTCGGAGCGAATCCGTCAGCTCAAGTCAGTGAGTCGCGGGAGCGCGCACGGGCCGGTGAATTGGCCACCCATTCCGCAAGGGAGCACACGTTGAGCGCCGCCATCGCCGCGTCGCCGGCCACGAACGACAGGATCGCGGCACCCGGCCATTGGTTCTTGGGCGCTTTGCGCTGCCCGGACTGCGCCGACGCGTTGCACTGCGACGAAGGCGGCTATCGCTGTGTCCACTGCGCGTTCACCGCGCCGGCAGGCAAGGACTTGCGTCCGCAAAAGCCCTCGACCGCCGCAATGTCCTTCAGTCGTCTGGGGCCGGGCCATCTGGATGCGGGATTGAGCGGCATCGACCTTTCCGCCCCGCAGCACCGCTTCGATGGCCCGCCCGCCCGGAGAGATTCGCGTGAGCTGATGTCCGAAATCGCCGCGCGGCTGGCTGGTGGCGGCGCCGCTCTCGACCTGGGCTGCGGCCCACGAGACCAGGCCCCGCCGCTGGAACAACTCGGATTCCGCTATGTGGGGATGGATTACATGAACCCGGCCGCGGACATCCTGGGCGACGCTCACGCCCTGCCTTTCGCCGACGATAGCTTCGACTGCGTGCTGTCCTATGCGGTGCTGGAACACCTGCACAACCCGTTCGTCGCCCTGGCGGAGATCGCCCGGGTGCTGCGTCCGGGCGGATGGTTCGTCGGAACCGTATCGCAAGGCGAACCGTTCCACAGTTCCTATTTCCACCACACGCCGTGGGGCCTGTTGTCGGTGGTTCAAAGCAATCCGCAGCTGAGCCTGCGCAGGCTCTGGCCCGGCCCGGGCACGCTGGACTCGCTGGCGTCGATGGGGAGGTACCCAAAGCCGGTCAGGCTCATGCTGGCCGGCGTCGCGCTTCTCAACGCGCGCCTGCCCTGGCTGGCCCCGCGAAAAATGAAATGGCCCGCCCGCGATCGACGCATCGATCAGCTGTATAGCGCCGGCAGCCTGTGCTTTTCGATCCAGAAAACCAGCGAGGCGCCGAACGGTGCGCCCGCCTGATGTGCGCGATCGCCGGCTGGCAAACCGCGGGCGCCAACGCTTGGGCGCCGGGAGTGCTCGCGCACATGACCCAGCTCATGCGCCACCGCGGCCCCGACGACAGCGGTGAATTTCACGACGACGCTGCCTGCGTCGCTCTCGGGCACCGCCGCCTTTCGATCATCGACTTGGGCCAGGACAGCCACCAGCCCATGATCGACGACACCAGCGGCGTGGTGTTGGCCTACAACGGCGAGCTGTACAACTTCCGCGCGTTGCGCGACGAACTGCGCGCGCTGGGCCACGTGTTCCGGTCCAGCGGCGATACCGAGGTGGTGCTGCGCAGCTATCTCGAATGGGGCACCGATTGCTTCCGGCGGCTGGCTGGCATGTTCGCGCTGGCGCTGTGGGACCCGCGGTCCCGCACCCTGCAAGTGGCGCGTGACGCCATGGGCATGAAGCCGCTCTATTACCTGCCGGGACGGGACGGGGTGGTGTTTGCCTCGGAGTTGAAAGCCTTCCGCGTGCTCCCAGGCTTCACGGCGCAGACGGACCCGGCGGCGTTGCAGCAATACCTTGAATTTGGCTACGTGTTCGACGAATACCGAACGATGCTGCAGGGCGTGCGCAAACTGGCGCCAGGACACCGCATGGAAGTGCGTGGCGGCCGGGTCGCCGTGGAGACGGCATGGTTCACGCCGCCGGCGCCGGATGCCACAGACTCCCGGGGCGAAGCCGAAAGAGTCGAGGAGCTTGGCGCCCTTCTTGACAAGGTCACCGAAGAGCACCTGATCGCCGATGTTCCGCTCGGCCTCCTGCTGTCGGGCGGCCTGGACTCCAGCGTGGTCGCAGCGCTCGCGGCGCGCCAGGGCCCGTTGCAGACCATCAGCATGGGCTTCGGGGGCTCGACAGTTGACGAACGTCCGCAGGCGCGGCAGGTCAGCGACTTCATTGGCTCCAGACACACCGAGGTTCTGATCCAGCCTGCCGAGGTGAGGACGGAAATCCAGCAGGGCGCCTGGGTGTTCGACGACCTGTTTGCCGATTGGGGAACCATCACCACCCGGCTGCTGTACCGCCGCTGCCGCGAAAACGGCCTGAAGGTGGTGCTGGTCGGCGAGGGCGCGGACGAGCTCTTCGGCGGCTACGACGTCTTCGCCACGCCGCACCGGCTGGGCCTTTGGCAGCAGTTCCGCATGTACCAGAAGTACGCGGGCCGCCGCCATGGCCGCCTGTTCGGCGACTTTCGCGCGATCATGCGCGAGTATCTCGACGCGGGCCAGGGGGACCCGTTCCATGCCGTTCGCCTCTTCGAATCGCGCCGGCAATTGCCCAACCAATACGTGATGAAGGTGGATAAGGCCAGCATGGCCGAAAGCGTTGAAGCGCGCGCCCCGTTCCTGGACCGGCGCATCGCGGAACTGGCCTACCGCACCCCGCGCGAGTGGCTGTTGCGCGGTGGAGAGAACAAGTACCTGCTGCGCGCCGTGGTCCGTCATCGCCAACTGCTGCCGGCACAGACCAGCGGCCGCATCAAGTTCGGCGCGCCTCTGGCGGCAAGCTGGATGGACGACGACGCGGGTTTTCGCGACTTCGCCCGCGGCCGATTGCTGGACCCTGCGAGCCAGACCCGCCGCCTGGGCCTGGGCAAGGCAATGGCCGCGTACTACGAGCAAGGCCGCAGCGGCTACGCCTTCCCGGCTGCGCTGTCGGTCTTCCGCAACTTGGCCTGGCGGCTGTTGCTGCTCGAGCTGTGGTCGCAGCACTATCTTTCCCGGGAGCCCGCGTGACCCCCGCCTTGTCAGCACCCTCATCCCCGTCCCCAACGGCGCGCAGCGGCTGCGCGCTGGATCGCCGCCCATGATCGACGGCCTGGTCAGCACCATCGTGCCGGTCTACAACCGCCCTCGGCAGTTGCGCGAGGCCGTGGAAAGCGCCTTGCGCCAGGACTATCGGCCGATCGAGATCGTGATCGTCGACGACGGCTCGACCGATGAGACACCCGATGTCGCGCAGGCGCTGGCGCATGCGTATCCGAATGTCGTCCGTGTGACGCGGCAGGCCAACGCCGGCCCGGGCGCGGCCCGTGAAACGGGGCGCAAGCTCACCCGAGGCGAATTCATCCAGTACCTGGACAGCGACGACCTTTTGCTGCCCGGAAAATTCAGCGCGCAGGTGGCCGCGTTGCGCGCCGACCCCGCAGCCGATGTCGCCTATGGAATCACCCATATGCGCGACGCGGATGGCGCTCTCGGCCAAGCACCCCACAAGCGCACGGGCGAGCGCATCGCGACGATGTTCCCGGCGTTCCTCATGAGCCGCTGGTGGGAAACCGCGACACCCCTGTACCGCCGCACGGTCACTGACGCGGCCGGTCCCTGGACCGCCCTGAGCCTCGAGGAGGATTGGGAGTACGACTGTCGCGTGGCTTCGCTCGGCGGGCGCCTGGTTTGGGTGCCCTTGCCTGTCAGTGAGCATCGGGACCATTCTGGCATGCGCCTCAGCCGCGGGGACGCGCTGGATCCGACGCGAATGCGCCAGCGCGCCGAGAGCCACCGGCTCATTCTTGCCCACGCCCTGCGCGCCGAAGTGCCCCTGCAGTCACCCGAAATGCAGCACTTCGCGCGTGCGCTGTTCCTTCTGGCGCGCCAATGTGGCGCGGCCGGATTGCCCGCGCAGTCGCGCGAATTGTTCGAGGCCGCGCGTCGCGCATCAGGGCCGCTTCGGTCGCGCGGCGCAGACTATCGGGCATACCGGTCCGTCGCCTCCGTCATCGGTTGGACCGCGACCGGTCGCGCCAGCCATTGGCTCGACAGGTGGCGCAAGGGCGCGCGACATGGTTGACGTCTCTGTCGTGATGGCTGTCTTCAACGGCGCGGATACGCTGGCGGCAACGCTGGACAGCGTTCTTTCGCAGGAGGGCTGCGAGCTGGAATGCATCGTCGTCGACGACGGTTCAACCGACGCCACGGGCCGGGTCCTGGCCGAGTGGGCGGCCCGAGACTCGCGATTGCGAATCATGAGCCAGCCCAATTCAGGCCTTACGCGGGCGCTCATCCGCGGTTGCGCGAAAGCGCGCGGCGAATTCATCGCCCGGCAGGACGCGGGCGATACCTCATTGCCGGGGCGCTTGGCCGGACAAATGCGGACGCTGCGGGCCGATGACCAGAGCGTCGCGGTAACCTGCCACACGCAGTTCGTTGGACCGAAGGCAGAGCCGCTCTACACCTCGCGCGTCGCCGAAGACGAACTCAACGAAAGCCTGCATCGCGTGACAAACCCCTTGCGCGGCCCCTCGCATCACGGCTCGGTGACGATGCGGCGCTCCGCCTATGTAGCGGTGGGCGGTTATCGCCCGCAGTTCTACTTCGCACAGGACCTGGACCTGTGGACCCGGCTTGTCGAACACGGCCGCTTTTCGGTGCTCGCCGATGTGCTGTACCGCGCCCGGCTGGAGCCAGGTGCGATCAGCGGCACGCACACGGCGGAGCAGCGATTGCTGGCGGGGCTCATTGCCGAGGCCGGCCGCATGCGCCGATCGGGGGGCGACGAGGCCGTCGCCCTCGCGCGGGCCGCCTGCATTCAACCTGTCCCTGCCGCCAACCAGGCTGCACGGCTGGCACGGGGCAATTACTTCATCGGCAGCTGCCTGCTGCGTTCGGCGCCGGCAAGCGCCCGCGGCTACTTTGGCGAGGCCATCCGGCGGGACCCGACGCATTGGCGAGCCTGGGTCCGATGGCTTCAAACCAGCTTGCGGTCATGACGATGCAGCTCACCGTCGCGATCCCGACCTATCGGCGCGAACAAGTCTTGCTGGAGACCATCGCCTACGTGCTCGCCTTGCGCCAGGAGGCGACGGAAATACTCGTCATCGACCAGACCGAAGTGCACCAGCCGGCGACTTCCGCACGCCTGGCCGATCTCGCGCTCGCCGGGCAGATTGTTTGGGTACGGCGCGACGTTCCCTCGATCACCGCGGCCATGAACCACGCCCTGAAGATGGCCCGAGGTGACGTCGTGCTGTTCATCGACGACGACGTGCGGCCGGAGCCGGCCTTGCTCGCGGCCCACCTGCAGGCGCACGAGCAGCACCCCGACGGCCTGGTGGCCGGCCGTGTGATCCAGCCCTGGCAGGAAGGAGCCGATCTTGAATCGGCGTCCGCCCCAGACGGATTCCACTTTGCGTCGACTCGACCTGCCTTCATCCGTGAATTCATGGGCGGCAATTTCTCGGTGCGGCGCGAGCTGGCATGCGCCCTGGGCGGTTTCGACGAAAACTTCGTGCGCGTGGCCTATCGCTTCGAAGCGGAGTTCGCGCATCGCGTGCTGGCAAGCGGCCGTCGCATCTTCTATGAACCCACGGCCTGCCTCCACCATCTCAAGGCCGTCACCGGCGGCACGCGAACTTTTGGCGAGCACCTGACGACCTGGCGCCCGGACCACGCGGTGGGCGCCTATTACTATGGCTTGCGCACCGGCACCATGAAAGAGTTCCTGGTTCGGCCCTGGCGGGCGATTGCCACGCGCTACCATTTGCGTCATCCTTGGCGCATCCCTGCCACTTTGCTGGCGGAGTTGACGGGCATGGCCTGGGCCGTGGCCTTGTTCCTTCGCGGACCGAGGTGCCTGCCCCCTATCACTGAAAAACCTCGCGCATGACGCAGCTCACCATCGCCCTCCTCATGGTGGCAGGGCTCCTCACGATGCTCGACTGGCGAAAAGGCATGGTGATGTGCGTGCTGGTCGGCATCGCGCAGGACCCGCTGCGCAAGCTCGCTCCCAACCAGCCGGTGTACTACGTCCTGCTGGTGGGCGTGATCTTCGGCATCGCATGGGTCCGCGCGGCCCTCATGCACGTGCCGCTCGGCCCTTCGGTCATCGAGGGCTGGAAGCGCCACCTGAAGGTGCCCTTCACGCTGTTCGTCCTCCTTGTCTTGGCGCAGGCGCTGCATTCGCTGGCGCGTTACGGCAGCCTCGTGATGCCGGGCATCGGGTTGCTGGTCTGGCTCGCGCCGATCCCCGCCGTCGTACTCGCCTACCAGTACGCGACGCGGCGCGGCGTGCTGGCCGTGCGGCGCTGGATGCTGTTCTACGTCATCATCGCGCTGGTCTCGCTGTCCGGCGTCTACCTCGAATACAGCGGATTCAATTGGCGCACCCTGGGCGAGATCGGGGAAGGCCAGGTCATCTACGACGTGGGCACGGTCTTGAAGGCCAATTCCGGCTTCTTTCGCGCCTCGGAAATCGCGGCGTGGCATACCGCCACCATCGCGTGCTTCGTCTTCACCCTGTCCCTCGGCAAGCGGGCCACGATCATGCGCGTTCTGTTTGCGCTGGGGTTGATCGCCCTGCTGGTCAGCCTGGGCATCCTGACCGGCCGACGGAAGATGCTGGTCGAAATCACCATCTTCCTCTGCTGCTATTTCTTCCTCGTCGCGTGGCTGCAGCGCGGCATGGCCCGGCTGGCGATGGTGGTGCTGGCCGCGGGCTTCGTGGGATACGTGGGCATCGTGGGCTTCGTGGCTCCCGATCTCGTGCAGAACTCCTACACGAAGAAGATGTCGATGGAGAACGCGCAGCGCATCGAAGGCTATGCCGTACGCGGGCAGTCGGTGTTCGTCGATCTCCCCAAGCGCGTCAACGCCGTCGGCATCCGGCCGCTGGTCTGGGCGGTGGAGAATTTCGGCTGGTTCGGCGCGGGCCTGGGCACCGGCAGCCAGGGCACCAACGAGATCGCGGAAGCACACAACATCAATCGCTGGGCCTCGGAGGGCGGGCTCGGCAAGGTCGCCATGGAGCTTGGCGTGCCGGGGCTGTTCCTGGTGGGCTGGCTCGTCGTCGCCCTGGGCCGCCATCTTCGCCAGCTGCTCGCGGCCATGGCCCAGGTCTCGCCGCAACACGCGCGGGTCGCATATGGGATGGTTGCGTTTCTGGTGGCCAACGCGGCGACGTTCACCGTCGCCACCCAGGCGTACAGCGACCTCTTCATCCTGCTGATCCTGGGATGGTGTGTCGGCTTCCTGCTGGCCATGCCGGCGCTGGCTGCGCGAGGCGACGGCATCCGCAAGCCCCGTGTGCGTGCCGCCTGGAACTTTGGGCCGCAGGCGGCGGCGCCACCGGCAATGGATCCATCCGCGGTGCCCCGCCCGGGCCAGGCGTTGCGGTGAAGGCCCTTGCTGCTCGCACCGGGCGACCGCGCGTGGTGGCGGTCGCATCGCATCCGATCCAATACCAGGCTCCGTGGTTTCGCGCGTTGGCGGCGTCTCCCGACATCGACTTTTCGGTGCTGTTCGTGCAGCAGCCTGGCGCGCGCGAACAGGGCCGTGGTTTCGGCGTGGCTTTCGAGTGGGACGTGCCGCTGCTGGAAGGCTACCGATCGCAGCGAGTGCCCGAACTGCGCGGAAAGGGCGGCCTGCACGGTTTCTTCGCCGCCCGCATCGCACACCCGGTCGCGCTGGTGCGGCAACTCGATGCCGACGTGCTGCTCATCACAGGCTGGCATGTGTGGCCGCTCGTGCAACTGCTTTTCGCGGCATGGTGGGTCGGCGTTCCCGTCATCATGCGGGGCGAATCGAATGCCTTGCGCAAGCGCCCCGGGCTCGCGCGCGCGTGGCACCGCTTGCTGCTGGGCCGCTGCGCCGCGTTCCTGCCGATAGGCCGCGCCAGCCGAGATCTCTACCGCGGCTATGGCATTCCCGAGCACCAGCTGTTCGACACGCCTTACTTCGTCGACAACGCCCGCTTCGCGTCCTCGGCTGCGCAGGCGCAGTCCCGGGTCGCCGAGCTGCGCAAACGCTGGTCCATCCCGCCGCAGGCGGTGTGCATCCTGTATGCGGGCAAGCTGGAACCCAAGAAGCGGCTTCTCGATCTGATGGAGGCGCTTCGCATCGCCATCGCCCATCCGGTCCAACTGCACCTGGTGGTCGTAGGCTCCGGCGAGCTGATGGCCCAGGCACAGGCCATGGCGACGCAGTCTTCACTGCCCGTCACCTTCGCAGGTTTCCTGAACCAGACCGAGATCCCCTCGGCTTATGTGGCGGCCGATTGCCTCGTGCTGCCGTCCGACCATGGCGAGACATGGGGACTTGTGGTGAACGAGGCAATGGCCTGCGGGCGGCCTGCCATCGTGAGCGACCAGGTCGGCTGCGCCGCCGACCTGGTCACGGACGGGGTGACCGGCTTCGTGGTCCCTTTTGGCGACACCGCAGCGCTCGCGCAACGGCTGGTCGAAGTCGCTTCGAACCCGGGGCAGCTTCGCGCGATGGGCGAGAAGGCCCGCGAGCGGGTACTCACGGGCTACTCCGTGGAGAAGTCGGCGGCAGGCACCTTGCGTGCCGTGCAGTACGTGCTGGGGCGGGCATGAGGGTGCTGCACGTCATTCCGTCGCTCTCGCGCGTTCACGGGGGGCCGAGCGAAGCGCTCGCCCTGATGGAGCGCGCCTTGACGGCGCAAGGGGTGGACGTCGAATCGGCAACCACCGACGATGATGGCCCGGGAAGGCGCAACGGCAAGCCATGCGGGGTACCGCTGCAAGAAAACGGCGTGGTTCGCAGGTACTTCGCCAAGCGGCTGGAGTTCTACAAGCCCGCGCCGGAACTTGCCCGATGGATCGCGCGCGAGGTTCGCCATTACGACCTGGTGCACATCCACGCGCTCTTTTCCTTCACGTCCACGGTCGCCGCCCGGGCGGCTTACCGAGCGGGCGTGCCCTATGTCATCCGGCCGTTGGGCACCTTGAACGGCTACGGCATGAAGCAGCGCAGGCCCGGGTTGAAGCGCCTGTCCGTGGCGTGCATCGAAGGGCCGATCCTGCGGCGTGCCGCGGCCGTGCATTTCACCAGCGAGGCCGAGGTGGCGCAGGCGCGGCCGCTGGGTATTGCGATGCGCGAGGCTGTCATTCCGTTGGGCGTGGAAACCTCTGCCGTGCCGCGCGCGCCCCGCCGGCCGGGCCACGTGCCGTGCGCGCTTTTTCTGTCCCGGCTGGACGCCAAGAAGAATCTCGAAGGGCTGCTGGACGCGATGGCGCTGCTGACATCAAACGCGGGGGCCCTGAACCTGCTGATCGCCGGCGGCGGCGCACCCGAGTACGTGTCGGCGCTGAGGGCTCGCGCCCAGGCGCTGGGCATTTCGGGTCGGGTCGTGTGGGCCGGTCACGTGGCGGGACGGGCGAAGGCCGAGGCTTTCGCCGCCGCGGACCTGTTCGTGCTGCCCTCCTTCTCGGAGAACTTCGGCATCGCCGCGGCGGAGGCGCTGGCTGCGGGCCTGCCCTGCGTGCTGGGCGAAGGCGTGGCCATCGCACCGGACGTGGTTCGCGCGCAGGCGGGCGTGGCTGTGGGCACCGATGCGCGAAGCATTGCCGATGGCCTGCGCCGTATCATGGCGAGAGAGCCCGGGTTGGCAACCCTGTCGGCGAACGCCCGCGAATTGGCGCAGGAGCGCTTCTCGGTGCAGGCAATGGGCGCCGGCCTGAAACAGCTCT